>Ga0136620_10000042_pt1 | contig 46440 bp, 42 predicted proteins | sample AntDrymUQ4162106_2_FD_104806 | JGI IMG/M metagenome (GOLD analysis project Ga0136620, IMG submission 104806) | Polar desert sand microbial communities from Dry Valleys, Antarctica - metaG UQ416 (21.06) | ecosystem: Environmental > Terrestrial > Soil > Desert | place: Antarctica: Dry Valley... | reverse complement strand
CCAGCGTCGCGCCGGCCTGGCCGGGGCGCCGTTTCGGATGTTCAAGCTGCGGACGATGGTCACGGGAGCGGAGCAGAGCCTGTCCGACCACGTCGCGCTCGACGAGCTTCCCGACCCGATGTTCAAGCTCCGCGGCGACCCCAGGATCACGCGCGTCGGGCGCTTTCTGCGGCGACTGTCGATCGACGAATTGCCACAGCTCGTCAACGTGCTGCGCGGGGACATGAGCATCGTCGGGCCGCGCCCGGAGCAGATCGAGCTCGTCGAGCGCTATCGGCCCGAGCACAGGTTCCGGCTTCAGGTAAAGCCCGGGATGACGGGGCCGATGCAGGTCTTCGGCCGCGGCGAGCTGACCTTCGCCGAACGCCTCGCGGTCGAGCTCGACTATGTCGAGAACCTGTCGCTGGCCCGTGACCTGCGGATCCTCGCCCAGACCCTGCCGGTCGTGCTGCGGGGTACCGGCGCCTACTAGTCCTCGATGAGTGAGGCCGGGCCCGCGGCGGTGTCCGCGATCGTCGTCAACCATCGCCGTCCCGAGCTCACGCTGGAGTGCCTCGAGTCGCTGCGGGCAGCGCTCGCCGCCATCGACGAGCCGAGCGAGCTGATCGCCGTCGACAACGGGTCGGGCGACGGCTCCGCGAAGCTGATCGGGCGGCGCTTCGGCGAAGCGCGGGTGATCGGGCTGCCTGACAACCGCGGCTTCGCGGCCGCCGTCAACGCGGGAGTCGAAGCGTCGAGCGGCGAGTGGGTCCTGCTGCTCAACAACGACGCGACGATCGACCCCGAGGCCGTGAAGCGGCTGCTTGCCGCGGCGCGGGCCGGCGGCAACGACCTCGGGTCGCTCGCCGCTGAGATGCGCTTCGCCGAGGCGCCGACGGTCGTCAACTCGGCTGGGATCGGAATCGACAGGCTCGGTGTCGCATACGACCGCCGGCTCGGGGATCGGGCCGGCGTGGCGACCGGCCCGATTGAAGTCTTTGGCGCGAGCGGCGGATCGGCGCTGTTGCGGCGCCGCATGCTCGACGAGCTGGGCGGCTTCGACGCGACGTTCTTCTTCGCGCTCGAGGACGTCGACCTCGCGTGGCGAGCGCGGATGGCCGGGTGGACGGCGCTGTGCGTCGGCGATGCCGTCGTGCGGCACCATCATGGGGGGACGGGAGCACACGCCTCAGCGTTCAAGAACTACCACGTCGGCCTCAACCGGGTGCGCGTCTTGGCCAAGAACGCGAGCGGCGGCCAGCTGCGCCGCTACGGCGCCGCGATCGTCGCCTACGAGCTCGCCTACGTCGCCTTCGCGGTCGTCGCCGATCACACGCTGGCGCCGCTTCGGGGACGGGTGCGTGGGCTGCGCGAGTGGGGCGCCTACCGGCGCGCCGGCGCGGGCGGGCGGCGCCCGGTCGAGCTCGAGCCCGTGCGGGGGCTGCGGGCCGCGTTGCGCCGGCGGGCCGCCTGGGGGCATGGGTCGGGGTCCGAGCCGCCGTCGGCGGGGGCTGGGTAGGAATGCCGGACGAGGGCAGTGAGGTCGGCTTCAGGGCTTGGCGAGACCGGGCCGCCGCGTGCGTGAGAGTTTGCCTGCATGTCGGTGAAAATCTCACGGACGGGGGTCGACGCCGAGGAGCGTCTGCTCGAGTTCCGAGCCCACGGACGGGGGGCGAACGCCGAGGAGCGTCGACTTGAGCACCGCCGGACGGCTGCCGGCGCGGACGCTTGCGGTCTTTCACCTCGCCGAGACGAGCGGGCCGTCGCGATCGCTCGAGGCCGAGCTGCGTTGGCTCGCCGGGGAGGGAGCGGTTGATGTCGTCGTTCCCGGGGTGGGCGAGCTCTTGGGCTCGGGGGTGGCGGCGACCTACGGGGACTTCGCGCGCGTCACGGGGCTCGGCTACGAGGCCCTCACGCTCCCCCGTGAGCTGCTGGGCGCCGTCGCCGCCCTTCGGCGCGGCGCTCGCGAGACGCGGATGTTCAGATCCCTGATCCGCGAGCGCCGCCCCGATCTCGTGCTCGTCTCGAGCGTGATGCTGCCGGCCGCGCTGATCGCGGCGCGCCGCGAGCGCGTGCCGGCGATCGCCTACGCGGGCGAGCTCTTCCCCGGCACCGGGGAGCCGGGGGCCGGGGGCGGCGTCGCGACGGCGGTCCGAGGACTCGCGGGTCGATCGGTCGCCGGGCTCGCGGGGTCGCTCGCCGACGCCGTCCTCGCATGCTCGCGGACCGTCGCCGAGCAATACGCGCGCTCTCGCCGCGCCGAAGTCGCGGTCCTCTACCCGTCCATACCCGACCTCTCGGGCGGCGACGGGCCCGCTTTTCGCAAGCGCTTCGAGATCGGCCCTGATGAGCGCGTCGTGGCCTCGGTCGGAAACGTCACAGAGAACCGCGCCCAGGACGTCCTGATCGCGGCACTGCCGGAGATCCGCGCCCAGGTGCCGAAGGCGCATGTCGTGATCGCCGGGGCCCCGCACCCCCGGTCACAGGACCTCGCCTACCGCGACGGCCTCGAGGTGCTTGCCGAGCGGCTCGGCGTTGCCGGTGCGGTGACGTTCGCCGGCCAACAGGACGACGTCGCCGACCTTCTCGCCGCGGCCGACGTCGTCGTCAACCCGCGCCGTGCCGGCGAGGCGTTCGGGCGCGTTCCCGCCGAGGCGCTGGTCGCCGGGGTTCCCGTCATCGCCGCGCGCGAGGGCGCTGTGGCGGAGGTCCTGCGCAACGGCGAGACGGCGCTGCTGGTCGCGCCCGGCGACGCCGCTGCCCTGGCGCGGGCGACGATCCGAATGCTGAGCGATGCGACGTTGCGCGAGCGGCTCGTCGCCGAGGGTCGCCGCGACATCGCGCGGCGCTTCTCGCCCGAGCGCAGCCTGGCGGAGTTCAGGCGCGTCGTGGAGCTGGTGGCAGCTCGGGCGGCCGCGCCGCGCTGAGCGCCGCTTCGAGTGCGGTGCGCTCGCGCGAAGCATCGCGGCCGAGCGCACGCTTGGCGGCGATCCGAAGCCGGAAGTTGAGCCGCTGGGCGAGCCAGCCACGGTGCTCGCGCGACGCTCCGTAAGCCCGTTTGACGACGGCGCGGCGCGTCAGCGCGATCACGGGCTCGGGCCCGCCCTCGTAGCGAAGCGCCGACGAGGCTCCACCGTGGTGGAGCACCTCCGCGGTCGCGGGACAAAACCAGGACTCGACGCCGGCGCGCCCGGCTCGCAGCCCGAGATCGAGGTCCTCGCCGTACATCTCGAGCGCGGTGTCAAAGGGCCCGAGCTCGAGCAACGCGGCGCGTGGCCCGGCGACGCATGCACCGGACAGCCACGAGACCCGGACGGTCTCGTCGAGGCGCCACGGCTCGGTGCGGAGCTTCAACCCCCGCGGGGCGATCCTCCCCGGCACGCCAGCCCCGATCCACGGCCAGACGCCGACCGGCGCCCCGCTGGCCGAGGGCTGTGGCGAACCGTCGGGATTGCGCAGTCGCGGGCCCGCGAGGGCTTGACGCTCGAGCGCGAACGCGACCAGGTCCCCGAGCCCGTCGTCGAGCAGCTCGGTATCGGGGTTGAGCATCACGACTGCGTCGTGGCGTGCCTCGGCGACGCCGGCGTTGGCGCCGGCGCCGTAGCCGCGGTTGGCGTCGAGGCGGATCAGCCGGCTCGGCCCCCGCCAGGCGCGGGCCGCCGTCTGGGGGTCGTCGTCGGACGCGTTGTCGACGACGACCAGCTCGGGGTCGCCGCTCAGCCGCGCATTCATCGACTCGACGAGCGCGGCGAGGTGCCCGGCCGACTGCCAGTTGACTACGACGATCGAGAACGCCGTGACTACAGCTCCTCGGCGATTCGCGGCGCCTCGCGGTTGAAGATCCAGAGCCCGAATGCACAGAGCGCGATCATCACCATGCCGGGGCCGACCCATCCCAGGATGCTTCCGGCCGCCTCGATGACGCTCAGCCCGTCCGCGGGCGGGGCTCCCTCCGGCACGGTCGGAGAGGGGCCGTCAGGGTCGATCACCCAGATGTTGGCCTGCTCGAGCAGCGGCGCGAGCGGGTTGATCAGCAGCTGGAACTGAAAGCCGGCGTCAAAGACCAGGCTCGCGGGGTAGAGCACGGGCGAGGCGTAGAACAGGACCGTGCCAAGCACGGCCCAGATCGGACGAACGTCGCGATAGCGCGGGTATAGCGCCGCGAGGATCATCGCCACCGCGGCGGCGAGGACAACAAACCCGGCGACGATCAGCGGGAACAGCAGCCAGGTCCAGCGGGGCTCGACGCCGGATGCGACGACGAACCCGAAGACGACGATCAGGTTGAGGCAGAGGTTGAAGAACGAGGTTAGAACCACTGAAAGCGGGATCACCATGCGTGGGAACTGCATCTTGCGCACGATCGTCTCCTGCTTGAGCACCGACTCGACGGCGCGGTCTGTGGCCTCGATGAAGAAGGTGAACAGCATCAGGTTCATCAGCAGGAAGACCGGGTAGTTGGGGACCGCGTCGCCGAACCGGAAGACCTTCGTGAAGACGATGTAGAGGACCGCGAACAGCATCAGCGGCCTCAGCAGCGACCACAAGTAACCGAGCACCGTGCCCAGGAAGGTGAGCTTGAAATCGGTGACCGCGATCAGCCATAGAAGGCTGAAGAAGCGACGCGTGCCACCGCCGTAGGCGGACGGTCCCTGGACGTCGCTCAGCCTTGGGGTGTTTGGCTCGACTGTGGCGCTCACGTGCTGATCATTGCCCTTCGGAGAGCGGAGACTCGGGCTTCCTCGGCCGGGGAGTGTGGCAGGCTCTTGGCGTGGCGGGCTCCGACAGCACCGATTCGCGCACCCTCGCTCCCGGCCTCTTCACCGCTGTCAGGCGGCGTGGCGGCGCGGCCGTCGCGGCGATCCCGCTGGCGCTCGCGATCGTCGTCGGCCTCGGCGTCGTACTGCGCGCCGGATTGTGGTTCGCCTACGACCCGGCGATCATGAACGTCGCCGACACCACCCCCTACGTCAGCATGGCGATCAACACGCTGTTCGCCGACTTCATTCGGACCGCCGGCTACTCGATGTTCCTGCGCGGCGTGCACGAGCTCTCGGCCGACCTCGACTTCACGCTCGCGATCCAGCACCTGTTGGGGATCGCAACCGGGTTGATCACCTACGCGACCGTCAGGAGGGTGGGGGCGCCGGTCTGGGCGGGCACGGTCGGCGCCGCCGCGGTGCTGCTGTCGCTCGACCAGATACTCGTCGAGCACACGCTGCTGTCCGAGGTCCTGTTCGGGTTCGTGCTCGTCTCGGCGCTGTACGCGGGCGTGCGCGCCATCGACGAGCCGCGGACCCTCCGCGGCAGGCTCACGAGCCGCCATCTGTGGCTGATCGCGGCAGGCGCGCTGCTCGGGCTGAGCGCCTGGACGCGGGCCGTCAGCGCCCCGCTGATACCGCTGCTCGGAATCTTCTTCGTGCTCGCGGTCCCGGGGCCGATCTGGGCGCGGCTCGGCCGCGGCGCCCTGGCCGCGGGCACCGCCCTCGCGGTGCTGCTCGTCTACTTCACGATGAACTCCGAGACGACCGGCACCTTCGGGCTCGCCAGCGCCACCGGCTGGGCGACCTACGCCCGCGCCGCACCGTTCGCCGATTGCACCCAGTTCAGCCCGCCGGCGGAGTACGCCGACGAGCTCTGCGAGGGAATCCCGAAGGACGAACGGCCGGGGCCCGATTTCTATGCCTGGCAGAAGCGCTCACCGGCCCAGAAGCTGTTCGGATACCCGCCGACCGGCGACGACACGCTCGCCGAGTTCGGCCGCAGTGCGATCCTCGCCCAGCCGCGCGACTACGCGATCACGGTCGGCCGCGACACCCTGCGCTACTTCTTCCCCGAGATCAACAACGAGCAGTACCTCGGCGGCTCCGACTACGAGTACCTCGACATCCATCGCCGCGACCGCGCTCTCGAGCGCGAGATCCAGGCAGTGCTCGGCGCCTATTACACGCCCGAAGCGTTGAGCGTGAACGAAGGCGCGCTCGACGCTCTGACCGAGCTCCAGCAGGTGCTGCGGGTCCAGCCGCTGCTGATGCTCCAGGCGATCATCCTCGGAGCCCTCGGGGCCTGGTTTGCGCGCGGGCGCGTCCGGGCGGGGATCCTGCTGCTAATCGGCACCAGCGTCCTGCTGCTGCTCATCCCGTCGGCGGTCGGCACCTACAACGCCCGCTACACGATCCCGATCGGCGGTCCCTTGATCGCCGCCGGGGCGCTTGGACTCTGGGCGTGCATCGAGCGGTTGCGCGGGCGCCAGGCGGATGCCGGCGCCGTCGAGCCGCACCCCGCGGAGTCCATCTAGCTCTTGCACTTCGCCGAAACCAAGCTCCCGGGCGCCTTCGTGATCGAGCTCCGACGCATCAGCGACGAGCGTGGTTGGTTCGCGCGCAGCTTCAGCCGCGAGGAGTTCGCCGCCCACGGCCTCAATCCACAGGTCGTCGACGCGAACGCCTCGTTTAACGACCGCGCCGGGACGCTGCGCGGCTTGCATCACCAGCAGGCGCCCCACGCCGAGGCGAAGCTGATCCGCTGCACGCGCGGGGCGATTTACGACGTGCTCGTGGACCTGCGACCCGACTCGCCGGCGTTTTGCGACTGGTTCGCGCTCGAGCTGTCGGCCGCCTCGCCCCAGATGGTCTACGCGCCCGAGGGCGTGGCGCACGGCTTCCAAACGCTCGAGGACGCGACCGAGGTCTCGTACCTGATGTCCAGCGGCTACGTGCCCGAGCATGCGTCCGGCGTGCGCTGGGACGATCCCGCCTTCGGGATCGAGTGGCCGGCCGTGGAGCAGCGCACGATCTCCGAGCGCGACCTGTCGTACCCCGACTTCGAACCGTGAGCCGGGTTCTCGTCACCGGCGGCACGGGGTTCGTCGGGCGTCACTGCCTCGCTCCCCTCGTCGAGCGCGGCTTCGAGACTCACGCGGTGTCGCGTGCAGGGCCCGATGACGAGCTCGTGGGCGGCGTGCCCGAGGTCGCGTGGCACGTGGCCGACCTACTCGCTCCCGGCGAGGCTTCGCGCCTCGTCGACGAGGTGCGCCCGACCCACCTCCTGCATCTCGCCTGGTTCGCCGAGCCGGGCAGCTACTGGGAATCGCCTCAGAACCTCGCCTGGCTTGCCGCCAGCGTGACGCTGCTGGGCGAGTTCGCCGATCGCGGGGGGCGGCGGATCGCGGTAGCCGGCTCGGGTGCCGAGTACGCGGCGTCGGATCGGCCATGCGCCGAGGACGCGACGCCGATCGAGCCCGCCAGCCTGTACGCGTCGAGCAAGCATGCGCTTCACCTCGCCGCTGCCGCCTACGCGCGCACGGCCGGGATCTCGCTTGCCTGGGCGCGGCTCTTCTTCCTCTACGGCCCCCACGAGCGGCCCGAGCGCCTCGTGCCCTCGATCGCCCGAGCAGTGCTGGCCGGTGAGTCGGCGGCCGCGACCGACGGCACCCAGGTCCGCGACTTCCTCCACGTCGTTGATGCCGGTGACGCCCTGGCGGCGCTGCTCGACTGCCCTGTCGAGGGAGCGGTCAACATCGCCTCAGGCGACCCGGTGGCCGTGGCGCGGGTGGCTGAGCTGACGGCAACGGCCGCGGGACGGCCCGACCTGCTGCGGCTCGGCGAGCTCGCACGCCCATCCGGCGACCCGCCGACGATCGCCGCCGCGGTCGCCCGGCTCGGCGACGAGGTGGGCTGGCGCCCCCGGATCGGACTCGAGCACGGCGTCGAGCGCACAGTTGCATGGTGGCGCGAGCGGACCGGTTAGCCTCAGCGCCATGGAGGCCCTGAGCACCGCTCCCGGAGGCGGAGAGCTCGCGCCCGGTGCCGCTGGCGCCCGCCGCGGCTCGTGCCGCTTCTGTGCCGGTCCCCTGTCACATGTCTTCGCCGATCTCGGCGCGACGCCGCTCGCGAACTCCTACCTGACCGAGGCCGAGGTGAGCGGGCCCGAGCGTTTCTATCCGCTCTGCGCGCTGGTCTGCGAGAGCTGCCTGCTGGTCCAGCTCGAGGAGTACGAGGCGCCGGAGGCGATCTTCGGCGAGTACGCCTACTTCTCGTCGTTCTCGACGAGCTGGCTCGAGCACTCACGGCGCTACGCGGAGATGGCGATCGAGCGCTTCGACCTCGGACCACACAGCCGCGTCGTCGAGGTGGCGTCGAACGATGGCTACCTGCTGCGTTACTTCCGCGAGCGCCAGATCCCGGTGCTCGGGATCGAGCCCGCGACGAACGTCGCACGGGTCGCGATCGAACACGAGATCCCGACCCTGATCGAGTTCTTCGGGGTCGAGACGGCGCGCCGCCTGGCATCCGAATGGGGCGCGGACCTGCTGATCGGCAACAACGTCCTCGCCCACGTCCCCGACCTCAACGACTTCGTCGCCGGTATCGCTGCGTTGCTCAAGCCGACGGGAACGGTGACGATGGAGTTCCCCCACCTGCTGCGGTTGATCGACCAGCGCCAGTTCGACACGATCTACCACGAGCATTTCTCGTACTTCTCGCTCGCCACCGTGCGCCAGGTCTTCGCGCATCACGGCCTCGCCCTTCACGACGTCGAGGAGCTGCCGACGCATGGCGGCTCGCTGCGGATCTATGCCGGGCGCGCCGACGCCGACCCGCCGCCGTTCTCGGACCGCGCCGCGGCGCTGCTGGAGCGAGAGCGCGCCGCGGGGCTCGACCGGCTCGAGACCTACACGCAATTTCAGGACTCGGTCCGCGCCGCCAAGCGCGACCTGCTCGAGTTCGTGATCGCGCTCAAGCGCGAGGGGTTGCGGATCGCCGCCTACGGGGCCCCGGCGAAGGGAAACACTCTGCTCAACTTCTGCGGCATCGGATCGGACTTCCTCGACTTCACCGTCGACGTCAGCCCCCACAAGCAGGGGCTCTACCTGCCCGGCACGAGAATCCCGGTCCTGGCGCCCGAAGCGATCCGCTCGGCGCGACCCGACGTCGTGCTGATCCTGCCCTGGAACCTGCGCGACGAGATCGCCGAGCAGCACGCCTACGTGCGCGAGTGGGGCGGCAGGTTCGCGGTCCCGGCTCCCGAGCCGGCGCTGCTTTAGCCGTGCGCCCTCCCTGGCACCGCCGCGATCCCGACGCGCCAAGCGGGCGCTACGGCGCCGACGGACATCCGCTTCCCAACTGGATCGTCCCCCGAGGACTGCACGCGCTGTACGAGCGACCGATCGTGCGGCGGGCCCTGGCGCGACACTTCAACCGCATCTATTACTACGGCATGCAGCGCACGATCTTCGGCCGTAGATGGCTGGGTCACACGACCCTCAAGTACCCCACCGACCTCTGGGTCTACCAGGAGATCCTCACCGAGGTTCGCCCCAAGGTCGTGCTCGAGACCGGGACGTTCAAGGGCGGCTCGGCGCTCTTTTTTGCCACCGTGCTCGACGCGCTTGGTGGCGGACGGGTGATCAGCGTCGATCTCGAGGCCGCGGACTCGCGGCCGCAGCACCCCAGGGTTACCTACCTGGAGGGCTCCTCGGTAGCACCGGATTTGCTCGAGCGCGTCAGCGAGGAGATCGGCGATGCCCGTCCCGTGGTCGTAATCCTCGACTCCGATCATGCCCGTGATCACGTGCTGGCCGAGTTGCGGGCCTATGCGGACCTCGTCGAGCCGGGCGGCTACCTGATCGTCGAGGACACGAACGTCAACGGGGTGGTACTGCCGCGACATGGCCCCGGGCCGGCCGAGGCGGTAGCTGCCTTCCTCGACGAGCGTGACGACTTCGAGCCCGACTCCGAGCGCGAGCAGTTGTTGCTGACCGCGAGTCCCGGGGGCTTTCTGCGCCGCACGCGCTGACTGCAGAGTCAGCCGCCGCCAGGCGCGACGACTTCGACCTCGGCCATCGCCGGCTTGCCACCCGTAAGCGTTGCTTTGGTGCGACGGCTGAAGAGGTCGACGATCAGCTCGTAGCGACCCGGTTCAGGCACCGCCAGCAACTGCTCGAGCCGGCGCACCCCGCCTGGCCTGACGGGAGGAAACAGCGGTGTCAGGAACATCTGGGTGGCGGCGATCTCGTCCGTCTCGAGGTTGCGCCAGCGCGCGTAGAGCGCGGCATAGTGGGCCCCCGTGAACGAGAGCGTCGCGTCGCACTCGTTGTGGACGAAGATCTCGGCCCAGGCGCCGCGGCCCTCGATCAGCGGGCCGGCGACCGCGATCAGGCGCTCGGAAGCGGCGTCGGTCGACAGCCGGGCGCGGGCGCGGTCTTCACGCTCGCCCGAGTCGTCGCCCGCCGGCTCGGGCCCGCTCGCGGCCACGCGCAACCTGCGGGTCGGCGTCAGCAGCAGCGGCAACGTCTTGCGCTGGAACTCGGGATAGCGCCAGTAATGGCGAACGAACCCGAGGTAGAGGATGTCTTCGCGTGTCCCTCCCGGCGAGGCGAGCTTGCGCCACGCGGCCGCGGCGGGATGCAGGACCCAGGCGCCAAAGCGCCGCATGAGCGCCCGATGCGTGGCAGAGCGCCGACCGTGCAGGCTCGCCCACACGCTGCTGATGTCGGCGGTCATCTGGCGTAGCTCGCGACCGAGGTCGGACGTCTGCGGTGCGCGCTGCTCGTCCCCGGCGAGATAGAACGCGGCCTCGCGCAGCAGGGTTATCCGGTCCTCGACCCACAACCAATCCGGCCAGCGTTGCGCCATGCGCCCGATCACGTAGACGTGGGGATGAATCGGCGTCCGCTCCGCACGACGCTGCTCGGCGGCTACGACCTCGAGCCAGCGCTCGCGGTGCACGACGTTGAGAGACAGAGTCAGGGCGAGCATTCCGAGCTGCTCGAAGTACTGGTCCGCGGATCCCACGCGCAGCGCTCCCGGCTCGGGCAGCATGTCCGGCGGCCAGTCCTGGCCCGGGGCGTCGAGGTCGTGGCCACGGCGTCGCAGAAATCCGACATGCGCCCCGGAGACGCCCGCGTTCGCTCCGAGGGCCGCCAGCAGCTTTTCGACCGCCCCCGGGGCCGGGGCGTCATCGGACCCGAGCAGCCAGCAGTACTCGGCCCTCGCCATCTCCACGACGGCAAAGATGTTTCCCGCCAGGCCGAGGTCGCTCTCGTTGCGCGAGTAGCGCACGGCTTCGTTGTTCGCCTGGTGGGCGCCGATCAGCTCCCGAGTTGCGTCGCGGCTCGCGTTGTCGGAGACGCAGACCTCAACCATGCCGTCGGCGGGCAGTTGAGGCAGCAGGCGTTCGAACAGCTCCGACAGGGCCTCGGCACGCCCATGGTGGGTGGGGACGCAGACTGCGAGAAGAGGGCGGTCGCGGTCGGCCATCGGCTAGACGCGTGTCGAGGTCAGGGTTAGAGTGGGGCTAGCGGCGGGCGTCTCGCAGCCGCGGAAGAGCCTCGGCCGCGTCGCCGTCCGAAGCCCGATGCAGAGGCGTCGCCTCGCCCTCGCCCTCGCGCTCGATCTCGTAGCGGTGATGGGGGACCAGGACTCCGGCGTAGCCTCCCGGCGCGTCCGAGCCGAAGACCAGGAACTGCTCACAGTCCTGGCGGGAGTCGAGCGGCTCGTTGGATTCGCGGTCACCCGACAACCCGATATCCGCGAAGTAGCGTCCCGACGCGTAGACGTTGTCGAGGGTGGCCCGGATATGCAATCGCTCGCCAGGTCGCATCGGCTCTCCGTCCTCGGGCAAGTCGGGCGTACGCAAATGGGTCACCATGCCGTCGTGGTTGCGCAGCGCGAGGCCGAAGCACACCCTCTCCACCTCCCCCACTGCCTCGACCACCGCCGAGAAGCAGATCCGGTCGCCGTGCTTGAACGTGTCCGCAGGCTCGCCGGACTCCTCCTCGAATCGAAACGAGACGATGCGGGCGGGGCCATGAGGCTTGAACTCGGGCTCGGAATCGCCATCCGGTTCCTCGACGTCGTGCTTGAAGTTCAGCTCCAGATAGCGGCTGCCGACATCATCGGGGTCACCGATTCGGTCGACCCTGCCCTCGTGCAGAAGGATCGCCCGATCGCAGTACTCCTGTAGCTTCTCCATCGCGTGGGTGACCAGCACGATCGTGCGCCCCTGCTTCTGGAAGTCGTAGAAGACGTCGGTGCACTTCTGCTGAAAGGAGGCGTCGCCGACGGCCAGAACCTCGTCGATCAGCAGGATGTCCGCATCGGCGGCGACCAGTACGGCGAAGCCCAGCCGCACCCGCATTCCCGATGAGTAGTTCTTGAGCTTGAGCTCGACGAATTCCTCGAGCTCCGCGAACTCGATGACCTCATCGGCGCGACGCCTCGCCTCGCGGGGCGTCATCCCCATCATCACGCCGTTGAGCATGATGTTGTCGCGCGCCGCGAGATCCGGGTTGAAGCCGACTCCAAGCTCGATGAAGGGTGCGATGCGGCCCGCCATCCTGATCTTGCCGCGGTCCGGCTTGTAGATGCTGGCGAGCAGCTTGAGCAGCGTCGTCTTACCGGATCCGTTGCGCCCCGCGATGCCCACGAATTCGCCGGCCTTGATGTCGCATGAAACGTCATCGAGCGCCCGCAGTTCCTTGTACTCGACGGACCGGAACGGGTGCGTCACGCGCTCCTTGAACGAGTCCACCCGATGGGTGGGCACGCGAAAGGTCTTGTAGACGCCCTCGACTTCTATGACGGGTGAAAGGGAGGCCATTTCTCTGCGGCCGCGCGAGGCGGTCGCGAGCAGACAACGTAGCGTGGACGGCTCCCGACAGGCGGCGGACGCCCTGCATCGCGCGCTTAGACTGAGCGCGCATGGGTTTGCGAAGCGTCATCTCCCGTCGCCGCGAGGCGGCGGCCGCTCAGGGCGGGCCCAACGCCGCCGGCGAGGAGTTTCCCAACCCGTACGGGCCGCCCGACTACTTCGCCGACGCGCTCGCCGTCTGGGGAAAGGACGTCGGGTTCATGAGCGAGCCCCGGTTTGCGCGTGCGTATCGCGCGGGGATGGACTCCGGACACCGGATGCTGGCTTACGGCGACGACTCAGACCTTCACATCGAGTGGCGCGTCTACGTCGCGTGCTGGGCCGCCTGGCACGCCAAGCAGCTGCCCGGCAGCTTCGTCGAGTGCGGCACCTACACGGGCATCTTCTCGCTCGCGATTTGCAACTACATCGACTTCAACTCGAGGGGCAAGGACTTTTTCTGCTTCGACACCTTCGAGGGCATTCCCGAGCACCAGATGACCGAATCCGAGCGCGTCGAGCGGATGCAGGAGAACGAGGCCTGGTACTCGGAGCATTACGAGCTGGCGCGGCGCAACTTCGCGCCCTTCCCGCGCGTTCGGCTCGTTCGCGGAACGGTTCCCGAGAGCCTCTCCGAGGTCGAGATCGACGAGGTCTGTTACCTGGCGCTCGACATGAACGTCGCCGCCCCGGAGATCGCGGCGATCGAGCACTTCTGGGACCGGCTCGTCTCCGGCGCTCCCGTGCTGCTCGACGACTACGGCTGGACCAAGTACTCGCTCCAAAAGCAGGGGATCGACCGCTTCGCCGCGGGCAAGGGCGTCGAGGTGCTGACCTTGCCGACGGGCCAGGGACTGCTGCTCAAGCCCTGAGGCGCTCTTCGAGTCGGCTGCTGCGTGAGAGGTGGCGCCACGCGATCCCGCGCAGCAGGCGATGCTCGAAGCGCCGCGTCTCGTTGCGTCCGACGAGGCCGCGCAGGGGGCGGGCGGCGAGCCAGCCAAGCGTGAGCGGCGAGCCGTCGCCGGCGATCAGCCGGTCGAGCGCGCGCCGCTTCCGCACGCTCAGCGTGGGGGCGCAGCGCAGCTTGAGCACGGTCGCGAGCACGAGTGTGCGGCAGTACTCGTCGAAATAGCCGTCGCGCCAGCGGCCGAGCGCGGCGCTCGGGTCGCGAGCCAGGCGCCGGGCGCGCGTCGCGATGCCGGGTGCGCCGCGGCCTCGGATCGCCTCGGAGCCGAGCACCGCGCCGGGATGCTGGACATAGTCGAGTAGCGGGCGCTCCACATAGGCGAGTTCGCCGCAGGCAAGCGCGACGAGCGCGATCCAGTGGTCGTGGTATGGGGTACCGGGGGCGGAGGGGAACGGCAGGACGAGGTCGAGCAGCCGGCGCTGGAATAGCGACGCCGCCCCGGTGACGGTGTTCGAGAGCAGCAGCGAGGCGAGGTTCGTGCGGTTGTTTCGACGCCCGTCCCACAGGCTCTGCGAGATCGTGGTGCCGTCCGGGCGCGTCGTCCTCGCGTCGCTGTAGGCGAGCGTGGCATCCCCGATCGCCGCCACCAGCGTCTCCAGCTTGTCGGGATGCCAGCGGTCGTCCTGATCGGCGAGTGCGACGTAGGACGGCACGTCGCCGACCATCGCCAGTGCGCGCTCGAAGTTGCGGTAGAAGCCGAGCCGGCCCTCGGAGCGCGAGAGCGCGAAGCGCCGGTCGCCGGCGAGCTCGCGCTCGAGCGCCGCGAAGCTCTTGGCGCTCGACGCGTCGTCGCTGATCACGCAGACCCAGCGCGCGTGGGTCTGCGCGCGCAGCGACGCAATCTGACGTTCCAGCAGGGCGGGATCCGGTTCGTGGGTGGCCATCGCTATCGCGACCAGGGGACCGCTGCCTCCCGGATCGACGGGCGGGGTGAAGATCGGACGGCCGAGCTCTGCCTCGAGCTCGATCGTCCCGATGTCGGCCGACTCCTCGCCCCCGGATTCGAGATCTGCGTGCATCCGAATCGAGACGGCTCGCGGCGGCGGCTCGAAGGTGACGATTCCCCAGAATCCGCCTCCTGGCATCCCCGTGGCCAGCATCGATTGTGGGGTCCCGCCGGCGTCGACCCTCAGTCGCCGTAACGTGCGGCCGTCCGCCGCGGCGATCCCACGGATGAAGATCGCGTTACCGCGCCCGGCGGCGAGCGTCGGCGGTAATTGCTCGCCGAGCACAACCTCGAGCTCGGCGCGCGTGCTGCTCGTAGCCTGCGGCATCTAGTGGGGGCCTCCTAGCGACTACTCGGGCCACGCAGCCCGGCGATCAGCCGCTGAGCCTCGGTCCGTAGGACTGTCACGGCGAGCTTGGTGGCGATCCCGCAATAGACGGCTGCATTGAAGAACGAGTTGTGCTCGGCGGCGTAGTGCTTGCGGTAGAAGCGATACATGCCGTAGTGAAAGGCACGGTTGAGCCGCACGCTACGCCGGGGCCCGGTGGTCCCCGCCTTGACGTGGGTCACGGTGACGCTGGGCTCATACCACGTCGTCCATCCGGCCTCGGCGAGTCGGTAGCAGAGGTCGAGGTCCTCCATGTACATCCAGAAGCCCTCGTCGAAGAGCCCGACCTCGTCGAGCGCGGCACGCCGAGTCAGCATGAAGGCGCCGTTGACCGCGTCTACCGAGCCGGCCGCGACGTCGGGGGCGCGGTAGGCCGCGAGGCGGCCGGACTGGCGTCGGCGCCCGACTCCCGTGAAGTGCGCCAGGGCGCTGACCGGCGTCGGAAAGGAGCGCTTTGCAGCGTGGTCGAAGCTGCCGTCGTCGAGCTCGAGCCGCGGTCCACTCATCCCGACCTCGGGGCGCCGCTCCATCAGCGCCACCAGGCGGTCGAGACTGTCTGTCGTTACCCGCGTGTCGGGGTTGAGCACCAGCACGTAGGGCGCGTCGCCGGCGCGGATCGCGATGTTGTTGGCGGCGCTGAAGCCGAGGTTCTGCTCGCACACGGTGAGCCTGAAGTCGCCGAACTCGCGCGCCACCATCTCCGCGGTCCCGTCGCGCGAGGCGTTGTCGACGACGTGTACGTTCATCTGCCCGCTCGCGGGGTGCTCGCGCAGCGAGGCCAGGCAGTCACGCAACAGCCGCTCACAGCGATAGGAGACGATCGAGACGTCGAGATCCGGTTCGGCCATCGGCCGGACGGTACCTGGATGCGACGCGCGCTCGGGACCGTGAGCCGGCCTCAGTCGCGCCGCAGACGCTCCCGACGAAGCGACTTAGCGAGCGCTGCGACCCGCCGGCGCCGCAGCTTCGCAAGCGGCGAGACCCCGCGCGCCTGCGGCAGGCGTGCCCAGATCTCCTCGAGGCGGGCTGTGACGATGCGCCCGGCCGCCTCGGGGGAGTGCCGGTTTCGCATCCGCTCGGCGGCGTGCGCTGCGCGCTCGCGCGCCCGCTCGGGGTCCTCGAAGACCTCGCGCATCAGCTTTGCGGCGTGCCCCGTGTCGGGGCTCGCCCAACGATCGTCGGGCGCGTAGAAGATCTCACCCTCGCCTACGCGCTCGAGCTCGTAGTCGACCAGGTAGGCGGTGTCGGGTGTCATGAACTCCATCGAGCCTCCGTAGCCCGTCGCGATCACCGGCTTACCGAGGCTGATCGCCTCGGCCTGGGTGAGTCCGAATCCCTCCGATCGCTGCAGCGAGACGTAGCAGTCGCAGCCCGCGACGATCGCGTCCTTCTCGGCTTCCGAGACGCGACCGTCGACGACGTGGACGTCGGGATGCGCCGTCGCCGCCTCGCCGACGCGCCGCGCGTGCTCGGGCTCGTTCTCGGCGAAGCTGCTCTTGAGCAGCAGCGAGGCGCCCGACCCGGCCGGAAAGGCTTTCGTGAACGCCTCGATCAACCCGAGCGGGTTCTTTCGGCGTCCCGAGCTGCCGTACTCGAAGAGGTAGCAGAACAGGAAGTCGCCGGCCCGAATGCCGTGGCGTCCGCGTTCGAAATGAGCGGGCCGCGGTGACGTCACCGCAAGCCGAATCCGGGTCACCGGGACCGAGCGCTGCTGCTCGAGGGTCGCGGCGACGTAGGCGGACGGAACCCAGAGCTCGTCGACGAGGTCGAGGGCCGGCTGCCAGGCGGCCGGGAAGCGGTCGGTCTCCCAGAACCACAGCGCGATCGTGTAGCGGTCCTCGAGCAGCCGACGGTTCCCGCCGGCGGCGAAGCTCAGCACGTGGTTGCCGTTCATGCACAGCAGGTTGATCGGGAAGCGAGCCGCGTCGGCGCCGACCGAGCGCATCGGCGCTGACCCCACCTCCGGACGGTCGAGCCCCGGGGCCTCGACCGCAGTCAGGGGGACCCCGGCGGCGTCCAGCGCCTCGATCATCAGCCGTCCGGCTCGCGCGATCCCGAAGTGGTGGGCGTGAAAGCCGATCACGTTGACACCAAACGGGTCGGCTTCGCGCGCGGGCATCAGCTCTGGCGCTGGCGGCGGCGAAGCAGTGGCGTCGGGCACAGAAGAACCGGCACCGAGCGAAGCCACCATTTGCGCATGAACCAGAAGTGGCGGCCGAATCCCAGCAGCATCCGCAGGTCGGTCTCGGGCCCGGACCGTGCCTGGAGCTTGTAATGGGTGAGCTGCGACGGAGTGGCGCAGCCGTGGTACCACTTGCGAAGCAGCGCCCGATACAAGTCGTGCCGCGATCCGGCGAGCGATGCCCATACGTTCGACAGGTCGACGGTCGTGGTGAGATGGTAGTCGTGCACGGATCCCAATGGCTCGATCCAGCTCGAGTTCATCCCGCGGCTGTGGATCGCGACCTCCGGCTCCCACAGCCAGTCGGGAAATCGCTGCGCCATCCAGCCGAGCACGAGGACGTGGGCCCAGTATGGACTGCGGGCGACCGGGTCATCGCCGCAGTCGGCGAGGGTGTCCAGCCAGCGCTCTCGCGCGATCACATTGAGTGAGACGTCGCCCTGCATCAGGCCGCAGTTGACGAGCACGTCCTCGAAGCGCGAGTAGCGCGTGCGGCGATCCGGCGGCAACGGCAGCAGCTCGGTCGGAAGCGGGAGCACGTCGCCACTGAGCTCGGGGCCGTAGCTGGCCCGGCTGAGCAGTATTCCCGCCAGCGAGGGGTCGCCGCGCAGCAGCTCGAGCACGCGGCCGAGCGCCCCCGGTGCAAGCGCGTCGTCTGAGCCGACCAGCCAGCAATACTCGCCGCTCGCGAGCTCCATGACCGAGAGGATGTTGCGCTGGCCGCCGCGGTCGTCCGCATGGCGCCGGTACACCACCTCGAATGGCAGCTCCGCAGCCTTCGCGGCGAGCATCTCCTCGGTTCGGTCGTTCGACGCGTTGTCGCTGACGCAGATCTCTATCCGCGGCGCCAGCTCGGGGGGCACCTCTCTGGCGATGCTCGCGAACAGCGTCTCGAGGACCTCCCGTCGCCCGTGGTGGGTGGGTATGCAGATCGAGAAATAGGGCACCTGCGCTTGCGACATCCGTCAGGAGCGCAGGCCGCCGGGTAGGCGGTACATCGCCTCGAAGAAGGCGGTCTGCACCGGGTGAGCCCGGTCGAAGACAGGCGACCAGTCCCGCGGTATCCGGTAGTCCTCGCGGCTGATCACGACCCCATCGCTCGTGTTTACCGAGCGCTCCCACTGCTTGAGGTAGAAGTAACCGGCGGAGTGCCGGGGGACGGACTGCTCGAGGTAATGGGTGATCTGCTCGGGTCGCATCTCCTGCAGCGAGCTGATCGTGATGAAGAGCTGGGCGCCTAGCGGCGAGATCAGATCGAGCTGGTTCGGGGTAAGAAACGCAAGCTGGGCTGCCGTCAGCTCGTCGGCGACCTCATCGGGATCCTCGAAGTGGCGGAAGCGAAAGATCCTTCGATCCGGAAGCAGGGTCGACAGATAGCGCTGTGAGACCGCGAGTGCCGGGGGGATGTCGACGATTACGTAGCGGGTGTCCGGGAAGGCGTTTGCGAATACCCAGGCGAGCCTTCCGTAGCCCGCTCCCAGCTCGACGACGCCGCCAGCTCCGGGGCGTCCGCCGGGTAGCCCGCCGCAGATGCTCGTCAGCTCGAGCACCGAGTTGCAGAGGTCTTCGCTGATGAGCTTCCCACGGTAGCGGGGCGCCAGCGGCCGTCCCAGGGTGGGCTCCTCGAGACAATCGAGCAGTTCTGCGCCGCCGAGTCGCCGCACCTGCTCCCACAGTGCGGCGACGTAGATCGCGTAGCGGCGCTCCGAGAGCGGAGTGTTGAAGTGCACCTTGAGGTAGTTCGGGACTTCCTCGGTCAGGCGCGCCGTCAGCACCCGGGGGTTGGGCCGCCGCAGCCAGCCGCCCAGCACGGCCCGGAACTGAAGCGCGACGGCGTGGTAGAGCGGCCACATCGGATCGTCGCGGTACCTGCGGCTTGAGAACGGCGACTTGGGTATGAACTGGAAGTAGTGCCGGTTCAGGGTCCGCTTGAAGTCCTCGAAGCCGGTGTTCTGGATCCACTCGACGTGCTGGGCGATCAGCCGCTCCCAGAAGATCGACGGGCGGATGACCTCCGGCCCCGAGTAGACCTCGTCGATCATCTGCTCGATCCCCGGTAGCTCCGATGCGGCAGCGCCGAGCTCCAGCGACGCCGCCTGTTGCGAAGCGCTCATCGGGCGTGACTGTACAGCGGTCGGGGCCGGATTTTCGCGGGGCTGTCGGCTACCTGCAGGCGTGCACGATCGCGCGCCCGCGACGCGGCTCAGACGGCTCGCCCGATGCCTCGTCGGGAGTCGACCTGACGACCTCCGCGCGCTCGAATCCGGCCGCGCGGCACATCGCGATCAATGCGTCGACGCTGGGTGACCACAAGTTGCTCGGATCGCCCAGGCGCTCGTCGGCCTCGAGAAAGCTGGTAGCGATCCCACGCCGCCAGGTCCATCGACCACGCGAAGTGTCGAGCGCGACGACCCGCGACGCCCCGGCGCGCTCGGCCTCGAACGAGTAGAAGCCGTCCCAGGCTCCGATGTCGAGCACGCTCTTGGCCCGCAGCTCGGGCAGCCGCAGCGCCTCGAGCTCGCTGGCGAGGTCGGAGTGGCTCTTGACACCCGCCGTTTGGAGGCCACCGCCGAGGTCGAGCGAGTGAAACCACGCCGGGACGCCGCACCGCTTCGCGGGCATCGTCGGGCGTCAATCGTGCCGTTGCGGGCTCGCCGCGGACCTGCGCCCGTCGCGCGCCGCCGGGCCAAGCGCGTCGACCCTTGCCTCGAGGTCGCGCAGCCGGCGCCGGTCGCGCTCCCCCCGCACCCGCTCGGCGTCGAGCTGCTCGCGGGTCTTGCGCAGCTCGGCGACGATCGCCTCGTCGAGCCGCCGTTGCGGAGAGGTGAAGGGTCGCATCAGCCTCAGTACGCCCCTGCGGATCAAGCCGCGGGCGCCGGCGGCAGCGCCGCCGTCGCGGTCGAAGGTAACGTGCCGGGTGAGCTCTGCGACCGCGTCCTGCCCATCGGCCGCGGTCGGCCGGGCTGCCCGCGGCGTGAGGACGAGGCGCTCGAGCTGTGCCCTGGCCATCGTGCCGATCACGTGCGGCGACAGGCGGCCCAGCATCTGCCGGTGGGCCTCGCCGCCGATCGCCCGCGCCTCGTCGGGGTGCTCCCAGACGTGGCGCATGCGCTGCGCCGCGTGGTCGAGGTCGGGCTCCGCCCAGCGGCCGTCGGCAGGGTAGACCTCGTTGCCGGCCTCGACCCCGACGAGCTCGTAGTCGACCAGGTAGCTGTTGGTCGGGGTCATGAACTCGCGGTTGCCGGAGTACCCGGTCGCGATCGCCGGCTTGCCGAGCGCCATCGCCTCTGCGATCGACAATCCGTAGCCCTCGCTGCGGTGCAGCGAGACGTAGCAATCGCAGTGATCGAACAGCGCCGCCTTGTCGTCGCCACTCATCACGCGGTCGATCAGGTGGATGTCGGCTCGTGAGGCGATCGCCCCTCGGACCTCCTCGAGCGCCTGCCACTGCAGGCTCCCGTTGATCGCCTTGAGCACCAGGTTCGGGCCTTCGCCGGGCTCGAAGGCGCGCTTGAAGGCCTCGATTGTTCCGAGCGGGTTCTTGCGCCCCACGGTGGCGAGGAAGTCGAAAGCGAACAGGAAGGTGAACGCGTCGGGGAGGTCGAGCGTGACGCCGGCGCCGCGCGGTCGGGGCGGCACCGCCGGCAACGGCATCACGACAACCGGAACGTCGAGCGCGGGCGCGAGGACGTCGGCTACGTAGCGCGAGTAGACCCAGATCTCGTCGAGCAGTCCGGCCGCCTCGATCATCGTCTCGGGGACCGCGTCGGTCTCCCACGCCCAGACGCCGGCGCAGCGCCGTTCGGTGAAGTAGCCGGGCGGTCGCGTGGCGGCGAACGCCCGCAGCTCGAGGCCGTTGACGCAGATCAGGTTGACGTCCGCGTCGCGCTCGAGTTCGCTCTGCTCGATCTCGCCCGGCGCCTGCGGCATCAGGCCGGCGGCGGGGCTCGCCGGCATCACGTCGGCGACGCGGACGTTGGTCGTCTGGGTCGAGACCCCCGCCTCGCGCAGCGCGCGAAGGTAGAGGCGCGCCGCCTCACCCTGGCCCGCGCGCGTGTCGAAGTAGCCCTCGACGTTGACGGCCAGGGAGGCGCCCGCTTGCGGGGGCGCGGGTTGCGTGGGCTTGAGCTCGGATGCGGCCACCGTGATGCCGCGCGGGCCGGGTCGGGCCGTGGGCGGCGCGGCGACATAGGATAGGTGGGTGGAAGGATCGGAGTCCGTCCTCCCTCCAGCCGTGCGCGTCGACTCCGACGTCGGCCCGCTGCTCCTGCCCGCGGGCGACAAGGTCATCCGCCCGGGACTCGAGAGCAACGGCGTCTGGGAGCCCGAGGAGGCGGCGGTCATCCGCACCCTGGTCGAGCCGGGAGCGACGGTGCTCGACGTCGGCGCGCACTGTGGCTACTTCACGCTGATGATGTCGGGCCTCGTCGGGCCGGGTGGAACCGTTGTCGCGCTCGAGCCCGCGCCCGACAACCACGCGCTGCTGCGCGCGAACGTCGAGCATTCCGGGGCGACGAACGTGCGCGTGCTCAATGCGGCGGGATGGAGGTCGTCGGGTGAGCGCATCCCACTCAGCCTCTCGGACACCAACAGCGGTGACCATCGCAGCTATCGCTGGAGCTCAGGCCGCCCGTTCGTCGAGGTCGACGGGATCGCGATCGACGATCTCGATCCGGCCCTGGACCGCCTCGACCTCGTCAAGCTCGACACCCAGGGCACCGAGCACGTCGTCATCGAGGGCATGCGAAGCACGATCGAGCGCTGCCGCCCCGTAGCACTGACCGAGTTCTGGCCGATATCGATTCGCGAGCTCGGTGACCGGCCCGAGGACGTGCTGGCGCTGTACCGCGGCCTCGGCTTCGAGATCGCGGTGATCGAGGACGAGAGCGTCGCCCCCGATGCATCGGACGCCGAGCTGATCGGCCTCGCCGGCGCGTCGCTGACCGAGTTCGTGACGCTCGTGCTCAGGCCGGCGGAGGCTGGGCGCCCGGCTTGACGGGCGCCCGTCCCGTGCTCTCGCGCTCTGCCTGAAGTCGCTTCGTGATCCCCACGCCCCATCTTCGCGCCGGTCGCTCCACGGCAAGGAACGACAACCAGGCGATCGCGAGCGTCCCCGGCAGGACGAGTCCGAACATCGTCAGATAGGCATTCGCCGAGCCGTCGAGGGTGGGGGAGAGCAGCCGGATGACGAGCACGAGCACGATGCCGTGAAACAGGTAGGTCGAGTAGCTGATGTCCCCGAGCCAGCGCGAGACGGGGTTGGTCAGCAGCCATCCGGCCCGCGTCCCCAGGAACGCCGTGCTGAGAGCGAGCCCGCCGAAGCAGGCCGGGACGATGATGCTGGTGGCCGAGGACTCGGTCAGCACGGCGAGCTCGGGGGCATTGGTGCCCACGACGTACATCGTCACGGCCATCCCGGCCAGGGCCGCGGCCGCTACCCAGGGAGCGAACCCCTGCCGGCTGTCGGAGTTCGGGCTGCGCTTGATCCGGACCAGCAGGTAGGCGGCCGTCATCCCGATCGCGTGATCTGCGGCGAAGAGCGGGAACTGCGCCAGCACCCAGATGTCGTCGTCGACGAACAGCTGCCGCCAGGCGACCGAGATCGCGATCCCGATCGCCAGTCCCAGGAAGGGGCGCCTCAAGTAGGCGATCGCGAACAGCGGCAGCGTGAGGTAGAAGATCGCGTCGATCGACAGCGCCCATAGGGCGCCGTTGATTCCGAACCCGATCGCCTCCGGTTCGAGCACCTCGCGCTGCAGAAAGGTCAAGTGCGCGAGCAGGTCGAGCGGCGATGGGCTGCCGACGGTGGTAAGGGTGGAGAGCAGCGGAAGCAGGGCCAGCAGCACGAGAAGGCTGACGTAGTAGGCGGGAATGAGGCGGGCCCCGCGCCGGATCGCGTAGGCACGCAGGCTTCCCAGCGAGCCCCTGGCGGCGATCGGGAGGAACATCAGAAAACCGCTGAGCACGAACAGGAAGTCGAGGACGAAGTAGCCTGACCCGAGGTAGCCGCGCAGCAGCTCCGGTAGCGCGTCCCAGGCCGCCCCGGTGGTCGGCGAGCCCTCGGAGGTCAGCGTGAGGTGAAAGAGGACGACCCCCATGACCGCGAACCCGCGAAGCCCGTCGAAGCTCGGCAGGTAGATCGGCCCCGACACGGGCTTGCCGATCAGAGACAGCTTCTCGTGGTGCGGGTCCTCAGGCATTTGGCTTCGCGATCACCATCACGCGGTCGCGGAAGTCCGGCGCCCACATCCGGTCGGCGACCCGCAGGGCCTCGGCGGCGCGCACGAGCCCACGCGAGAGCCGCGGCGCGTAACCGCCTCCCTTCTCGAGGTAGTAGCGGACGGTGAACGCCTTCGGGTCGGTGTGCATTGCGGCGATCTCGAAGCCGTGGCGCTCCAGCATCCGCGCCACGCTCCCCCGCGTGAAGTAGTGAACGTGGGTCGGGATCACCGACCACCAGCGGCGCCCCAACACGCGCGCGACCCGGCTGCCGGCGTCGGGCAACAGCAGGACCAGGACGCCATCCGGGGCGAGCCAGCGCCGCACGAGCTCGAGCGCCCGATCCGCGTCGGTCAGGTGCTCGAGCACGTCTCCCATCAGCACCGCGTCGAAGCCCGCCTCGGGCAGCTCGACCTCGTAGAGGTCCTCGGAGCGCACGTCGAGGCCGAGGCGGCCGCGCGCGTACTCGGATGCGAAGTCGCTGGGCTCGACGCCGAGCGTCGTCCAGCCACGGGCCTCGGCCTCGGCCATGTAGAACCCGACCCAGGGTCCGAGGTCGAGCAGCCTTCCGGGCGCGACGTGACGCTCGACTTCGGCCAGGACCCGGCGCGCGCTCTCGCGCTGTCCCGCCTCCTCCGAGACGTAGTCGTCAGAGGCCGCCTTCGCGTACTCGGCGGCAAGCTGCTCGTCGCTCGGGAATACGTCGAGCTGCATGTGGCCGCAGGCCTTGCAGCGGACGATGTCGCCGAGCGCGGTGCCGAACTCCTTCGAGGTCGGTATCAGGCCCTCCGATCCGACGTCTCCCCGCACGGCGAAATGCGGCCGCAGGTCACCTGCGCCGCAAGCCGCACAGCGCTCGACTCGCCCAACCTCGCCCACGGGATCGTCACTACCCTAGCCACCCGATGAACCAGTCGATCCCGCCCGAGGTCTACGACCGCGACTACTTCCTGTCCGACATCTGCGAGGGCTTCGAGGAGTTTCAGGCCGGCCGCGGCGTCTCCCACAACAAGTCCAAGCAGGTGCGCGCTCTCGACGCCAAGCCGGGTCTCGCGGTGCTCGACGCCGGCTGTGGCCGCGGCGAGGTGCTCCATGCCTGCGCGCTCGCCGGGGCCGAGGTCGCCGGCGTCGATTACTCCGAGGCCGCCGTCGAGATCACACGTGAGACGCTCGCCGAGTTTCCGCAGGCAGACATCCGCCGGGGCGACGTCACCGACCTGCCGTGGGACGACGGGTCGTTCGACCGCATCCTGTTCTCGGACGTCATCGAGCACCTGGACCCGCCCCAGACCGTCCCGGCGCTGAGGGAGTTTCTGCGCGTCCTGCGCCCCGGCGGCTATCTGATCGTCCACACGGCGCCGAACCGGCTCTTCATGGACGTCGGCTGGCCGCTGGCCCGCCCGTTCGTGCGCGCGCTGGGCCACGGCGAGGTCGCCGACCGGGTCGACGGCTTCTTCGCCCTCGGCGTCGACTACCACGTCAACGAGCAGAGCGTCTACTCGCTGCGCCGCGCGATGCGCGCCGCGGGCTTCGACGCTCCGTCGGTGTGGCTCGACCCCGACGTCCTGCGCTCGGGCCGCTATCACCTGCTGGACTCCTTCGACGGCCCGGTCGTCATGCTCGCCGGCCGGGTGGCGGCATGGAGGCCGATCCGCCTGCTCTACGGCAACGACCTCTACGGCCTCGGCCGTAAGCGGTAGGAATGCCGGTCTCAGAGCTCATCCGCGACGCCAGAAAGCTCGCGACAGGAATTCGCTGGCGGGCCGAGTTTCTCGTCGGGGCGCCGATCCCGGCCGAGTACGGGGACGACCTGCGCGCGACGATCAAGCGCGTGCGCCGCGACACGCTGAGCACGCCCCAGCGAGTCGCCGCGCTGTGTGACGGCGTCGAGTACCTGTCGCGCAGCGGCATCGAGGGCGACCTCGTCGAATGCGGGGTCTGGCGCGGCGGCAGCATGATGGCCGCGGCGATCACGCTGTTGCGGCTCGGCGACACCGACCGCGACCTGTACCTGTTCGACACCTTCGCCGGCATGCCCGAGCCGACCGATGCGGACGTGCGCTCGCCCTATGACGGCTACTCCCTGCACAGCCGCTGGCGCCGCCAGGCGCGCGACCCCACGGCCAGCACTTGGGCGGCCGTGCCCGCCGAACACGTGCGCGAGCGGATGCTGAGCACCGGCTACCCCGCCGAGCGGATCCACCTCGTGCCAGGGCTGGTCGAGGAAACCCTGCCCGACCGCGCGCCTGAGCGTGTCGCGATGCTGCGCCTCGACACCGATTGGTATGCGTCGACCAGGCACGAGCTCGAGCAGCTCTACCCGCGCCTCGCCGACGGAGGGGTCCTGATCGTCGACGACTACGGCCACTACGAGGGCGCGCGCCGTGCCGTCGACGAGTACTTCGCCGAGCTCGGGGAGCGGGTTCTGCTCAACCGGATCGACTACACCGGGCGGATCGCGATCCGCCGCGGGGCCCCCGCGAGGGCGGCGGCGTGAGCGTGGCGAAGAGGCGCGAGACCGCCCTGATCAGCGTCGTCGCGCCAGTGCTCGACGAGCAGGAGACACTGGTCGCGTTCTACGAGCGTGTCTGCGCGACCCTCGCCGAGAGCGACTTCGAGCTCGTGCTCGTAGACGACGGCTCGACCGACCGCACGCCGGAGCTTCTCGCCGAGCTGGCGACGAATGACCCGAGGGTGCACGTGGTGCGCCTGTCGCGCAACTTCGGCTATCAGGCGGCGGTGGCGGCGGGCCTCGACCACGCGGCAGGCGACGCGGTGGTCACGATCGACGCCGACCTTCAGGACCCCCCGGAGCTGATCCCCGACCTCGTCGAGGGCTGGCGCGACGGGTCGGACGTCGTCTACGCCGTGCGCGAGGCTCGCGAGGGCGAGAGCAAGATGAAGCTGGCGACGTCGCGCTGGTTCACCCGCCTGTTCATAAGGCTCGCGGGGCTCGCCATCCACCCCGGCGTCGGCGACTTCCGCCTGCTCGACCGCCGCGTCGTCGACGCGCTGCGCACGATGCCCGAGCGTGCTCGGTTCATGCGCGGGATGACGGTCTGGGTCGGCTATACGCAGAGCTCGATCCCGTACCGGCGCGACCCACGCCATGCGGGCACGACCCGGTACCGATGGCGCACCTTGCTGCGCATCTCGCTCGACGCGCTGTCGTCGTTTTCCCATGCCCCGCTTCAGCTCGCGACCCTGCTCGGGTTCGCGGTCTCGTTTCTCGCCTTTCTCGCGATCCCGTACGTGATCGTCAACAGGGCGCTCGGGTTCTACGTCGAGGGGGTCTCGACGCTGTTGTTCGCGATGCTGCTGCTCGGCGGGATCCAGCTCATCACCCTGGGCATCATCGGGGAGTACGTCTCGCGAATCTACGACGAGGTCAAGCGACGGCCGCTTTACCTGGTGCGCGAGCGCATCAACGTCAGCGCTCCAACAGACCCGCGACGCGAGACCGACGTCCTCAGCGCGAGCGAGATCGACTGATGCGCGTTGCCGTCCTCGGCGCGGGAATGGCGGGCCTCGCCGCCGCGTACAGGCTCGGCACGCTCGGCCACGAGGCCGTCGTATACGAGCGCTGGCCCGGGCTCGGCGGTCAGGCGGCGACGATCGACACGGGCGACGGCGTGCTGGTGGAGCGCTACTACCACCACCTGTTCACGAGCGACCGCGAGATCGCCGACCTCTGCGAGGAGATCGGGATCGGCGACGAGCTCGCGGTCTGGCCTTCGAGCATGGGGATGTTCTACGAGGGGCGGCTCTACCCGTTCACGAGCCCGATGGACCTGCTGCGATACAAGCCGATGTCGCTTCCGGCCCGGATCCGAATGGGCGTCGCGGTTGTGATGCTCCAGCGCCGCGCGCACGACGTCACCCCGTTCGAGCCGATGACGATCAAGGACTGGGTCGAGCGCAGGATGGGGCGGCAGGCCTGGAGGACGATCTGGGGGCCGATGCTGCGCGGCAAGTTCGGCGACCAGGCCGACCGGATCTCGATGTCGTGGCTGTGGGCGAAGCTGCGCAACCGCCGTCAGACCAGCGGCGAGGAGGCCAAGGAGGAAAAGCTCGTCTACCCGCGCCACTCCTTCGAGGCGATCTTCAGGCGCCTCGAGGAGCGCATCGGCGAGCAGGGCGGAAGCGTGCTGATCGACCGCCCGGCCGCGCGCGTCGAGGGCGTTGAGGACGGTGGCTTTCTGGTCCACGCCGGGGCGCCGGATTCATTTCGGCGCGGACACGACCCGCAGGGGTTCGACGTCGCAGGCGAGCCGGAGCGCTTCGACGCGGTAATCGCGACCCTCCCCACCGACATCTTCGAGCAGGTCCTCGACCCGAAGCTGCGCGCGGCGGTCGGAGACCCGTACTTCGAGCGCGCTAACTCGATCGAGTACTTCGAGGCGCTATGCCTGCTGGTCGAGCTCGACCGCAAGTTCCATCCCTATTACTGGACCAACGTCGCCGACGAGGACATGCGCTTCATCGGCCTGATCGAGCAGACCAACCTCGTCGGGCCCGAGCACTACGGCGACAGGCGCTTCCTCTACGTCGCCAACTACCTGCCGCGCGGACACGAGCTTCTCTCGAAGTCGATGGACGAGATCTGGGACGTCTACGAGCCGGGGCTGCGCCGGGTAAATCCCGAGTTCTCGCGCGAGTGGGTCAAGCAAAGCTGGTTGTTCCGCGAGCCCGCCGCCCAGCCCGTGGTGCTGCCCAGCTATCGCGACCGGATGCCGCCGTATGAGACCGGGGTGCCGGGTCTGCTGATGGCCAACACCACCCAGGTCTATCCGGACGACCGCGGCACCAACTACGCGGTGAGGGAAGCAGACGAGGTCGTTGCGGCCCTGCTCGCCAAGAGCGGTCGCCTCGCGGCTCAGGCGCCGCCTGCGTAACCCCTACGTTTCAGCGCCGGTCGGACGGGGCCCCTCGCAGCGCTCGGGCAGTGCCGCGACGGCGGCGAGCCGCAAGCCCTTTCCGGGGACGGGGACGTCGCTGTAGGGGTCCGGCGAGGGCGTTTCGGGCAGGGGCTCGAACTCGAGCGGGAGCGGCACGAAGCGGACGTCGCCGCCACCGCGAAGCGGCACGCAGACCGTGACGGACGATTCGGTGCGGCCCGCGGTTGCGGCTCCCGGGGGCACCTCGAGCGTGGCCACGGACGGGCCGTCGAGCTCCACGCTCAGCGATCCCCGGCCGCGGCCGGCGACGGTGAAGCCGAGCGGCCCCCTCACCCATGCGTCGCCGCTCGGGTCGCGCTGGGGAAGGTCGGTGATCGCCCCGTAGGTGACGGTGACGTCGAGCGGGGTGGTGCGGCGCTGAAGCGCATAGGGGCCGGAGCGCACCAGCGTCTCCCGCGGCGTGCCGAGGGCGGCGTGGCGCGTCAGCACCCACTCGTAGCCGGGGTCGACGAAGTCGTCCTCGGCGCGGGGACGGTCGGGGAAGAAGATGGAGGCGTAGAGGCTGCGCGCGTCGTAGCTCGGGTAGCTCCCCGTCTCGTAGAAGACGCCGCCGAGCAGGAGCTGGGTCTCGACCAGCTTCCCGGCAGCGGTCCCGTCGACCGCGACCGCGCCGCGGCCCGGGATCGCGTCGAGCACGGTCCGCAGCTCGCTCGGGTGCACGTAGCCGGCCTGGATCAGCCTGCGCGCGAGAACGCTGTCCTTCTGCACCGCGATGCCGACGCCGGCGAGCGCCACCGCCACCGCGGCGAGCGCCGCGCCGCGCCTGCCCACAAGCCGGCCGAGCGCCGCAGCCGCGGCGACCAGCCCGCCTGCGGCGAGGCACGCCAACAGCGGGCCGAGGATCACGAGCGGGCGCTGTCCGCAGTAGGCGCAGTCGCGGACCTCGTAGCTGTATGCCGTCAGCGCCAGGACCGCAGGCACGACGAGCAGCAGCAGGCGAAGCACGGCGAATCTGATCGCCCCCCACGCCGCGAAGCCGAACACCACCGCCGGCACGACCAGCCCGAGCAGCAGCCATCCGGCGAGCGAGCCGTCGCCGAGCGGCGGCAGGTAGTAGCGCTCACGCGACCCCGCGAGCCAGCTCGGCACGGCGCTGGCGGGGAGTGCGGTCTGGGGAAAGCCCTCGACAGCGGGGGTGGGGGGAATCGGGCGGCCATAGGTCTCGACCACCACGGCCTCGCCGAAGAGTCCGCTCACCGGCTCTTCGAGCAGCCCCTGTGAGACCTCGCGGACGTACGTGACGTTGTAGCCGAGGGCGGCCGGCGCGATCACGATCGCTACCAGGGCCGAGACCCCCGCGGCGACCGCGACGGTGCGGATGGCGCCGCGGCTCGCACGCTGTCGCAGCGCATGGATTCCGAGGCCCAGCCCGACAGCGGCGGTGAGCAGCGGCAGGAACGGTGGATAAAGCGTCATCAGCCCGGCAGCGAGGATCCCCAGCAGGGCACCGGCGCGCACGGGAGCGGTGGTCAGGCGGGCCGCCACGACCGTCGCCGGGCCGATCAGGGCAAGGCCTGCCAGCGCGGCCTCCGAGCCGTCGACGAAGAGCTGGTAGGTGACGGGACCCGATGCCAGGGCCGCGGCCAATACGCCGCCCGCTCTGGAGCCGGTCGCGGCGAGCACGAGCCCGAAGCACCCGAGCGCCCCGATGGCGGCGAGGGCGATCATCAGCGAGCTCTGGGCGTGGACGGACTCCCAGCCGAAGGTCGCGTCCAGCGCCGCGCCCATCGGGCCGGTGCCCGTCTGGAAGAGCGGCGTGTGTAAATAGGCGCGAAAAACGCGGTCCTGGTAGCCGTCGACGCCGAAGTCCGAGTCGTTCCACGAGTTGTCCTCGAGCCGATCGTTGAGAAAGGCGTAGGTGGGGGCGTCGGCGACGAAGTTGGCGGCGGGGCCGAGGCTGCGCTGGTCGACAAGCGGCGCGCTGAACAAGGCGAGCGGGATTACGAGCGCCGCCGCGAGGCAGAGGACGTCGAGCCGGCTCGGCGTCTCGCGGGCCGCCGCTCCGGAGCCCCGGGCGCGCCAGACCGCGACCGCGACCGAGACGACGCACAGCGGTACGACCACGAGCCACACCGCGGCGGACATCGACATCGCCTGGGATGCGGTCAGCAGCACCGCTCCCCCCGCCGCCACGCCGAGCGCCGGGGCGAACGCGATCCGGGCAGCGACCGGCAACTGTCCGGGGATCAGCGCGGCGAGGCCGCTCCCGAGTGCTGCGAGCACGAGGATGAAGGATCCCTCCCGCGCCAGGAGTTGCAGGGCGGTTTCCGCCAACTCAGGAGGGCTCCACCGGCGCGGGCTCGGCGGCCTGCGGCTGCAAGGGGACGTCGCGCGACGCCGGGGGGTCGAACGGTCCCAGCGCGGAATCGGTTACCCGAACGTCCAGTGCGAGCGGGACGACGCCGTCAGCCGCAGCCAGCCCGATCGCCGTGGCGCCGGGCGCAAGCGCCAGCTCCGCGCGTAGCGGCCGCCCCGGGCGCACCTCCTCGACCTGGCTGGCGGGCAGAGCGACGTCGAGACCGCCCGCACCAGGATCGAGCGCCACCTCGAGCGTCGCCGAGCGCTCCTCGGCGGAGGGGTTGACGAGCGTGATCTGCCCACTTGGGCCCGTCAGCTCGAGCTCGGGGCTGAAGCTTCCCAGCGGCGCGGCCCGCGCCAACCCGGGCCCGGGTTCGACGACGACGGGACTCAGGGTCGCGGCGCGCAGCGCCTCGATCTCCTGCGGGGGATGGGCTCGGCGCAGCGACGCCGCGTATTCGCGCAGGTCAAAGAAGGACATTCGGCCGTCCTCGCTGACCAACGGCTCAGCTTCCAGTTCCGCGGAGAACGCTGTCTCGAGCTCGGCGCCCTCATCGGCGTAGGCGAAGCGGTCGATCACGATGCCGGCGAAGCCGGCCGTCGCCACGCCGGGCAGCGCGAGCGCCACCGAATCGTCGATCAAGCCCGGCTGCCAGTCCTGCGGGCGTTCTTGCATGGCGGCATAGCTCCACCGCAGGTCCGAGGAGTGCAGATAGGGGCGAAAGAGGTCGAAGCTCGACGACCGGCCCACCCCGGGCCACTCGGGAAACGGCACGTACGGAAGCTGAAACACGGCGGCATCGGGATCGAGATCGGCCTCGATCGCCGCGACGAACTCCTCGTCGCTCTCGAACTCGGCCCGGGTCTCGGAGTAGGTCGGAACGTATGCCGGGCTGGTCTGGTCCAGGTAACCAATGACCAGAACGGTCGCCAGCAGCACACCGGCCAGGACTCGACCCCGAGCGGCGTTGCCGAGCCGCTTGATCGCGAGGTCGAGCAGCAGCGCGACCGCGATGAGCGAGAAGAAGGCGATGAAGACGTTGAAGCGCGCCCACACCCGCAGCTGCGGCGACAGGAGATGGGCGATCAGCACGGAGAAACCGCCGGTCGTGGCGATCAACAGCGACGCCACCACCACCGCCGCGGCGTTTCCATGCAAGGACCAGAAGCTCGAGCGTCTGACCGCTCCGGCCGCCGCCGCCAGCGCGTGGCCAAGCAGCGAAAGAAGCCCCACGGCGCCGACAAGTCCCAGGCCGGGGACGGCCGCGGCCTCGGGCGTCGGGCTCGACTCGTAGTAGTCGCGCCTCAGCTCGGCGAGCGCCTCGATCCTGTGGCCCGGCGAGGGCATCAATTGGCTCGCGAGGGTGAGGCTCGCCGTCTCGCTCTCCGCGGGAAAGCGCTTTCCGACGGTTTCGTTGGCGCCGTTGCGCGCCTCGTACAGGATCGTCGGGGTCGCATTCAGGCCCACGGTCGCGACGATCGCGGCGACGATGATCACGCCGCTGAGAAGCGGCCGGCGCCAATCGTCCTCCCGAATCGCCGCGATCACACCCGCGATCGCCACCAGCCCGGCAGCGAACAGCGCGTGGTAGTTCGATCCCGCCGACCCGACGACAACGCACGCCGCCAGGGTCGCCAACGTGGAACGCGAAGCGAACGCAAGCAGGCGGCTGGGCGCGGTCTCTCGGCGCGCAAACAGCGGTCGCCCGGCCAGCACCGCCAGCACGAGGAAGCACGCGATCGGGATCATCCAATAGGCGGTGTGAAACGGGTGACTCTCGCCGACCAGGAAGTGGTACGGCAGCAGCGCATAAAGCGTGGCGCAGACGACCGCGGGGCCCGTCGAGATCGCGAGCAGCCTGAAGACCGCGAACGCGCTGACCGCGATCAGCGCGTAGCCCAAGAGGTAGAAGAGGTTCAGGACCGTTGCCGGGTCGTTCGAGAACAGCGACAGGACGTGAACCTCGAGGAGGTGCAGCGTGTCTCCGCTTGCGACCGGGAAGTCGTGCCATTCCGAACCCAGTGGCGCGCCGAGATCGGGGTTCGACAGGTACCAGCCGTTATCCAGAGCCGCCGTGATCATGGCGTGAAAGAGCTGGCCGTCCCCCGTGTAGACGAAGGGCACTCCGAGGTCCGCCTCCCAAAGCCTGAGCGCCAGGGCCGCGCCGACCAGCGCAAGGACCGCGGCCGCGAGTCCCGCCAGCAGCTCATGCCTCAGCGGGTTTTCGCTGCTTCGGGCTGCGGACTGACCGCCTCGCTGCGGACGTGGTCTGCTTGGTGTGTTCATAGCGGCGACAGGCGTCGGCCCATCGGCGGGACGGCAGTCTATTGACCGCTAATTCGCCGCCGCGGTGCTCGGTGTGAGGGGGTGGCGTGAAGTATCAGGCTCAGCCCCCACGGGACGGCGACCCGATCCTCAACGGGCCGCCAGACTCGAAGCAGGGCTTCGTAGGCGGCCAGCGATCCCCGCCCGATGCGCGCTGACGGCCGCAGATTCTGCACCCACCAGCCCGGAACTCCAAGCAGGTTGAACGAGTGCAGGCCCAGGACATCGAGACCGGCGCCCTCGGCCAGCGCGGCGAGGCCGGGTCGCGTATAGCGCCGGTGGTGCCCGTACCTGCGGTCCAGACGGCCGTAGAGCCGCGGATGGGCAGGCACCAGCAGCGCCAGGCGCCCACCGGAGCGCAGCGCCGCCGCCATCGCTCGAAGCGCCGCCGCGTCGTCCTCGATGTGCTCGAGGACGTTCTGGCAGACGATCAGGTCGAAGTTGTCCGCGGCAAGCGACGGCGCCTCGGGAAGCACCTCCCGCGCGACTTGGACGCGCGGATCGGCGCCGAACCGTCGCGCCAGAAGCGACGCCGACGAGGGCTCGGGCTCGAGGACGAGCACGCGCTCGGGCCCGGCGGCGAGGATCCGCTCGGTAAACGTCCCGATTCCGGCGCCGACCTCGGCGACGTCGCCGCGAACCTCGCCGGCGTACTGCGCGAACATCCAGTCGCACAAACGCCGCGCGCGCGCGAGCTCGGCGAGATCCTCGATCATCGCGGCGGGACTGGTCAATCGATGCGGCAACGCAGCAGTGTGACCAGCACCCGAAGCGCGTCGGAGGCGTGCAGCTTCTTGCCCTCCTCCCGCGACCGCGCCGCATAGGTGATGGGAACCTCGTGAATCCGCACCCCGGAGCGCAGCAGGCGCGCGGTGATCTCGGGCTCGATCGCAAAGCCCGCCTCGCGCAGGCGAAGCGAACGCAGCTGCTCGGTTCGCATCGCCTTCAGGCACGTCATCAGGTCCGAGATCCAGCTGTTGTAGAGGACGTTCGCGACCATTGTCACCACCTTGTTTCCGACGACGTACCAGAAGCCGTACGCCGTGTGCGACGCGAACGCCCTCGACCCGAACACCGCCTCGGCGGTTCCCGTCAGCAGGGGCTCGAGCAGAAGGGTGAGGTCATTCGGGTCGTACTCGAGATCCGCATCCAGAATCGCCGTGTACTCACCGCGGGCCTCCGCGGCTCCGGTGCGGATCGCGGCGCCCTTGCCGAGATTTCGCTCGTGCCGCAGGATGCGGACCGCCGCGGGCCATTCCCGCTGCGAGAGAAGCGATCTGCTCCCGTCGGTCGAGCCGTCGTCTACGACGATGAGTTCGATCTCGGGTACCGGAAGCTCCGCGTCGATGACGCGCTGGATCGCGCGCTCCAGCGTGGCTTCCTCGTTGTAAACCGGCATCAGGATTGAGAGGTCTGTCATCGGCTCAGGAGAGCGATTCCTAGCGCAACGCGGGAATCACTTCTTTAGGTGGCTTCCGCTTTCACGGTCGGCTGCCAGCGGCAACCTACATCCTGTCTGCGGGTCGAGGCGCTCGTTCGCTCAACCATCCATCTCTTAACGCCGAGAAGATGTGGATCCCGCGAATCGTGCCGCAACCTTTACCGCGCCCCCGCCGGGCCACCGCAGGTTTCCCCTGCTGGGCCCCTTCCGCGGATTCGCGGTGCTGGCCATCATCGTGGTTCACACCGCGGTTCTCACCGACGTCTGGCGCTTCCCGGCATTCCGGCATATCGGCTTCGTGCTGACGCTGTTCTTCGTGCTTTCGGGTTTCTTGCTCTACCGGCCCTTCATCGCATGGCGAACCGGCGGCCCGGCGCCGCCGCGGTTTCGCGACTACGGGCTCGCCCGCTTCTTGAGGATCGCGCCGGGCTACTGGTTCGCCCTGACCCTGCTGGCCATCTACCCCGGCGTCCTGGGACCATTCAGCGGTGAGGGGTGGGCGTTCTACGGGCTGCTCCAGTACTACCCGTTCCTGGACGCCGCAGGTGCTTGCAACGGCGGCCCGCTGGCCGTCGATTGCGGGATCCCGATCGGCTGGAGCCTGGCGATCGAGATCGCCTTCTACGCGTTGCTTCCGTTGCTGGTGGTGATGCTGAACCGCTTGGCTCGCGGGCGCGGCCCGCGTTGATCCCCTGTCGAACCGGGTGAGTACCCTGCCGGGCGATCGCCGTGAATCCACCTTCCTCGCCATGGGGGCGGCCCTCGCTGGGCCTGGTCCTGCCGACCTTTCCCCAGCAAACGGGAACACCATTGGAGGACCTGACCAGCTTTTCGGCAGGCGCGGAGGCTGTGGGTGCCAGCGCTCTTTGGGCCTGTGACCACCTGTTCTGGCACGGACGGACGCTCGAGTGCTTCACGGCGCTGACTCTCGCCGCGAGCGCCACGTCGCGCTGCGCCATCGGTAGCGCGGTGCTCCAAATGCCGCTGCGTTCGCCGGGAACCGTTGCGAAAACGGCGGCGTCGCTGCAGTCCGTCTCGGGAGGGAGGCTGATTCTCGGTTTGGGCGTCGGCGAGCACGAGGGCGAGTTCCGCGCTGCCGGTGTTGACTACGGGGAGCGCGGAACAGCGCTGGAGCAGGGAATATCGGCCCTTCGCAAGCACTGGGCGCACAGCGACGAGCGCTACTCCCAGCGGCCGGTTCCGGACCGGATACCGGTCTGGATCGGCGGGTCGAGCCCGCGCGCGCGGCGGCGCGCGGCGCGACTCGGCGACGGGTGGATCCCGCTTTTCATCCCGGCCGAGGAGCTGAGCGCCCAGTACGAGCGCCTCGACGCTGAGGCGCAAGCGGCCGGCCGCGCACCGGCCGACGTCCTGCATGCGCTGATGGTCTTCCTCTCGGTCGGCGACCGCGATGAGGCAGAGGCACGCGGGACAAGCTGGATGTCGTCGCTCTACGCCCTACCGGCCGACCGCTTCTCCTCGCACCTGGTGGCCGGCGATGCCATCACGTGCGCTGAGGTGCTGCTCGATTTCGGAGCGCGGGGCGCCGAGCACGTTGCCGTGTTCGTGACCGCCGACGAGCCGCTGCGCGACTTCGAGGCCGTTGCCGAGGCGATGGCGACGGTTCGCGCATGAGCGAGACGAAGGTTCTCGGTGCGGGCATGACGCGGCTCGGCCGACTTGCCGAAGGGCCCGCCGAGCTCGCATCCGAGGCGCTGCGTGCCGCACTCACGGATGCCGCCATCGTGCCTGGCGATCTTGGAATCGTCTTCGTCGCCAACGCCATGGGTGGCGTGCTCAACGACCAGGAATCGATTCGCGGTCAGAGCTGGCTCGCGGATCTCGGGCTCGGCAGCGTGCCGGTCGTCAACGTCGAAAACGGGTGCGCCGCCGGCTCCACGGGGTTGCACCTCGCCTGCACCGCCGTGAGGGCCGGAGGGGGACCGGCGGTGGTCGTGGGCGTCGAGAAGATGTGGACCGGCGATCGCGACGCAACCCTCGCCGGCATCGAGGGGTCGCTTCCCGCCGGGGAGCGCGCCGGGCTCGCCGAGCGGTTGCCCGACGGCAAGGGAAGCCTGTTCATGGCCTTGAACTCGACCTGGGCGAATTGGCAGATGGCCGAGCGAGGCGCGACGCCGGAGCAGTTCGCGGCGGCGACCGTCGTGGCGCGCCGGCACGCCAGCCTCAATCCCCTTGCCCAGCACCAGGTCCCCGTCACCCGCCAGGAGGTCCTCGACTCCCGGATGGTGGCGCCCCCGCTCACTCGGCTGATGTGCAGCTCGTTCACCGATGGGGCGGCGGCGGCGGTGGTCGGCGCCGATGTGAACGGCGGCCCGCGGATTCGAGCGAGCGTCGTCAGCGGCGGCGATGGCTCGCTCGAGTACCACGAGCGCGTGAGCAGCGCGGTGCAAACCGCCTGGGGGCACGCGGGCATCGAGCCGGGGGACCTCGACGTCGTCGAGACCCACGACGCGACCGCTGCCGAGGGCCTCTACGCCCTCGAGTGCCTGGGACTGTTCGCGCCCGGCGCCGCGGGCCCGGCCGTCGAAGCGGGCGATACGACCTTCGGCTCCGAGCTCGTAGTCAATCCGAGCGGTGGCCTGATCGCCCGCGGACACCCGTTTGGCGCCACCGGCCTGTGTCAGGTCGTGGAGCTCGCTGACCAGCTGCGCGACCGCGCCGGCGCGCGCCAGGTCGAAGGAGCCCGGCTCGGCGCCGCGGTCAACACAGGCGGAATCGTCAAGGGCGACGCCGCGACCACCGTCGTCCACGTGCTCGAGCGCGCTTAGAGGGCCCCTAGTGCTTTCGAAGCGCGAGGTGGACGCTGGTGAAGACGTGCGCCCCAGCGCTCAGGACGATGTGCGGATATCGGCTCCACTGCATCGGCTCGTCGGAATCGGCTCGGCGGGTGTGCGCCAGGGCCTCGGCGACCGCCTCGCCCAGCGGTTGCTCGCTGCGCAGCGTCTCGTCTGAGATCGAGCTGTCGAGCTCCGACAGCGGCGACCAGTCGAGGCCCGCGACGAGCAGGTTCTCGATCTCGGGGGCGTCGAACAGCAGCACCCCCTCGAACCCCGGTGCCGGCCCCTCGAGCCTGTACTCGGTCGCGAGCGCGAGGACCCCGCCCGGCCTCAGCACCCTGAACATCTCCTCGGCGCTGCGGCGCACGTCAGCGGGCCCGCCGAAGTGCTCGATCGAGCTCGACGAGAAGATCGCGTCGAACGATTCGTCCTCGTAGCGCAGCTCGAGCGCGTCCATGTGCTGGACGACGAGCCGCCGCGGGTTCCACGCCCCACGCCAGTAGCGCCCCGGCTCGGTCAGCATCTGCGGGCTTGCGTCGGTCTCCGACCAGCGGTCGTCGGCGAGGTAGCGATCGATGGCGAAGACGCGGCCGGCCTGGGTCGTCAGCCAGAAGACCGTCGCCTCGTGTCCCGCTCCGATCCCGAGGACCTCGGCGTCGGGGTTCAGGGCGCCGGACTCGCGCAGCGCCCGAGCCGTCATCGCGACCTCCCAGTACTTGCGGTACTCGCGCCCGCTCGGAAATGAGTCGCCGAAGCGCTCGAGGTCGGGGGTGAAGACCTCGCGGATCAGTGCTCGGAGGCAAGGGTCGGAGAAGTCCTCGAGCTCGCAGAGCTTGTTTTGGCTCAGGGTCATCGAGTTGCCGCGGCGCGCTAATGCTCGAGCACGAGCCCGAGAAAGCGCTTCGTGCGCTCGTGGCGCGGGCTCTCGAGCACCTGGGCGGGAGGCCCGTGCTCGACGACGACTCCGCCGTCCATGAACGCCACCCGGCTCGCGACGTCGCGAGCGAAGCCGATCTCGTGGGTGACGACGACCATCGTCATCCCCTCGGTCGCCAGCTCGCGCATTACGTCGAGGACCTCCTTGACGAGCTCGGGGTCAAGCGCGCTGGTCACCTCGTCGAACAGCATCACCGAGGGATCCATCGCCAGGGCCCTGGCGATTGCGACCCGCTGCTGCTGGCCTCCCGAGAGCCGGTCCGGGTACTCGCCGGCCTTGTCGGCGAGGTTGACCCGCGCCAGCAGGCCTTCGGCCTTCTCCTTCGCCTCGGCGCGACTGCGCTCGAGGACCTTCTCCTGCGCGATTGAGACGTTCTCGAGCGCCGTCATGTGCGGAAAGAGGTTGAAGTGCTGAAAGACGATTCCGACGCGACGGCGGACGAAGTCGAGCCCTTCCGCCGGTTTGCCGCCGGTGATCTCCTGGCCCTCGAGCAGGATCCGCCCCTCCTCCGGCGGCTCGAGCAGGTTGACGCAGCGCAGCAGCGTGCTCTTGCCCGAGCCGCTGGGCCCGATCACGCACACGACCTCACCGCGCTCGAGCTCGAGGTCCACGCCGCGCAGGACCTCGAGCCGGCCGAAGCGCTTGCACACGCCCTCGAGCTTGAGCATCGGCCCCGTGTCGTTCATCAGGCGCTCGCCATTCCGGTCGCCGGCGGTCCCGCCGGCTCGGCGGGCTCACCCGGCTCGCCGGAGCGCTGGGTCTTGCTCTGCTCGCGGGCGATCAGCCAGTCGACCAGTCGCGCGAGCGGAATCGTCACGATCAGGAACAGCACCGCGCCGAGCACGAGCGCGGAGCCGTTGAACTCGGCGGTCTGGACGTCGAATCCTGCCTGCACCACCTCGAGACCGCCGATCACGCTGACCAGCGACGTGTCCTTCATCAGCGCGATGAAGTCGTTGAGCAGCGGCGGGATCACCTTGCGTATCGCCTGCGGCACGACCACGAAGCGCATCGACTGGCCGTGGCTCATCCCCAGCGAGCGCGCCGCCTCCGTCTGGCCGGGCGGGACCGCCTCGATCCCGGCGCGGTAGACCTCGGCCATGTAGGCACCATAGGTCAGCGTCAGGCCGATGACCCCGTACCAGAACCACGACTCCTCGCCGAACCACTCCGGGATCCCGATCTCGCGCGGGATCGTGCCCTCGGCCTGTGCGGCGGACAAGAAGCCCGAGACCAGCAACAGCACGAGCAGGAGGGGGACGCCGCGGAAGGCGTCGATGTAGGCGATCGTGACCCAGCGGACCGGGGGCACCGGGAGCTGGCGCAGCAGCGACAGAACGAGGCCCCATATGAGCGACAGGACTCCGGCCACCAGCGAGAGCTTGAGCGTGGTCAGGAACGCGTCGAAGACGTCGCCGAACGAGTCCCCCATGAGCCCGAAGTCGAAGTAGTACTCGAATATGAAGTCCATCCCGATCCCTTCTCCCGTGGTCGGCGCGAGGCTATTGACTTCCCGCGGCAAGCGAAAGGGCGCCTCCCGGCGCCCCCTTCGCACGATCAGATGTGGTTCGCCGCTACTCCTTGAGCAGCTCGTTGGTGCCGCTGAGCACCGACTCGGGCGGCGCCGTCGCGAAGTACTCGTCGTAGAGCGACTCGAGCGTGCCGTCCTCCTTGATCGTCGCCAGCGCCTCGTTCATCGCCTCGCGGAGGGCGTCGTTGTCCGGCGCGACGGCGAAGCCGTAGAGCTCGTTCGTCGGGATCTCCTCGATGATCTCGACCCCGCCCTGCTTCTCGACCGCATCGGCGGCGACCGGCTGGTCGATGATCACGGCGTCGACCTGGCCCGTCGAAAGCGCCGAGATCGCGTTCGGGCCCTCGGGGAATCCGCGCACCTCCGACGCGTCGGTCTCGTCATTGGCGTAGGTCTCGCCCGTGGTTCCGTCCTGGGCGCCGACGGTCGCTCCGGAGAGGTCGTCGACCGAGGCGATGTCGGAGTCCTCGGTGACCAGCAGCGCCTGCTGGGCCTCGTAGTAGGGATCGGTGAAGTCGACCGTGTTCTCGCGACCGGCCGTGATCGTCGACGCCGCGGCGGCGGTGTCGAACTGGCCGTTCGCCGTGTCGCGGAAGATCGTCCCGAAGCCCGTGTCGGTGTACTCGGCGGTCAAGCCCAGCTCCTCGGTGATCGCGTTCATGACGTCGATGTCATAGCCGCTGATGTCCGGGGGCTGGCCGATCTCGAATGGAGGGAACGGGGTGTCGGTGCCCACCGAGAGCGTGCCCTCGCTGATCAGCCCGAGGTCCTCGCCGCTGGCCGTCCCGCCGCTGTCGCTCTCATCGTCGTCCCCGCAGCCCGCGGCGACCAGCGCCGTGGCCAGCAGCCCGACGAATGCGAGCACGACCCACAGTCGCGTCTTTGTCGTATTCAAGAAACTCCTCCTCTGAAGTCATCCGGGCCGCTGCTGCGATCCCGCCCGCAGAAGATATCCGGCCTGCGGCACGCCTGCTCTCCGTCACTACACTTATTAAAGCGTGCTCGAGGACAACCTCCTCAACAGGCCCTGCGGTGGCCGCTTCACCAACGTCGTCGAGTCGATCGGCAACACGCCGCTGGTCGAGCTGCCGCGAATGTCGCCGAAGCCCGGCGTGAGGATCTGGGCCAAGCTCGAGGGCCACAACCCCACCGGGTCGGTAAAGGACCGCGTCGCCAAGGCGATGATCGAGGACGCCGAGGAGCGCGGTGCGATCGCACCCGGGCAGACCCTGCTCGAGCCGACCTCGGGCAACACCGGGATCTCGCTGGCGATGATCTGCCGCCGCAAGGGCTATCCGCTGCGGGTCGTGATGCCCGACAACGTCACCGCGGAGCGCACCCAGCTGCTGCGCATGTACGGGGCTGAGATCGTGTACTCGGAGGGCGCGAAGGGGTCGAACGGCGCCGTCGAGCTTGCTCTCGACATGGCCGAGGCCGACGCGTCGCTCTACATGCCCTACCAGTACGGCAACGAAGTCAACCCGCGCTGCCACTACGAGGGCACGGCGCCCGAGATCCTCGAAGAGCTCGACTCGATCGCCGCCTTCGTCGGCGGCCTCGGCACGGGGGGGACATTGATGGGGGTCGGCCGGCGCCTGCGCGAGCATAGCTCCGATACCCAGATCGTGGCCGCCGAGCCGATGCAGGGTGAGCTGGTCCAGGGCCTGCGCTCACTCGACGACGGCTTCATCCCGCCGATCCTCGACGTCACGATGCTCGACCGCAAGATCATGGTCTCCAACCGCGACGCGATCGTCTGGACCCAGCGCCTGCTGCGCGACGAGGGACTGTTCGCGGGCGTCTCGTCGGGTGCGATCGCCGCCGTCGCCGGGCGCATCGCCGGCGAGCTCGACGAGGGAAACGTGGTCTTTCTCGTTCCCGACGACGGCTGGAAGTATCTGTCGTCCGGCGTCTACACGAAGTCCGTCGAGGAGCTGGAGGGAATCGACTCCACCGTGTGGTGGTAATCGGTCGGCGGCGGCGCCCGGGTTGAGCCCCGACGTCGATCTTTGCCACGATTCTCGACGCCGATGCACGTCTGCACCGCTGTAGCCAAGGGCGAGCTTGCCCGCGCCCGCCTGTTGGCGGACTCGCTCGCGCGCCATCAGCCCGATGCGCGCTTCGCTGCGCTCGTCGTCGACGATGTGGCCGCGGCGACCGGGGACGAGCCCTACGAGACGCTGCGTCCCGAGCAGCTCGGCGTCGAGGGACTCGAGCAGCTCTACCGCGGGTGCGGCCCGCGTACCCTCGCGCTTGCCCTGCGGCCATGGCTGTTGTCGCACCTGCTCGACCGCGGTGGCGATACGCCGGTGGTCTGGCTGTCTGCGGGCACGCAGATCTTCGCGCCGATCGACGAGCTCGGCGAGCTCTGCGAGCCCGATGGGGTGGTTTCGAGTCGCGCGGGCGAGCGGATTCTCGCGCTGGTCGACGGGCCACCGGCGCGCGACCTCTTGCGAGCCTGGACGCGCCAGGTCATCGACGGGGTTGCACGCTTCGACGGCAGGCTCGAAGAGCTCGTTCTTTCGCAGGAGCTCGAGCGGCTGCGTGATGCTGTCCCGAATGGGGATGTCGGCTCGGCGCTGCGCGAGCCACCTGCCGCGGGCCTCGAAAGGGGACGATCGCTCGATCGCCCCTGCTGGGCCGGCGGCGCCGCGACGCTGAGCAGCGAGGGGCTCGAGTTAAACGGCGACGGCAGCGTTCGGGTCGGCACAGAGATGCTGAGGGCATTCGACTTCGCTAGGTCGTCGGGCGAGGAGACCGGCCCCCTGGCCGAGCTCTTTGTGCGCTACGAGGCCGACCTCGAGCGCCACGGCCACTCCAAGCTCAAGCTGACGCCGTACGCCCACGGGATCCTGGCTCGTGACGATCAGCTCGGTCAGCGGCTGCGCCGCGACGCGGTCGAGGCCGTGCGCGAGGGCGCGCTGCGCTCCTCGCTGTTGACGGAGCCCGGCGCGCACGAGTTCTTGGTCTGGCTTCGCGGCCCCGCCCCGGAGGGTGGCAACGAGGGCGTCACCCGCTTTCACTACGGGCTCTATCGCGACCACACCTGGATGCGCCAGCACTATCCGCAGCTCGATGCCGGCGACGCGGCACGCTTTATGGAATGGCTGCGGGGGGACGGGCGCACCGAGATCCCGATTCCAGACGATCTGTTGCCGGATCCCGTGGACGAGGACCGGCTTCGCACCTCGCGCGATATCCGCGCCAACCAGGAGCTGATTCGCGGCGTCAACCTCGCCGGATTCCTGCATGCGGAGTTCGGCCTCGGCGAGGCCGCCCGCCTGCTGGTCAAGGGACTCGATGCGCGACGAATACCCGTGATACCGCTCGACGCCACGCTCTCTCAGCTGACCCGCCAGCAGACCGAGTACGCGTCGCTGCCCGCTTGGAGCGACGGCTTTCCAGTCAACATCCTGTGCGTCAACGGCAACCTGATCCCGGGCCTCGTCGAGGACGCGCCCTGGATGTTCCGCGACCGCCACTCGATCGCGGTCTGGTTTTGGGAGACCAACCGCTTGCCCGACGAGTGGGTCGCCGCCTTCGAGCACCTCGACGAGGTCTGGGTCGCCTCCCAGTTCATGGCCGAGATGATCGGCGCGGCCTCGCCGGTCCCCGTGCGGGCGATCCCGCTTCCGGTCTCGGTGCCGCCGACGGTGCCGTTTGACCGCGGTGTTTACGGAATCCCGGAGCACGATTACCTGTTCACCTTCGTGTTCGACTGGCACTCGAGCTCGGCGCGCAAGAACCCACTGGCCGTGATCGAGGCCTTCACGTCCGCCTTCGGACCGGATTCGGGCGCATCCCTGCTGCTCAAGAGCATTCAGGGCATCGACTTCCCCGCCGAGTTCGAGCAGGTCGCGCTTGCCGCCAGCCGCCACCCCAACATCCACCTGCTTGACCGCCACGTCTCGTGGCGCGAGAAGAACGCGATCATGGCCGGCTGTGACTGCTACGTCTCGCTGCACCGTTCCGAGGGTTTCGGCCTCACGCTCGCCGAGGCGATGTGGCTCGGCAAGCCCGCGATCGCGACCGCCTACGGCGGCAACCTCGAGTTCATGACCCCCGACAACAGTCGCCTCGTCAACTACGCGATGGTGCCGGTCGGCGAGGCGGCCGCGGTCTCGACTTCGGGTACCGCCCGTTACCCCGCCGACGCGGTCTGGGCCGACCCCGACGTCGACGCCGCCGCCGCGGCGATGCGCTGGGCGTTCGAGAATCGCGACGAAGCGGCCGAGATGGGACGTCGTGGAGCCCGCGACATTCGCCGTGGGCACGCGCCCGATGTCGCCGGCGAGGCGATCGAGCACGCCCTGCTTCCGGCTTGGAATGCCGCCGCGGAGCACCAATCCGCCCCGCGCGGCCGCGACCCTTCGGGCTGGGACTCCGTCGCCGAAGGGCGATCCGAAAACGCCGACAGCGTGCGTGGCCTGCTGACCCTCGACCCCGTGCCGGGTCGCGAGGGGGCAGGTGGTTTGCGACGGGGAGCGCGGTCACTGCTTTCCCGCGTGCTGCGCCCCAGCACCAGCTTGCAACGTCAGGTAGACGAGCAACTGCTCGGCGCCGTGGATGAGCTGCTTCAGCGCATCGACGACCTCGAGGCGGAGCTGACCGAGCTTCGCGCCGGCCCGGCCCGCGAGCGCGCCGCAGTTTTTGCCGAGATCCGCCGGATCTCCGATCGCGTCGAGGACGAATCCGGGGCGGTGCGCCAGGCGCTCGAGGAGCGCGCGCGGGGGGAGTGAGCCCGAGCCCCAGCGCCGAGGTTGCGCTCGACCGCGTGGCCGACCGCGTCAGCAGGCTTGCGGCCTCCTACTCGCCGCCCACCTTCGACGACGTCCCGGGGTCGGACGCGGCGCTCATCCTGTGTGCGATCGACCATCGCAGCGGCTACCGCGGCGCCCACCTGGTCGGTGGATCGGGGCCGTATGAGGGCAGCGCGCTTCTGTGGCAGCTCGGGCTTCTCGCCGAGCGCCGTGCTCCGGGCCTGCTCAGCGCCGCGGCGCTGAAGGCCGTCGGCGAGACCGAGCTGTCGGACATCTTTCGCATCGGCGGCGAGACCGTCGCCGGCGCAGCGCAGCGCGCCGCCCTATTGCGCGACCTTGCTGCCGGTCTCGAGCGTGACTACGACGGCTCGGCCCAGGTGTTGCTGGGCGCATGCGAAGGGCGGCTGGCGGGCGCCGGCGGGTTGATCGAGCGCCTCGCCGCCTTCGAGGCCTTCGCCGATCCGTTGCGCAAGAAGGCGTTCCTGTTCGCGAAGATCTGCGAGCGGCGGGGCTGGTTCGCAGTCGCCGATCCTGAGCACTGGGAGGTCTGCGCGGACAACGTATTGATGCGGTTGGCGCTGCGCTCGGGCCTTGTCGCTCCCGGCTCGCGAGACGAGGTTCGCGACGCGACGCGGGCGGCGTTCAAGCGCGTCGCCGGCGCCACGGGAGTGCCTCCCCCCGAGCTCGATGACCTGTTGTGGGAGCTTGGCCGCGACGACCAGGACCTTCTCGGCGCCGAGGCCGGCGATCTCAGCGAGCCCGACCGAAACCCCGAGTCATCCTGGTACTGATGCAAGCTCGGGCGATCGATCCCGCTACACGCGACCGGGCGATCGAGTCGGTCGAGGCGCTGCCCGGCTGGCTGCTCGAGGGCGACGCGCTCAAGCTCTACGAGCTCGCACACTCTGCGGACGGACCGATTCTGGAGATCGGCACCTACAGGGGCAAGTCGACGATCATCATGGCGAGCGCGCTGCGCGACGCCGGCCGCGGGGGGCCGATCGTGTCGCTGGACGTCGACGCGATCGGGCTGGAGGAGGCCGCCGCCGCGGCTCGGGCCCGCGGAGTCGCCGACCGCATTGCGCTCGTGAGGGGGACGGTCGCGGCGCTGCTTCGCAGCCACCCGGGCTTCGCGCCCACGCTCGTTTTCCTCGATGGCGACCACTCGCGCCGCGGCGTCGCCCGCGATCTCGCCGCGCTGCGTGACCGCGTGCCTCGCGGGGCGCTGCTCCTGTTCCACGACTTTCACGACGACCGCAACGCCGATCCGGCGCAGCCCGACTATGGCGTCCCTCAGGCAATCGAGGCGAGCTGGGTTGCGAGCGACTGTGAGCTCGTCGGCGTCTTCGGATGCTGCGGGCTATTCGAGCGCCTTCGCGGGCCGCAGCTCAGCGGCGCAATCAATCTCGAGCCCGGCGCGGAGATCGCCGACCTCGGACGCGAGCCGATCCGCAGCTGGATCGACCGCCGGATCGTCGGCGCCGTCTCGCGCCGCCTCTCGACCTGACCGACTAGTAGATGCTGACGGTCGGGTTCTCGGCGAGCAGGAAGAACCACAGCACCATCGTCACGATCGCGATCAGCAGCGAGCCGACGAGCAGCGGCTCGAGCGGCCCGCGCGGTACACGCAGCTCCTCCTCGTCGTCCTCGTCGAGGTCGTCCGGGTCGATCGGGTCAGGCCACACGATCCGCATGTAGAGCCGGTTGATCCACGCCAGCACGAGCCCGAGCAAGATCAGCGGGATGGGCATCCCGACGATGCCGACGACGTAGTGCGTCGGTGCCGAGTCCGTGAGGTGGGAGACCAGCCACAGCCAGCCGGCGGGCACCCCGATCCACAGCATCAGGCTGCCGACGGCGAGCAGCGCCAGCAGGAAGGCGGCGGCGACCCTGTCGCCGGCGCTGGGGCCGGCCTGTCCGCGCTCGCTCACGATGCTCTGAGCCCCCAAGTCAGCCCCCGATTGGAGCGCGCGGATTCGCACCCCAGAACACAAGCGTTCCCATCATCCCGATGATGTGCACCAAGACGATGTTTAAGACCATCGACTTCGCCGTCGCGGTGCCGACTCCCACCGGT
>Ga0136620_10000041_pt1 | contig 47310 bp, 47 predicted proteins | sample AntDrymUQ4162106_2_FD_104806 | JGI IMG/M metagenome (GOLD analysis project Ga0136620, IMG submission 104806) | Polar desert sand microbial communities from Dry Valleys, Antarctica - metaG UQ416 (21.06) | ecosystem: Environmental > Terrestrial > Soil > Desert | place: Antarctica: Dry Valley... | reverse complement strand
TCGGTCGCGCGAGCACCCCCGGCGCACGCCTTGCCATCGCGACCGGGCTACTCGCGCTACTGACCGCCACCCTCAACGAGATCGCTCGCCTCACGACCACCGATACTTCGACGGGCTCCTAGGTCGGCCCGCGCCGCCGGGAGGGTCGCCAGCTTTGTCGCGTCGGCCCTTGTTCCCGTCGTTAAAGCGTTGGTGTTGCCCTGCTTGGTCTCGCGGCCACGTTGTAAGCCCTTGCGCGAGTTTGGGTGCATCCCCGGCGCGTACTTCTTGCGCTCGCCAGCCATCAGAGGTTGGTCGCCGCAACCCGCCGCGACTCGATCCAAGCATCGAGGTCGTCTGGGTCGAACAGCAGGCGTCCGCCCTTCCCGGTGTTGGCGGTCTTGATGAACGCGATGCGGCGCTCCAACACGAACCGCCGGAGCATCCTCTCGGGGATGCCGCTGTACTCGACGGCCTCAGTGACATCGAGCAACGGCCGACGCGGTCGCCTCGGCTGCTCCTTCTGTTTGGCTGGCATTCCGTACCTCCGGGACGTGCGACGACCTCACGGCCGTCAGCGAATGACGGTCCGAGTGGTTGCTCACTCCCGAGGTGCCGCCTCGGTGCTGCGCTTCGCGTTCACCAGCCGTACCTGATCGGTCCCCCGTCCCGCTTGACCCCAGGACGGGCACTCCCGGTTCGGCGCTCTAGCCGATTCCCCGATCTAGTTAGGCCTCCGTCCCGCTTGGCAGCGGTGCGGCATCGACCTACTAAGTACGTCAGCGCAAGTTCAGGAACGCTTGCGGTACCTACCTTAGCGTGGTTCACCGCGGTGCGGGCTTCTAGCTTTCGGCCAGGCCGCCTTAAACCGCCGCGCCCTAAATTCGCCCTAATCAGGGCGGCTCAGGAGGGCTTACGGCGGTTCACTGCGGCTCGCCTTAGCTGCACGAAATCCCTGCTAGAAACCCACTTTTATCAGCGCGAGCGACCGGACTTGAACCGGCGACCTCCGGCGTGACAGGCCGGCGCTCTAACCAACTGAGCTACGCCCGCTGAGGGGAAGCGAGCATAGCGAAGGGATAATCCCCCGATGGGACTCAGTCTTCAGGGTCGGCGCGTGTTGCTCACCGGTGCCTCCGGCGGCATCGGGACGGCAGTGGCGCGCTCCCTGCACCGGCGCGGAGCGACCGTGGTGCTCAGCGGCCGGCGCGCAGACGTGCTCGAGCGCCTGCGCGCCGAGTTGGGCGACCGGGCGGAGGCCCTTCCGGCGGACCTGGCCGACCCGGGCGAAGTGGCCTCGCTCCCCGAGCGGGCCGGCGTGGTCGACGTGCTGGTCTCCAATGCGGGCCTGCCCGGCAGCGGCGCCATCACCGACTTCGAGCCGGAGCAACTGGATCGCGCCCTGGACGTGAACCTCAGGGCGCCGCTGCACCTCGCTCGCGCGCTGGTACCCGGCATGGTGGAGCGCGGTGGCGGGCATCTGGTGTTCGTCTGCTCGCTTAACGGCAAGGTGGGGAGCCCCGGGTCGGCGCTCTACTCGGCCACCAAGTTCGGGGTGCGGGGCATGGCGCACGGTCTGCGCGAGGACCTGGCCGGAACCGGCGTGGGAGTGTCTGTGGTCTACCCGGGCTTCATCCGCGACGCCGGCATGTTCCATGACGCCGGGGTCAGGCTCCCGCGCGGCGTGGGCACGCGGTCTCCGGAGCAGGTGGCCGAAGCCCTGGCCCGGGGCATAGAGAAGGGCCGGCTCGAGGTGGACGTGGCGCCGCTGTCGCTTCGGCTGGGCGCCAAGGCGGCGGCGCTGGCCCCGGCGGCGATGGGCTCGCTGCAGCGCCGCATGGGCGGCGCCGACGTGGCCGACCAGTTCGCTCGCGGCCAGAGCGGCAAGCGCTAGAGCAGCTGGGCTAAGGGGTCGCCCGGCCGTGGCATTGTGCGCTGCCCTGGTCGCGAATCTCGCCGTTCTCGCCGACCAGGCGGTACTCGTATCCTGTGGCTGAGAGTTGGAGTTCCAGCACCCCGTAGAGGGCCACTGGGGTATTGGACTCCCGGAACTCGCTTCCAGGGGCGGGCGCGTCGGGGTTTACAAAACGCCGGTCCTTGCCCCCGATGCCGACGATGAACTGCCGAACTCCGAAGCTGGCGTCCACCGTATTGTCGGCCGTCATCGGGGCGAAGCGCTCGTAGCTGTGGTCATGGCCGGTGAGCGCCAACTCGGCGCCGCCGTCGTACAGGGCGTCGTAGATCGGGATCAGCTCGTCGTAGCTGTAGCGCGTGAGCGAGTCGTAGCGCGGGTGGTGCCAGTAGGCCACGACGCACTTGTCCGGCGGCAGGGAGGCCAGCTCGCTGCGCAGCCAGGTGACCTGCTCGCTGGTTGCGCTGCACGAGACCGGGAAGCAGTCATCCGGCTCGGTGCTGTTCACGCCGCCCGGGAGAGTGGATTCAAGCGCGCCGGTGTTGAGTACAACGGCCCGCCAGTCGCCGATGTCGTAGGCGTAGTAGCCCTTAGCCGGATCGCCGGCTGCGGCGCCGAAGTAGCCGTAATAGCCAACCGCTGAATCGCGCTCGGGATCCCCCTGGTACTCGTGGTTGCCCACTGCGGGGCGGGTGACCGACTTGAAGCGGCCCCAGGTGTCGTTGTAGGCGCCAGGCGCCAGGAACTCGGCAGCGGTGGCGGTTTCGTACTGGATGTCACCCAGCAGGGCGACCACGTCGGGGGCCAGGGCGAGCACGCGGTCTGCCGTTCCGGCGTGACGGCATCTGGTCGCGCTCGCGTTGGGGTCCCCCGGTGCGCAAGCGATGTCACCGGCGGCCACGAGCGTCACTGGGTCGGAAGCCGGCGGCTGGGGCTGCGGCTGGGGCTGGGGAGCCTGCGCCGGCGTGGCGGTCGGAGAGGGTTCGGACGGCGGCACCGGGATCCGGAAGCGCACGCGTGCCAGGCGCCGCCCGGTCCGGGCTGAGAGCGTGTACACGCCTGGCGTTCGTCGAGGCACGCGCACGGCGGCGCGAAGACCCCCGCGGCGGTTGGTGCGCACGAGTCGCAGCCGCCTTCCCCCGAATGCGATCAGGGCCGTCCGGCGGCGGTCGAACCGCCTCCCGCGCATCCTCACTCGTGTGCCGGGCAAGGCGCTGCGCGTGGACAGGCGCAGCAGCGCCGGCGCGGGCTTGCCGGCTGTGGGAAAGGCCCGTGGGAGGTCGATCGGCCGACCGCTGTCGGAGCGGTCGCCCTGGGCGGCGTCCTCGTGAGCCAGTGCGCTGGCGGGAATCCCCGCGAGCGCGAACGCCGCCAACGCCAGCACACTCCTCCGCTTCACATTCTCGAGGCTACACCTGGCGGCCGCCGGCGCTCGAGGTTCTACCTAGAGCAGCTTGCGCTCCGAGGAGGCGTCGGCGTCGAGCCTGTCCTCCTCGAGGTCCAGCGCCACGCGGACGATGCGGCTCTGCTCCTTGCGGTGCGCCGCGGAGTAGCCCTCGCCTGGTGCTGCCCGCAGCTGGCGGCCCACGTAGTAGTAGTGCAGACGCTCGGGCAGGATCTGGGCCATGCGCCGGCGCATGAAGGCCCGCGGGCCCATGTTGCGCGGCTCCTCCTGCACCCAGTCGATCCGCTCGAGATTGGGGTAGCTGTCGATCAGCTTGCTCAGCTCGTTCTCGGGGAACGGGTAGAGCATCTCCACGCGAGCGATGGCGATGTGCCCGGCCTGGTCGCGCTCCTCGTTGCCGACGATGTCGTAATAGACCTTGCCCGAGCAGAGCACGAGCTTGGTCACGTCCTCACGCGTGCCCGGCAGGTCGCCGTCGTCGATCACCCGCTGGAAGCCGCCGTCGGACAGCGCTTCCATGGTCGAGGTGGCGGCCGGCAGGCGCAGCAGGCTTTTGGGGGTCATCACCACCAGGGGCCGTGCCTTGAGGACCATGGCCTGGCGGCGCAGCAGGTGAAAGTACTGCGCCGGCGTCGTGCAGTTGGCCACTCGCATGTTGCCCTCGGCGCACGCCTGCAGGAAGCGTTCCACACGCCCGCTGGAGTGCTCCGGCCCCGAGCCCTCGTAGCCGTGGGGAAGCAGGAGGGTGAGGCGCGAGGACTGGCCCCACTTGGCCAGGCCGGAGGTGAGGAACTGGTCGATGATCACCTGGGCGGAGTTCAGGAAGTCGCCGAACTGGGCCTCCCACAGCACGAGCGCATCCGGGTCCTCGAGGCTGTAGCCGTACTCGAAGCCCAGGCAGCCCTGCTCGGACAGCGGGCTGTTGTGCAGCTCGAACGGCGACACCGCGCTGTGCAGGTTCTGCAGCGGGCAGTAGGGCTCGCCGGATTGGGAGTCGTGGAGTACGAGGTGGCGCTGGCTGAAGGTGCCCCGCTCGGTGTCCTGGCCGGTGAGGCGGATCGGCACTCCCAGGGCCAGCAGAGAGGCAAAGGACAGGGACTCGGCGTGCGCCCAGTCGACAACCCCGGCGCCCTTGGTGACCTCGCGGCGCTTGTCCAGGAACGACTTGAGCTTGCGGTGCACGTTGAAGCCGTCGGGGACCTTGGTGATCTGCTCGTTCAGCGAGAGGAGCAGGTCCTGGGGCAGCGTGGTGCGTGGCTCGCGGCTCATTGTGCGGTCGATCTCGTGCTGGCCCGTGTCAGGCGGCCCACCGCCCATCGACTCCTTGAGTGACGTATGGGCCGCCGACACGCGGCCGTAGGCCTCGTCCGCCAGCTGCTGGGCCTCCTCGGCGCTGACCACGCCCTCCTCCTCGAGGCGCTTGGCGTACACGCCGCGCGCCGGTGGGTGCTTCTTGATCAGCTCGTACATTGCGGGCTGGGTGTAGGCGGGCTCGTCTGTCTCGTTGTGGCCGAAGCGGCGGTATCCGGTGAGGTCGATGAGGGCGTCGCGCCCGAACTCGTTGCGAAAGGCCACCGCCAGGCGGACCGCGTGGATGCAGGCCTCGACGTCGTCGGCGTTCACGTGGATGACCGGCATGTCGAAGCCCTTGGCCAGGTCCGACGCATAGCGCGTCGAGCGGCTCTCGTTGGGGTCGGTGGTGAAGCCCAGCTGGTTGTTGGCGATGATGTGCACCGTGCCGCCGGTGGAGTAGCCGCGAAGCGCCTGGAGGTTCAGCGTCTCGGCCACCACGCCTTGGCCTGGGAACGCGGCGTCCCCGTGGATCAGCACCGGCACGGCGACGCTGGGGTCGTGGCTGATCTCGCGCCCCTTGCGGCTGGTCTGCTCGGCGCGCACGCGCCCCTCGATGACGGGATTCACGTACTCAAGGTGGCTCGGGTTGGGCGAGAGGTGTACGTCCACGCCCTTGTCGGCCTGGGTGCGGTAGGTGCCCGTGGCGCCGTAGTGGTACTTCACGTCCCCGGTGCCGCCCTCGGGCTTGCCGGTGTCGGCCGACAGGTTCTGCTCGCCCTCGAATTCCACGAGGATCGACTCGTAGGGTCGTCCGACGGTGTGGGCCAGCACGTTGAGGCGGCCGCGGTGGGCCATGCCGAGCGTGACCTGCCGGGCCCCGCTGGCCGAGGCCAGCTCGATCGTCTCGTCAAGCATCGGGACCAGGGCGTCCAGACCCTCGATCGAGAATTGCTTCTTGCCCAGGAACGCCTTGTGTAGGTAGTTCTCGAGCGCCTCCACCTGCGACAGCCGGCCGAGCAGGCGCTTCTTCTCCCCCTCGGAGAGGGGCTTGCGGTGCTGGCCGGACTCGATCGCCTGGCGAAGCCACACGCGCCGGTTGTGGCCGGCGATGTGCTCCAACTCGTACGCGATCGTCCCCGTGTAGGTGTCGGCCAGGCGGGGCAGGGCGTCGGCGAACGTCTGGCCGGGCACCGCGACGCGTAACACCGACGCCGGGATGCGCTGCATCAGCTCGGGAGTGAGGTTCACGGTGGCCGGGTCCAGAGCCGGGTCGCCGCGTGGCACGGAGCCCAGGGGGTCCAACCGGGCGGCCAGATGGCCGTGCGTGCGATGGGCCTTGACCACGGAGGTGGCGGCCTGGACGGCCTGCAGCAGCGCCTCGTCGGGCATCGATGTGATGGCCGGCGCGGCGGCGGCGGGCACAGGCTCGGCGGCCGTGACCGCACTGCCCTCGCCGTGGGACTCCACGCGGTCGCCGTCCAGCCCGATGGAAGAGAGCAGGCCGTCGTAGAAGCCGTCCTGGCCCTGCAGCAGCTCGTCGACGCGCTTGAGGAAGGCACCTGACTCCGCCCCCTGGATCACGCGATGGTCATACGTGGAGGTCATGGTCATGACCTTGGACACGCCCAGCTCGCCGAGCTTGCCGGCGTCCACTCCCGCCAGGCCGGCGGGGAAGCCGATCGCGCCCGTGGCCACGATCGTTCCCTGGCCGGGCATGAGCCGCGGCACCGAGGCCACCGTGCCGATCCCGCCCGGGTTGGTGAGTGTGATCTGAGCGCCCTGGTAGGCGTCGGGAGTCAGTTTGTTGTCGCGTGCCCCGAGCACGGCCTCGTCGTAGGCGGCGACGAACCTCTGGAAGCTCAAGGTCGAGGCGTCGCGGATCACGGGTACCACCAGCGAGCGGCTGCCATCCTTGCGCTGCATGTCCACGGCCAGGCCCAGGCTGACGGCGCCCGGCGTCACCCGATGGGGCTTGCCGTCCACCTCGGCGAAGGAGTTGGCCATCACCGGCATGTCGCGGGTGGCCTGAACGATGGCCCAGGCGATCAGGTGGGTGAAGGACAGCTTGCGCCCGGCGGCTTTCAGCGCCGCGCGGCGCTCGGCCAGTGTGTCCACATCGAGGGTGCGGAAGCTGGTGGCCGTCGGGATCGAGCGGCTCTCGTCCATGAAGCGGGCCAGGGTGGCGGCCGGCCCGCGGATGGCGATCGTCTCGGTCCCGGCGGGTGCGGGCAGGGCCTTGGGCGCGGCGCCCGAGGCGCCGTTGCCATCGATCGCGGCTTGGACGTCGTCCTTGGTGATCCGCCCGCGCGGCCCAGTGCCGCTGAGCTTGGACATGTCAATGCCGTGGCTGGCGGCCATCCGGGCCGCCACCGGGGTGGCGCCCTGGGCGCCATTGCCGGCGGCGCCGTCGCCGGCGGAAACCGGAGTTTCGGCCGCGGGGCGCTGCTCTGTCGGCTCGGCCTTGGGTGACACGGTGCCGCCGGCAGCGCCATCGGACGCGGCTATGCGGCACAACACCGATCCGACCGCCACGGTCTGGTCTGCTTCTGCCAGGACTTCCTCGATCGTGCCCGCCACGGGGGAGGGCACCTCGGCGTCCACCTTGTCGGTGGAGATCTCCACCAGTGGGTCATCCACGGCCACGGTGTCACCGGGCTTCACCCGCCACTGGAGAATCGTGCCCTCGGCAACGGAGTCGCCCATTTCCGGGAAGGTCACGTCCACCGTCTGGCCTTTGGCGGCGGCCTCGCCGGGAGGGGCGCCGTTGCCTGCGGCCTGAGGCTCGGGAGGCGCCGCATCGCCGACCTCGCCCTGCTCGATCTCGGCCAGCACGCCCCCGACCTGCACGGTCTCATCGGCATGCACCAGGATCTTGGTCAGCGTGCCCGATGCCGGCGAGGGGATCTCAGCGTCCACCTTGTCGGTGGACACCTCGACCAGCGGCTCGTCGGCGTGTACGACGTCGCCCTCCCCCTTCAGCCAGGACAGGACCGTTCCCTCCGTCACCGACTCTCCGGCGGAGGGCATTGTCACCTGGACGGTCGTCTTCTGGGGGGACATCGCTGCCCATTTCACAATAGTCCCCGGCGCGAAGCGGGCGACCCGGTGAGAAGCGGCTTGCGCGAGACCCCTCGCCTTCGGCGTGAGAGAGTGCCCCGCCATGCCACAGGCGATCGAGGGCCGCCGGCTCAAGCACTGGGGCTGGGGCTATGAGGACCAGCAGCCACCACACGAGCAGGTGGTGCAGGCGGCGGCAGGCATCCGCGCGCACCTCGGATTCGCTGAGAGCGAAGTCGAACGCCCGGTGGCGCTGGCGGACGTCCGGCTGCGGCCACCGCGCCTCGAGCCGCCCGCGGCGCTGGCGGAGATCTGCGCCGCCGACACCTACCAGCGTGCCGCCCATGCGCTGGGCAAGTCCTACCGGGACGTGGTGCGCGGCTTTCGCGGCCAGTTCGACCAACCGCCCGATGTGGTGGCCCACCCCCGCAACGAGCCGGAGCTGTCGGCCGTGCTCGAGTGGGCCGAGGCCGAGGGTGCCGCTGCGATCCCGTTCGGAGGCGGAACGAGCGTCGTGGGTGGCGTGGAGTACACCGGCGAGCGCCCGAGCGTCACCGTGGACCTCCGCGCGCTCGACCGGGTGCTCGAGGTGGACGCGACCTCTCGCGCCGCTCGCATCCAGGCCGGAGCCACCGGCCCGCGCCTGCAGGAGCAGCTGCGCGAGCACGGCCTGACGCTGCGCCACTTCCCTCAGTCGTTTGAGTACTCGACGCTGGGTGGCTGGATCGCCACGAGGGCCGGCGGGCACTTCGCCACGTTGTGGACCCACATGGATGACCTGGTGGAGTCGGTGCGCGCGCTCACGCCCCGCGGGGTCTGGCAGAGCCGGCGGCTGCCCGGTTCCGGCGCCGGCCCGAGCCCGGACCGCTTCCTGATCGGCTCCGAGGGGACGCTCGGGGTGATCACCGAAGCGTGGGTGCGCGTGCACGAGAAGCCCGGCTATCGCGCCTCCGCGGGCATCGGGTTCGACTCATTCGAGGCGGGCGCCGAGGCGGTGCGCTCCCTGGCCCAGTCGGGCCTCCACCCCTCCAACTGCCGCCTGCTCGACGCGGCCGAGGCCGCCCTGACGCGAGCCTCGGCCGACGGACGGGCGCTGTTGGTGCTGGGCTTCGAGTCGGCCGACCACCCCCTCGACGCCTGGCTGTCTCGCGCCATCGAGCTGTGCGGCGATCACGGCGGCGCTCCCGCCGGCGAGCCGGTACTCAGGCGCCCGCAGGACGAGACGGGGGAGCGGGGAGAGGCCGAGGGGGCGTGGCGCGATGCCTTCCTCCAGGCTCCATACGCGCGCGACAGGCTGGTGGCGGCGGGCGTGATCAGCGAAACGTTCGAGACCGCGATCACCTGGGATCGCTTCGGGGACTTCGTGAGCACGGTGCGGTCGGCTGCCCAGACGGCGGTGGCCAAGGCCTGCGGGGACGGGCCAGCGCTGGTCACGTGCCGGCTGACCCACGCCTATCCCGACGGCGCGGCCCCCTACTTCACGGTGCTGGCCCCGGCGCGCCGCGGCTCGGAGCTGGAGCAGTGGGGCCAGATCAAGGCGGCGGCGTCAGAAGCCATCGCCGGTGCCGGCGGCACGATCACCCACCACCACGCCGTGGGGCGCGATCACCGGCCCTGGTACGACCGCCAGCGTCCCGAGCCATTCGCGGCTGCGCTACGCGCGGCCAAGGCAGCCGTCGACCCGGCGGGCATCCTCAATCCCGGCGTGCTGATGGGAGAGGCGTGAGCGAGGCGCGCCGCAAGCGCGAGCTGGCCCAGGCCGACCACGTGCTGCCCGGCGTGTGGCGTCTGCGCCTGCCGCTGCCGTGGCCGGGGGTTATGCACGTCAACGCCTTCGCCATCGCCTCCGGGAGCGGAATCGTGCTGGTGGACACCGGCATGCACGAGCCCGGAGCACTGGCCCAGCTTAGCGCGCGCTGGCCCTTGCCGGGCTGCGGCTGGAGCACGTGCGGCTGCTGGTGTGCACCCACGCGCACTCCGACCACTACGGACTGGCCCAGCCGATCATGGAGGCGTCGGGCTGCGAGCTGTGGATGCATCCCAGCCACCGTCACATGACGGCCGCCGCCGAGGACCCTGGGAGCCGCACTACGTGGCCGGGCCGTCCAAGCGCTTCGCACAGGGCATGGGACTCGTGATGACCACCACCGGCGCCGTGCTCGTGCTCGGATTCGGTTCGCAGACCGGGCAGTGGCGGTGCTCACGGCGACGATCGTGGCCGCCGGACTGGAGTCGGTCTTCGCCCTCTGCCTGGGCTGCAAGGTCTTCGCGGGTCTGATGCGCCTGGGCCTGGTGCCTGCCGGGATCTGCGCGGAGTGCGCGAACTTCGGGACCCCGACGCAGCCGGCGCCGTTGGCGCCGACGGGACTGCCCTAGGTCTTCTCTTCCAGGACCACGTAGCCCAGATGCAGGAAATCGGCGGCGCTGTGCAGCGCGAACATCGAAGCCAGCCGGCGCGTGACCGCCGGGTTGTGGAGGTAACCACCGACCAGGGCGGCGGCCACCCACTGGCCGAGGCAGTAGGGGCAGACCAGGAGCTCGCCGGTGGCCCGGCGCAGGCCCGTACCGCGTGGCTCCTCTGATACCTCGGACGGCCCGGCTTCGCCTACGTAACGGGTGAACGGCGCGCGCAGGAAGCTCGTGACGCGGGCCTTGGAGAGGTTGCGGCTGAGCTTCTGGGTGGCCAGGGCAAGAAGCGCGAAGTCGCCGAGCGGCAGGCGTTCAGCCAGGCGAGAACCCCGCTTGCGTTCCGCCACGACGTAGGCGACCACGAGTGCCTCGAAGGCGACGGTGAAGGCCGCGTAGGCACCGAGCGGCTTGTGGTCGTGGGGGGAGTACCCGTCGAAGATCAAGGCGTCGGGCATCGCCGCCTGTTACCCGTATGGGTGGATCGGGAAACTGAGAGGAACCCGCGACGCTGGGTATACGACCGCCATGAGCGCCGACCGCGTAGTGATCCGCCGTACCGGGACGGGCCCCTGCTCGTCCGCGGGGCGTACCGGATCGAAGACCAGGAGGGAAACGAGATCGGGCCGGGACGTGAGGTCGTGGCCCTGTGTCGATGCGGCAAGTCCCGAATCCGTCCGTTCTGCGACGGGAGTCACAAGATCACCGCCTTTCGAGCGCCCAGCGGGCGGGAATCCCGCGGCGACGGCAACGGAGTCGTACCCGGCTAGGCGAGCACGGCGGAGGACAGGGGACGCCGCAGAGAGTTCTCGCCTGCCCTCCAGCGCGCGAAAGGTGCTCGGCCGCGCGGGCGTCCAGCGCGAGCAGGGCCCTTGCCCCGAACATGACGTCCCCGGCCAGGCGCGGATCCTGGGCCATCAGACCGCCAGCCAGGTCGACGGCCGCGATGTTCTCGTGAACGGCATCGGCTTCCACGTGCTCGTCGAAGAAGCCCGTGGCCTCCTCCCAGCCGAGTCTGCGCAGGGCATCGGCGTAGCGCCTGCTCGGGATGGAGGACGCCATCTCGAAGAGAGCCAGGTGGCCGACGAGACAGCCGCGTAGCCGCCGGTGCAGCCCGAAGAACGACACCAGGTTGACCGTGGCCAGCGTGACACCGGGGATGTGGTCGAGGTAGGCGCCGTATTCGCCGTCGAGGCCCACCGCCTCCATCGAGCGAGCGAACAGGTCGGAGTGGATGCGATCGGCCCTGCCGCCTCCATACTCGTCCGCCTGGATTTCCACCAGCGCCGCTTTCGGGCGCCCCGTGAGGCGGGGGATCGCCCAGCTGTGCGGGTCGGCCTCCTTCAGCTGGTAGGCCGAGCGATGGACCATGAACTCCAGTAGCTGCTCCTCGGTTCCCCGGCGAGCCAGGTAGCGCGAGAGCGACGGCCCGTCGTCAGCCTGAAGGATCTCCCGCAGCGCGAGGTCGGAGTCCTCGGGCGAGGCGCACCCCGGGACCCAGCTCACGAGGTCACGCAGCGCGCACTCGAACTGGGCCTCCAGCCGCCCTCGCAGTGCGAGCACCGATGGCTGCCACTCCCAGGTGTCGGGCACGCTCTCGAAGCCGTGGTAGTGAAGCTCGTAACAGACGTAGAGCGCGAGCTGCAGGTCCTCGTCGGCGAGGGGGTCGGCCACCTCGACCGGTGTGATGTCCTCGAGATCGTGCGGTAACCGCCTGAGGGCAGCAAGCAGTTGTTCGCTCACGGGGCCACGCGGCGTGGGAAGGACGGGCACGTCGCTGACTTCCCCTTCCGGGCACGGTTCCTAACCGGCGAGGAAGTTCCCTTCGATCCAGGGCGGGCTGGGGCGGCCGCCGGAGCCTGTGGACGGCGCTGCGCCTCGGCCGCTCGCGCCCCGGCGGGCCGCCCGTCGCCGAGGGCTAGGACAGCGCCCGGGCGATGCCCAGCCCGGCCGCTGTGGCACCCAGTGCGAGCCCAGCCCGACGTGCTCTCTCGGGCGCGAGCACGGCGCGCGCGGCGTTAGCACCGGCAGCCCCGTGCACCCCGCCACCCGGGTGCGCTGAGGATCCGGCCAGGTAGAGGCCCCTCACCGGCGTTTCCGACCGCCCCAGCCCGGGTGTGGGGCGAAAGACGAGCTGCTGATGGATCTGGGCGGTGCCGGAGTTGACCGCGCCGCCCACGAGGTTGGGGTTCGCCGCCTCGAGCTTGCCCGGTGTGAACACGTGCCGGTGGCGGATCAGCTCGCGAAAGCCGGGAGCCCGACATTCGATCTCCGCTTCCATCCGGCCCACGAAGACGTCCACCTCCCGGTTATCCCAGGTGCCCGTCAGCTCTCCGCCTGCGTCCCCCTTCGAACGCTGGGGTACGTGCGTGTACGCCCACGCCGTCTCCTTGCCCGGGGGCTGGCGCGTCTCGTCGACCATGGAGTACTGACCCATGACCAGGAACGGCTGGTCGGGGATGAGGCTGCGTGAGAGTTGCGAGGTGGTACGCGTGAGCGCATCCATGTCGTCGGCCACGTGGATCGTGCCGGCACGGCGAGCCGCTTCGGCCTTCCAGGGGATGGGGCCGTCAAGCGACCAGTCGACCTTGATCGTCGAGGAGTCGTACTGGAAGGAGCGCAGCTCGCCGGCGAAGCCCGGGGGCAGGTGTTCCTCCCCCACCAGCTCGAGGTAGAGCCGCGGGGCTCCGGTGCCGGCCAGCACGGCGTTCGAGGAGGTCTCCTGGCCGTCGGCGGTCCGCACGCCCACGGCCCGGCCGCTGCGAACCACCACCCGCTCGACCTCGACGCCGCATTCGATCCTGCCGCCATGGCGCTCGAGCCGGCGAACCAGCGCCGCCGTGAGTTGCTGGGCTCCCCCCTCGGGTACCGGGAAGCCGTGCTGCTGCGCCAAGCCGCAGAGCACCCACCCGAACAGGCCGCCGCCCGCCGAGTCGGGGGTGAGATCGGCGTGCAAGGCGTTGCCGGCCAGCAGCCAGGCGCCGCCATCGCCGCGGAAGGTCTCCTCCGCCAGCCGCCTGACGGGAAGCACGGAGAAGCGGCCGAAGCGCAGGAGCCCGCGTGGCCCCAGAGCCGCGGCTAGGCGAGCGCCGCCGCGCAGGGGTGGAAACGGCCTGAGGAGGGCGTCGATGAACGGGCCTCCCGCCTGCTCCCAGTACGCATAGAGGCTGCGCCACGCATCACCGTCGCCGGGGCAGAGGTCTTCCAGCGACGCCGCCGTCTCGTCGACCTCCGCGAAGATGGCCGGGCAGGTGCCGTCGGCCTGCGGGTGCGCCACCGCCAGCGGCGAACGCCGCCACCGCAGGCCGTGGTCCTCCAGCTCGAGGGATCGGATGGCAGGGGACGCCGATGCCAGCGGATAGAAGGAGCTGAACAGGTCCGAGGTAAAGCCGGGCTCGGTGATCTCGCCACTCTTCACGGCGCCTCCGGGGCGATCCTGGCCTTCGAGCACCAGCACGCGCTTGCCGTGCTCGGCGAGCAGATTGGCCGCGACCAGGCAGTTGTGCCCGGCGCCGATCAGCACGGCGTCCACATCGCGAGCCATTGCGACGCCCTACCCGGGCGCCGGGCCGCGCGAACCCCGTTTGGTCCCGGAACGGCTGGGTAGCCCCTGCCGCCATGGCCACGAACGAGAGGTTCATGTCAGTCACGCCGGAGGCTGTCTGGGACGTTCTGGCCGATCCTGCCAACTACGCCTACTGGGTGGCGGGCTCGAAGGTCATTCGCGACGTCGAGCCGCAGTGGCCCGAGCCGGGCGCCAAGTTCCACCACACCGTCGGCGTGGGCCCCCTGAAGGTGAGTGACTACAGCGTGGTCGTTGAGGCCCACCGCCCGGGGCTGTTCAAATTGCGCGCCAAGGGCCGGCCGCTGGGCACCGCGATGGTGACCATGCGGATGATCTCGCGGGGAGCAGCGGGAGGAACGGTCGTGGAGATGACCGAGAGCCCGGACGGCATCTTTGCGACCTTCTCGCTCAACCCGCTCACCCACGTCTTCACCATCGCCCGCAACGCCGAGTCGCTGATGCGGCTGGAGGAGCTTGCGATGCTGCAGGCCGGGAACGAAGTGCCGGCATGAGCGCGAAGGTGACCAAGCATGCGTCGGTGTGGGTGGACACCGGTCCCGCGATGCCGGAGTTCGACCGCCTCGCCGGCGAGGCCTCGGCCGACGTGGCTGTGCTCGGCGGCGGGCTGGTGGGGATCACCACCGCCCTCATGCTGCAGGAGCGGGGTACAGACGTGGTTCTGGTGGAGGCGGACCGGCTGGTGCACGGGGTGACCGGGCATACCACGGCGAAGGTCTCCTCTCAGCACGGGATGCTCTACGCAGACTTGCGCTCCAAGTTCGGCGAGCAGGGTGCACGGACCTACGGGCAGGCCAACCAGGTGGCGCTGGAGTGGATTGCCGGGCGGGTGAAGGACGAGGGCATCGACTGCGACTTTCGCCGGCGCGAGTCCTACGCGTACCTATCGGCAGGCTCGTCCGCCTCTTCTGCCGAGGAGGAGGTGAAGGCCGCCGCCGCGGCAGGGTTGCCGGCGTCGCTGGAGCGGTCGGCGCCCCTGCCCTATCCGACCGGGCCCGCGGTGCGCTTCGGAGAGCAGGCGGAATTCCACGTGCGCAAGTTCCTGCTGGCGCTGGTCGGCCAGTTCACGGCCAAGGGCGGACGCATCTATGAGAGCTCACGCGCCGTCGAGGTGGACTCCGACGAGCGCTGTCTGGTGAAGGTGGCCGGTGGGCAGGTGCACGCCGATCGGGTGGTGGTGGCGACCCATTACCCCTTCCTGGATCGATCGCTGGCCTTCGCCCGCGTCCACCCCCAACGCTCTTACGCGATCCTCTGCCGCGTCCGTGACGAGCCGCCCGAGGGCATGTTCATCGGCGCCGATTCGCCCACCCGGTCGATCCGGTCCGTTCCGGTCGATGGCGACGAGCTGCTCCTCGTGGGGGGCGAGGGGCACAAGACCGGTACCGGGGGCGACACCGAGCAGCGCTACGAGACGCTCGAGCGGTTTGCCCGCGAGCACTGGGATGTGACATCGGTGGAGTACCGGTGGTCGGCTCAGGACAACACGACGATCGACACGGTGCCCTACGTGGGCCGGCTGACCCCGCGTGAAGACAAGGTCTTCATGGCCACCGGCTTCGCCAAGTGGGGCATGACGGGGGGCACCGCCGCGGCCATGCTCCTGGCCGACCTGTGCACCGGCCGCGACAACGCCTGGACGTCGTTCTTCGATCCCAATCGCTTCAAGCCGCTGGCCTCGGCCACTCGCCTGATCGAGGAGAACGCCCAGGCGGGCTTTCGAATGCTGCGCGACCGGCTGGCCAACCCCGGCGACCGTTCTCTGGACGACTTGGCGCCGGGTGAGGGCGACATCGTCCGTCACCGCGGGGAGAAGGTGGCCGGCTTTCGGGACGAGGACGGGTCGCTCATCGCGGTCTCGACCCGGTGCACTCACCTTGGTTGTCAGGTGAACTTCAACAGCGCGGAGCGCAGCTGGGACTGTCCTTGCCACGGCTCACGGTTTGGCCCCGACGGCGCCGTCCTGCAGGGCCCCGCCGTACACAGGCTCGAGCGCAAGCCGCTCGACTGAGCGGCTGAGCGCTAGACCGGCTGCGTGGCGCGCGTCCACGGCTGCGCTGCCCGCAGCGCAGCCAGGATCGCCCGCGTGGCCGGCGAACGATTGAGCGTGTAGAAGTGGATGCCGGGCGCCCCGCGCGACAGCAGATCTACGCACTGCAGCGTGGCATAGGCCACGCCCAGGTCGGCCAGGGCGTCCGCGTCCTCCTGCCGGGCTTCCAGCTCACGCTCGAACGGCTCGGGGATCTCCGATTTGCACAGCTCGGTGATGCGCTTGATCGAGCGGTAGTTGGTCACGGGCATGATCCCCGGGACGATCGGCACCGTCACGCCGGCCTCGCGCGCGCGGGCGACGAAGTCGAAGTAGAACTCGTTGTCGAAGAACAGCTGGGTGATGAAGAACCTCGCACCCGCATCCTGCTTGGCCTTCATGAAGCGCAGGTCGTGCTCGGCGCTCTCGGCCTCCGGATGCACCTCGGGGAACGCCGCGGCGCCCACGGCGAAGTCGAACTCGCCGGCGAGCAGCTCGATCAGCTCGGTGGAGTAGCGCAGCCCTCCGTCGGTCTGCGACCACACCGTCTCGCCCTCGGGCGGATCGCCTCGCAGGGCCAGCACGTTCTGCACGCCGGCGTCCTCGATCTCGCGCAGGGTGGCACGCAGCTCGTCGGTCGTGGCGCCGACGCAGGTGAAGTGGGCCATCGCCTCGATCCCGAGCTGCTGCTCGATCTCCTTGACCAGATCGATGGTGCGATCGCGGGTGGAGCCCAGCGCGCCGTAGGTCACCGAGACGAAGTGGGGGCGATCGTGGCGGAGTGCTTCGAGGGTGGCACGCAGGTTCTCGTAGCCCTCGTCGGTCTTCGGCGGGAAGAACTCGAAGGAGAACACGGGCCGCTGCTCGGCGAGGATCTCGTCGATTCGCATGGCGCGAAAGGCTACTGGCGCGGCGTTTCGACGCCCGCCGACGGTGGGGTTATCTCCAGAGCGGTTGCCACCGTGGTGCGGCCGTTGAGCTGATACTGAACGTCCACCGAGTCGTTCTTGCGATAGGTGCCGAAGAGGGCGAAGAAGATCGCCGTCCAGCGCCAGAACGTCAGCCGCTCCTTCTCGAGGGGGCGATCGAAGACCAGCTCGCGTCCGCTCACCTCGTAGTCGCGCCCCTCCTCCTGGGGGACGCCGTTGATGAACACCCGAAAGGGCTGCTCGGCCCCTCGCGGCAAAGCAACTCGCCAGTGCGTGTCGGCGCTCATCCAGACAGCTCCCGGCGGAGCGCCTCGTACGGGGACTCGCCCTCCCGCTGCTCGACCACCCGCCGGCGGACCCGCCCGGTGAACGCCTCGGAGGAACCGTCGCCGCGCACGTCGATGCCGGCGCGGACGCGCCCCGGACCGCGCAGCTCGACGCGGCCCACCACCTGCTGAACCGGCTCGTAGCGGCGGATGAGATGGCCGCCCTCCTCGCTGGCCGAAGCGCCGCCCTCGAGCCGGCGCCCATGGCGCTCGATCACAGCAAGTGCCGCATCGAGGTTGTCCGTGCGCTCGCGGCGTACCTTCGCGCCGGCGCGCACGTGAATCCGAAAGCCGGCCATCGCAGGGAGTGTGCTGAAACTAGCCGCCGATGGCGCTCATGCTGCGCACGGGCTGGCGGAAGCCCTTCTCGCCCACGCGGTGCTTGAGCTCCTTGCGCCAAACGGCGTCGCGCACGATCTGCTCGATGTCGTCGTCGCTCGCGCCGGAGCGCAACGGCTCACGCAGGTCTGTCTCGTGCAGGGAGAACAGGCAGGTGCGCAACTTGCCGTCGGCGGTCAGGCGGATGCGGTTGCAGTCCGAGCAGAAGGGGTCGGAGACGGGGTTGATGAAGCCGATCTCCCCGGCGCCGTCGGCAAAGCGAAACCGCCGCGCGGTGGCCGACGGCTCGCGCGGCAGCTCCTCGAGCGGGTGCACCGCGTGGATGATCTCGCGCAGCTCCTCGCCGGTCAGCACCTGGTCTTCGGTCCATGCCTGGTCGCCGTCAAGCGGCATGAACTCGATGAAGCGCACCTCAAAGTCGCGTTCGCGCGCGAATCGCGCGAAGGGCACCGCCTCCTGCTCGGTGAAGCCCCGCAGGGCGACCGCGTTGACCTTGATCGGGCGCAGCTGGGGCTGGGCGGCGGCGGCCTCGAGCCCGGCCAGGACCTGGGGCAGGGAGTCGCGCCTGGTCATCTCGTAGAAGCGGTCGCGCTGGAGTGAGTCGATCGACACGTTCACGCGCTTGACCCCGGCCGCCGCCAGGGCCTCCGCATCGCGCTCGAGCAGGTAGCCGTTGGTGGTCACCGACAGGTCGCGCACACCTTCCACGCGCGCGAGCATGCCCGCCAGCACCGGGAACTCCCGGCGCACCAGTGGCTCTCCGCCGGTGAGCCGCACGTCGGCCACGCCCATCTGCGACAACAGGGCCACCAGCCGCTCGATCTCCTCGAAGCGCAGCACGTCCTCGCGCTCCAGCCACGGCAGGCCCTCGGCGGGCATGCAGTACTGGCAGCGGAAGTTGCAGCGGTCGGTGACCGACACGCGCACGTCGCCGATGGTGCGTCCGTGGCCGTCGACGAGTTGCTCGCGGGTCATCCCCCGAGGGTATCCATGGCCGCCGGCCGCCACGCCGCGCCGGTGTCCAGCCGAGCCGCTACGGTCGGCGGGTGAGCCCGGACAGCCCGCCGACCACGCCACCGCCCGAGGGACCGTCACGCCCGCGCGACGCCGTCGAGGGCGTCTCGCTCAACGCCCCCACACGCGGAAATCGCCGGCTGGAGTCACTGCTCGAGGCTGCCAGCGCGGACGATCGCCTGCGCGCCTGGTGGCACATGCAACACGTGATGGCCAACCGCCTCGGCATGTCCGACCACTCCTGGGTCCACGTCCAGATCGTGCTCAACATCGCGCTCCGGTTGTTCCGCCTGCTCGTCAAGCGCGGGGTGGAGCCGGCCATGGTGTCCGAGCACCTGATGCGCGAGCACGACGCCGAGGTGGTGATAGCGGCCGCCTGCCTGATGCACGACACGGGCATGTCGATTCACCGCACCGATCACGAGGCCTACAGCCTGTTCCTGGCCGCCGAGCGCCTGCCCGCCCTGCTCGAGGGCGTTTACGGCGAACCGGAGCGCACGGTCGTGGTGGCCGAGGCGCTACATGCGATCATCGGGCATCGCCGCCGCGGCGATCCGATCACCGTCGAGGCCGGCATCGTCCGCGTGGCGGACGCGCTCGATCTGGCCCAGGGGCGCTCGCGGGTGCCGTTCTCCAACCGCCGCCCCAACATCCACTCGCTTTCCGCGGCTGCGATCGACGGGGTCGAGATCAAGGCCGGGGAGGAGCGCGCGGTCACGATCGAGATCGCCATGAACAACTCGGCGGGCATCTTCCAGGTGGACGAGCTGCTGGCCACCAAGCTGCGGGGGTCGGGGCTGGAGGACCACCTCGAGGTTGTGGCCCGGATCGACTCCGAGCACGAGAAGCGACTGTTACCTGTCTTCCGGATCTAGTGGAGCTTCCGCAAACGCTCTCCCGTCAGTACGCCAAGCTCTGCGACATCCGGGATTTCGAGGATCCGGGCCTTTTGGAAGCGGTCCGTTCCGTGTTGCCCGAGCGGGACCCGGCGACCCACGTGGAGCGCAAGGCCTGGGAGTTCGCCATGGTCGCCCTGTTCCTCGAGGAGGTGGGGAGGTTGTCGCAGGGCACGGAGCTGCTCTCCGTGGGAGCCGGCAACGAACGGATCGTGTTCTGGCTGGCCCGGCGCGTGGGGCGCGTCGTGGCCACGGACATCTATGGAGAGGGAAGCTTCGCCGAGCGCGAGGCGGGCAGGGCGATGCTGGAGGATCCGCGGTCGCAGTCGCCCTGGCCCTACCCCGAGGAGCGCCTGGAGGTCATGCGGATGGACGCCCGTGAGCTGGAGTTCGAGGATGCGAGCTTCGACTGCGTGGTCACCGTCTCGTCGATCGAGCACTTCGGCTCCCCCACAGACACCGCGAGGGCGGCCGCTGAGATCGGTCGCGTGCTGCGTCCCGGCGGGCACGCGGTGATCGCCACGGACCTGCTGGTGCGCCGCCATCCCCTGGACCGGTACCGAGCCAGCGTCGAGGCCTTCACCGAGCGGGGCCTGCGGCGCCAGGTGATCGAGCCGACAGGCCTCTCGGAGCTACAGCCGCTCGACGCGACGGTCTCCCCGGGGAGCTTCGACAACCTCACCCGTCAGACCAAGCAAGGCCTGATATCGCGGAGCGGCGAGTACTTTCCCCACCTGATGGTCCAGGTCGGCAGATCGGTGCACACCTCGGCCTGCGTCGTCTTGGAAAAGCCGCGAGCCTAGGGGAGCCGTGGCCGCCGCCGCCGTGCCCCGCATCGAGACCGACCGCCTGGTCCTGCGCGGGTGGGGCGCCGCCGACGTGGACGCCTATGCCCGCATCTGCGCCGACGCCGAGGTGATGCGCTACATGCTCCCCTCCCGGCCGCTCACTCAGGCCGAAGTGGCCTACGACGCGCTGAGGCTGCGCGAGCACTGGCTGCGCCATGGCTTCGGCCACTGGGTGGTCGAGGAGAAGGAGAGCGGCGACATGGTCGGCCGCTCGGGCATCAAGCGCCACGACGACTGGACGCTCGACCCGGAGAACACCGAGGTGGGCTGGCTCTACGCACGCCGGGCCTGGGGAAAGGGCTATGCCACGGAGGCAGGACGCGCGATCGTGCGCTTCTGCTTCGAGCAGCTCGACCGCCCCGAGGTGATCTCCATCGCCCATCCGGACAACCTGGCCTCCCGGCGGGTGATGGAGAAGCTGGGGCTTTCGCTTGCGGGCTCGCGGCGCTGGGAGGAGCGGGGGATGGACGTGGTCTGGTACTCAGGTGGGCCGCCTGGACGTGGCGCCCCGCTTCGCCCTCGCTAGCCTGCGGCCGCCATGGATAACGCCCTCACGGTCCGCCGCCTCAACGTCATCCGCGTGGTGGCGATCCTCGACTTCCTCCTGCTCGTGGTGCTGGTCATCGCGGCGGTGAGCGACGCCGAGGCAACGGTGTCGGTGCTCGGCCCGATCCACGGCGTAGGCTTCCTCGCTCTGCTGGGTCTGTGCGCCCGGGGCGCGGCGGAGGAGCGCTGGGGCTGGTGGTTCCCGGCGCTGGTGGTGGTGACGCTGGGTCCGCTCGGATCGCTGATCGGCGACCTGCGCATCAGGCGCGGGCTACGCCGGGCCGTCTAGCCCCTTTCGCCGATCGGCTCGTACCCGAGCTCGCGCTCGCCGGTGTAGATCTGCCGCGGCCGCGCGATCTTCCTCTCCGGATCGTCGAGCATCTCCAGCCACTGCGCCAGCCAGCCGGCGGTGCGCGGGATGGCGAACATCACGGTGAACATGTCCGACGGGATGCTGAGCGCCTCGTAGATGAGGCCCGAGTAGAAGTCCACGTTCGGATAGAGCTTGCGCTCGGTGAAGTAGTCGTCGTCGAGCGCGCGCTTCTCCAGCTCCTGGGCGATCTCGAGCTTCGGGTTCTGTGCTCCGCCGGTGGCCTCCAGCACCTCGTCGACGTGCTTCTTGATGATCTGCGCCCGCGGGTCGTAGTTCTTGTAGACGCGGTGGCCGAAGCCCATCAGCCTCTCCTCGCGGTTCTTCACACGCTGGAGGAAGTCGGGGATGTTGTCCACCGTCTCGATCCGCTCCAGCATCCGGAGAACGGCCTCGTTGGCGCCGCCATGCAACGGTCCATAGAGGGCGGAAACCCCGGCGGCCAGCGCCGAGTAGGGGTCCACGTCGGACGAGCCGACAGCGCGAACGGCTGCTGTGGAGCAGTTCTGCTCGTGGTCGGCGTGCAGGATCCAGAGCACGTCCAGCGCTCGCTCGAGCCGCAGGTCGGGCTCGTACTTGACCTCGGTCATCTTGTAGAGCATCGAGAGGAAGTTGCCCGCGTAGCTCAGGTCGTTGTCCGGATATACGTAGGGCAGCCCGAGGTTGTGGCGGTAGGCGAAGGCGGCGAGCGTGGGCATCTTCGCGATCAGCCGCACCACGGCCATGTAGCGCTCGGTCTCGGACTCGAGGTCCTTGGCGGCGGGGTAGAAGCTCGACAGCGCGCCTACGGTCGACAGGAGCATCGCCATCGGGTGGGCGTCGTAGCGGAAGCCCTCCATCGTCGCCTTGATGTTCTCGTGCACGTAGGTGTGATGGGTTATGGCGTAGGTCCAGAAGTCCAGCTCGTTCTGCCTGGGAAGCGAGCCGTGGACCAGCAGGTAGGCCACCTCGAGGAAGCTCGAGTCCTCGCACAGCTGCTCGATCGGGTAGCCGCGGTGCTCCAGCACTCCCGCCTCACCGTCGATGTAGGTGATCGCGCTGCGACACGAGGCGGTGTTGGTGAAGGCCGGGTCATAGGTCATCAGCCCGAAGTCATCCTCGGATGCCTTCATCTGGCGGAAGTCCATTGCCTTGACCGTGCCGTCGGTGATCTCGACCTCGAAGGTCTCCCCCGTGCGGTTGTCGGTAACGGTGAGCGAGTCCTTCTGCGAAGCAGCCGGCTCGGCCGGCTGCGCACGATCTTCCTCCGTGGCTACACCACCGCCGTTGCCGCCGTCGCTGGTCTGCTCCTCCGCCATCCCGTCTCCTCTCGGTGCTCTTGCTGGACCTGAGAGTCTGACGTACCCGGCTTGTGCGACCGTGAGGCCCCCCGCACCGACGAAAGTGGGCCCGCCGTGGACGCCGTCTTCCTCATCGGCCGCATTCTCTTCGGGTAGGCCAGGTCAGCCGCGAAGGAAGAAAGAGACCTCGCGCGCCGCGGGGGCCGACCACTCCCCCTCCTGCCAGCGCACGCAACTGCCGTCGGCCAGCCGCGCCAGCGCGCGTCCACACCACGGCTCTCCCCACAGCGTCGCCTCCAGGGGTCGCTCGCCCTCCGGAGTGTCGCCCAGCCCTGCCGCCACGTGCCCGGCCGGGTAGGTGAGCAGCAGCGCCCCCTCGCGCACATAGAGCGGGATGCGATCCAGCGGTGCGGAGGCCATCAGCTCGTCTCCGCCCTGCACCCGCTCGCCGGACCAGAAGTCGATCCATCCGCCCGAGGGCAGCGGGACGGCGCGCTCGCGCGCCCCATCCTCCAGCACCGGCGCCACCCACAGGGAAGGGCCGTAACCGTAGGCGTCCGCCACCTCGAAGCCACGCGGATCGGCGGGATCGGACAGGCACAGTGGCCGCACGATCGGCAGCCCGCAGCGGGCTGCGGTGGCTGCCGCTGCCCGCACGTAGGGCACGAGCCGCTCGTGCAACAGCACGGCCTCGCGGTAGGCGTCGAGCGTTTCGCGGTCATAGGTCCACGCCTCCTGCGCGAAGCGCCCGTGGGCCTGCATCAGCGGGGTGAGGGCGCCGAACCACGCCCAGCGCAGCAGCAGTTCGGCGGGACAGCGGTCCACCAGGCGCTCGCCGAGGTAGCCGCCCACGTCGTGGGACCAGTTGGAGAAGCCGCTGGCCGCCGCGGTCAGCGTGGCGGCCACCAGGCAGCGCAGTGACCAGAAGTCCGACGCCTGGTCCCCGCCCCAGGTGTGCCCTATCGCCTGCTGGCCGCTCCACCCGCTGCGTCCGAACAGCACGCCTTCGTCGCCGTGCACCTCCTCCAGCGCGCGCTGCATCGAGCGGCGGTACAGCCCGCCGTAGGCCCAGGCGGCCTCCGCGCCGCTGCGCCCGTCGGAGAAGCGCACGTCGGGCGGGAAGTAGTAGCCCTCGCCGTCGTCGGCCTTGATCCCCTCCACCCCCATCTCGAGCACGGTGCGCGCCTGCTCGCGCCACCAGTCGTCGGCGGCGGTGGATGTGAAGTCGACCGGCGATCCGGTGCCCATCCACCAGCGCGCCACGAACGGATCGCCGCCGCTGTCGGTCACGTAGTGGCCGGCCGCCGCGCCGGGCGCGTAGTTGGGCGCGGGCTCGCGGTGCATCCGCTCGGACTCCGCGCCGGGTGGCCGCTGGCCGTCGGCCGACTCGAGGTTGACCCAGGGCGTGACCCAGACGACGGTGCGCACGCCCGCACCGCGGAACCGGTGCAGCATCCCGCCGGGGTCGGGGAACTGGTGCGGGTTGAAGACCCAGGTGTTGTACTGCGTCTCCCACGGCGAGTCGATCACGATCGCGTCGAGGGCAATGCCGTGGCGCTCGTAGCCGTCGAAGTCGTCCTCCACGTCGTGCTGGTGCTCATAGACGTCGCGGCTCTTCCAGTGGCCGTAGCCCCACTCGGGTAGCAGCATCGGAAAGCCGGTCGCGCGCAGGTAGCGGCGCAGCCGCGCCGCCGGACTGGGGTCGGTGAAGAGATGCAGCCGCAGCGGTCCCGCCGCGGCGCGCGCGGAGACCGAGAGCGGGTGGCCCAGATCCAGCTCCACGCCGTCACCGGTGGTCTCGAGCCAGAGGGCGTACCCGCGGCCGGCCAGCAGCCACGGAGCTGGGGCGTAGTCGCCCTGGGGGATGCCTCCCACCTCGAGCATGTCCGGCGGGCAGTCGGGGCCGGTGTAGCGCCGATCGGCCCCCAGGCGCACGCGCCGGCCGGCCAGGTCGAAGTCCTCGCCATGGCGGGCCCCGAGGCCGGTGAAGCGCTCCCCCGGGCGGACCTCCCACTCCACACCCAGGCGCAGGGGTGCGGGGTCGGCCCAGGCCTCGATCAGGACCGCCCCCGAGTCCTCGACGCCGATCCGCAGCTCCGCGCTCCGACCGCCGGCCAGCGAGGAGGACAGGGCCAGGGTGCCGCCGGTGCCCCCGGGCGCCGCGGCCAGCTCTGCCCGCTCGATCCGCTGCACCCGCTCCAGCTCCTCGCGCGGGATCACGCCCTCGGTCAGCTGGATGAACTGGTCGTGCACCACGCCGTCGGCCATCCACACCCGGGCGGCGTGCACCAGCTGGCGCCCCCGGCGCGCGACGGTGATGGAGAAGGGGGCGAGCGTCACCGTCACCTCGACGGCCCCCGCCCGCAGGACGTGTTCGGTAGCGGCGGCTCTCACTCCCTCACATTCGCTGCGCACAGCCGCGGCCGGTGTCGATCGTGTGAAGCCGCCCGCTTCACAGGCTCGTCACCCGGTGTTTGCGACGCGGTAACCGTTGACGGCTATTTGCAGGCGATTCTCTTGGCACCTGCCAACTTCACTAAGGGGAGCGCCGATGACTTCCGATGTCCGCAGCCGAGCCGACCTGCACTGCCACTCGACCGCCTCCCAGGAATCGAGGCTGGGCATACAACGTGCCGTGGGACTACCGGAGTGCGCTACGCCGCCGGAGGAGGTCTACGAGCTGGCCAAGCGCCGGGGAATGGACTTCGTGACGATCACCGATCACGACACCATCGCCGGAGCCATGGAGCTCGTTGACCGCCCCGACGTATTCATCTCGGAAGAATTGACCGCGCGGTTCCGCGGTGAGCCGCAGACCGTGCACGTGCTCTGCTACGGCATCACCCCCGACGATCACGAGCGCCTTCAGGAGCAGGCCGGGGATGTGGATGCGGTGGCCGCCTACTTGCACGGCGGCGACATCGCCTGCGCCCTTGCGCACCCCTTCTACGCGGTGGACGCGCCGCTGAGCGCACGCCACCGGCGCCAGCTCGCGCGCCTGTTCCCGGTATGGGAGACGCGCAACGGCTCCCGGGCGCGTGAGCTGAACCTCCCGGCCTCGATCTACATCGAGACGCACGGGGGCACCGGCGTCGGCGGGTCCGACGACCACGCCGGGATTGACATCGGGCGGACCTTCACCGAGACGCCGCCCGCGTCGACGCCGGAAGGGCTTCTGGGCCACCTCCGATCGGGGCAGGCCGCGGGTCGCGGCGAGCAGGGCAGCGCGGCCAAGTGGGCGCACGCGGCGATGGCGCTTGCCGTACGCGCGCTGGGGCGCGGGTCGGCCGGGTCCACGCCCAACCCTCTCGCGGTGCTCACGATGCTCGAGCGTGTGGTGGGCCAGGGGGCGGCACGCAGCGGACCGCTCGCCGGCGACCTCGGACCCGATGACGCGCGTGCCCTGCTCTGCGCCTGGCTGGACTCCGTGGGGCTCGATCTGGACGAGCGCGGGCTGCTGGCCTACATGCAGGCCGACGACTTCAGCCACGAGGACCTGTTTCGCCGTGCGCGCCGTACCCACGAGCGCCGCCTGCGTGAGGCGGTGGGGCGCACGGTGGCCACCGCGGCCGCCCGTGGCGACTACGCGGGCGCGGCCCTGGACATCTTCGCCTCGTGCCTCCCGGCCGTGCCGTACGCGCCGGCAGCAGCCTTCCTGGGCAGCGAGAAGGGCAAGCTCGCGGGCCGGGAGTCCGAGCCCCGCCGGGTGGCGCTGGTGGCCGACGGCCTGTGCGGGATGCACGGCGTGACCCACACCCTGGACGAGATCCGCGACCGCGGCGTGCCCGGCTTCGAGGTCGAGGTGGTGGGAACCGACCCCAACGTGGACCGCCGGCTCTCCGCCGTGGCGGATGTCGAGATTCCCTTCTACCCCGGCCTGAGCGTGGGCGTGCCCAGCCTGCCCGCCGCCGTCGAGGCCCTGGCCGAGGGCCGCTATGACCTCGTGCACCTGTGCTCCCCCGGTCCCTCAGGGGTCGCCGCCGCGCTGATTGCCCGCATGATGGGGCTGCCCGTACTGGGCAGCTTCCACACCGAGCTCGGCGCATACGCCGGGCTTCGCTCGGGTGACGCTCGGCTGCGGGCGGGTATGGACGCCGTCCTCGCCGCCTTCTACGGAGGCTGCGAAGTCGTCCTCTCGCCGAGCGAGTCAGCCGATCAGTCGCTGCGGGCGCTGGGCATCGACCCGGCGCGCATCGGGCGGTGGGATCGCGGGGTGGACATCACGCGATTCGGCCCCGAGCGCCGCGAGCCCAGCCTCGCCGGAGAGGTGGCCGTGCTCTACGCCGGGCGCCTCACGCGTGAGAATGGGGTGGACCTGCTGGTCGAGTCGTTCCTGGCCGCGCGCGCCCGCGACCCCCGGCTGCGCCTGGTGCTCGCGGGGGGCGGCCCGGAGGAGAACACCCTGCGCGAGCGGCTGGGCGAGCACGCCACCCTCCTCGGCTGGCTCGAGGGCGACGCCCTGGCCCGGGCCTACGCGAGCGCCGACGTGTTCCTGTTCGCCAGCACCACCGACACGTTCGGCCAGGTGATCCTCGAGGCTCAGGCCAGCGGCCTGCCGGTGGTGGCCGCGGCCGAGGGCGGCCCCCTGTCGCTGATCGAGGACGGTCGCAGCGGACTGCTGCGCCCCGCCGACGCGGAGGCTCTGGGCGCCGCCGTCGCGGCGGTGGCCGGCTCGCCCATGTTGGGAGCGCGTCTGGCCGAGGGCGGCCTGGCGTCGGTGGCCGAGCGCACCTGGGACGCGGCTCTGGGCCGGCTCGCCCACGGCTACCTCACGACGCTGGGCCTCAGTCCTTCCGCCAGCCGCCGCCCAGCAGGCGCGACAGCCGCCCCCCGCCGCGCGGCCTGAACACGGACGGGCCCGTCTCCGGCGGCGGCAGCTCGGCCGCCTGGGCCGAGGTGATGGTCAGCGTCACGGCGCGCTCCGCGGTCCGAGCCACCTCGGGCGCGTCCACGAACCGAAGGTCGCCGCCGCCAATGTCGATCACGATGCCGTCGAAGATGTGCTCCCGATAGTTGTCGAGCACCTCGCGGAGCCTGCCGACCTCCACCTCATCCGACCCGTAGACCGGGATGCCCTTCTCCAGCGCCGTGTAGTGGACGGCCGTGCCGTCGTCGACGGGCATGCCTAGCTCAGAAGCACGAGGGCGGCTGCTTCCTCGGACTCCTCGCCCTCCTCGGCGATGGCGGTGATCACGCCGGAGCCGATCGCCAGGAGCACCAGCACCACGGAGATGGCGGCCACCGCTCGCTCAGTGCCCTTGCTGTTGGGCCAGTTCTCGCGAGTGATGCCGAGGAAGGAGACCACGAGGGCCCACACGGCGAGCAGGCCGCCCAGGATGTGAAAGGCGTTCACGGCAGCGAACGCTAACGCACCCGGCGGAGCCGGCGAAACGTCAGCGCGGGGCGCGCCCGTGTCGGGGTGCAACAGCGGGCGTCCGCGTCCGGCGCGGCGCGCGCGGCGGGGGCGCGCCGTGGGGCCCGCGGCGGGTGGGACGGGGGCGGCGTGGTCGCGGATCCGGGGCGCGGTCGGAGCCGCCGCCGCCGGAATCCTCGTCCACGACCGGCTCCGGCGCTCGTACGGCGTACCAGATCAGCACCAGGGCGGCGACGATCGGGATCTTGAGAACCACGAACATCCAGATGAAGGTGGAGACCTCCATGAGCACGATCGTACCCGGGGGCCGCGACTCTGAACAGGTGCAACGGCGCCATCTGCGCCCGAGCCGCCCGCCGGCTCAGGCGGGCGCAGTCTCCAGGGCGGTTATGGAGCGCAGGCTCTCGAAGCGTTCGTCGATCTCCTCGCGGGTCAGCCGGCCCACCCGCTCGGTGCCGAACTCCTCCACGTTGAACGAGGCGATCACCGTGCCGTAGGTCATCGCGCGGCGCAGTGTCGCGTCGTCTCGCCAGTCGTCCTGGGCGGCCAGGTATCCGAGGAATCCGCCCGCGAAGGAGTCACCCGCCCCGGTTGGGTCCGTCACGGTCTCCAGCGGGAAGGCGGGGAGGGCGAAGTAGCCGTCGCCCGTGAACATCGCGGCGCCGTACTCGCCCTGCTTGGCCACCACCACGCGGGGGCCCATCCCCATGATCTCGCGCGCCGCGCGCACGAGGTTGGGCTGCTCGGTGAGCATGCGCACCTCGGCGTCGTTGAGGAAGACCAGATCCACACCGGCGATCGTCTTGACCAGCGAGTTGCGCGCGGTCTCGATCCAGAGGTTCATCGAGTCCAGGCCCGCGAAGCGCGCGTCGGTGCACTGCTCGCGCACCCCCCGCTGGACGTCGGGCTGGATGTTGGCCAGGAAGAGGTGCTCCGCCGACTTGGACTCCTCCGAGAGCTTGGGCTCGAACTCACCGAACACGCCCAGCTGGGTGTCCTCGGTATGAGCCACGTTCATGTCGTACTCGTAATGGGCCTTCCAGAAGAAGGTGCTGCCGCCCTCCACGTGCTCCACGTCGTCGGTGTTCACGCCGCGCCGATGGAGCACCTCGTACTGCCGCCTGCCGAAGTCGTCGCCCACCGGGCCGACCACCCGCACATCGGTGAAGAAGCTCGCGGCCAGCGAGAAGTGCACGGCCGCTCCGCCGAGCATGCGCTCCCGCTCGCCGAAGGGCGTCTTTACCGAGTCGAACGCGATCGATCCGACCACTACGAGGCTCATAGGCGCGGCACCTTATTACGCTCACGCCGATGCGCGCGGTCCAGCTAACGGAGGCCGGTGGGCCGGAGGTGCTGCGGGTGGCGGACATCCCCGTGCCCGAGCCGGGCGAGGGCGAGGTGCTGGTGGAGGTATCGCTGGCGGGGGTCAACTTCGGCGACACACACCAGCGCGAGGGTCAGTACATCGCCGAGCGCCGGCTTCCGTTCGTGCTCGGAGGCGAGGTGGCCGGCAGCGTCCACGGCCGGCGCGTGGTGGCACTGCTGGAGACCGGCGGCTATGCCGAGTTCGCCGTGGCGCCCGCCGACCGCACCTTCGCTGTGCCAGACGGCCTGTCCGACCACGCCGCGCTGGCGCTGCTGATCCAGGGGCTGACGGCCTGGCACCTCTATCGCACGGCGGCCCGGCTCGGCGAGGGCGAGAGCGTGGTGGTGCATTCCGCGGCGGGCGGCGTTGGCGGCCTGGCAGTGCAGCTGGCCAAACCGATGGGCGCGGGGCGGGTGATCGCCACCGCGGGCTCGCCTGAGCGCCGCGAGCGCGCGCTGGAGCTGGGCGCCGACGCCACCGTGGATCCCGAGGCCGAGGACCTCACCGCCGCCCTGATCGACGCCAACGGCGGGCAGTCCGTGGACGTGGTGCTCGAGACGGCCGGCGGGCGGGTGTTCGAGCACAGCCTCCAGGCCCTGGCGCCGTTCGGGCGCCTCGTGGCCTACGGGAACTCCACGCGCGAGAAGGTGCGCGTGTCCAACGCCGCGCTACTCAAGACCAGCCGTGCGGTGGTGGGGTTCTGGCTGATGCATCTGCTGGACCGTCCCGAGCTGCTGGCGGGACCGCTCGCCGATCTGTTCGAACGGGCGGAGCGGGAAGAGCTCGAGGCCCAGCTTGGGCCCATCTACGCGCTGGAGGACGCGCGTCAGGCCCATGAGGATCTGGCCGGCCGCCGGACCACGGGCAAGCTCGTGTTGGATGTGAACCGCGCCTGAGGGGCGGTGGGGCGGCCCATCGGTACTCTCATTGGGAGATGACGACATTTGAAGATCTCGGGCTATCCAAGCCATTGCTGGATGCCCTAGAGCACCTCGGCTACAAAGAGCCCACCCCCATCCAAGAAGAGACCATCCCCCTATTGCTCGGGGGGCGCGACGTGATCGGCCAGGCGCAGACCGGCACCGGCAAGACGGCCGCGTTCGGACTGCCGATGCTCGATTACATCGACGCCTCCGACACCGACGTCCAGGCGCTTGTGCTCACGCCCACGCGCGAGCTATGCATCCAGGTGACGCAGGCGCTGCGCGCCTACGGCCGCAACCGCGGCATATCGGTGGTCGCCGTCTTCGGTGGCGCCCCGATCCGCGACCAGGCCTCGCGCTTGAAGGAGAGCGCCCAGGTGGTCGTGGGAACCGTGGGCCGCGTGATGGACATGATCGGCCGCCACTACCTGTTTCTCGACTCCGCGCGTTACGTGGTGCTGGACGAGGCCGACGAGATGCTCGACCTGGGCTTCCTGGAGGACGTGGAGACGATCCTCGGACGCTGTCCCTCGGGGCGCCAGACGGCGCTGTTCTCGGCCACGATGCCGCCCGAGATCAGGAAGCTGGCAGAGAAGCGCATGTACGAGCCGGAGACCATCAAGGTCAAGGCCGCCACGCTCACGATCGACACCGTGGCGCAGTTCCACCTCGAGGTGTCAGACGGCGACAAGCCCGACCGGCTGGCGGACGTCCTGAAGGCCGAAGCGCCCAAGCAGGCGATCATCTTCGCGCGCACCAAGATCGGGGTCGATCGCCTGGCTCGTCGCCTCGGGGACAAGGGCCTGCGCGTGAAGACGCTGCATGGCGACATGTCCCAGGGCGCTCGCGACGGCGTGATGATCGCCTTCAAGGGCGGCCGCGAGCGGCTGCTCGTGGCCACCGACGTGGCGGCCCGCGGGCTGGACATCGCCGGGGTCTCCCACATCGTCAACTACGACATTCCCAACTCGCCCGACATCTACGTGCACCGCATCGGCCGCACCGGCCGCGCCGGGGAGACGGGCCGGGCGATCACGATGATCACCCCCAAGCAGCGCCGCGAGCTGGAGGCCATCGAGCGCCACGCCGGCACCGACATCCCGGTGTGGAGCGAGAACGGCGCCGCGACGCCCATGCCCCAGGCGGTGGTCGAGCCGGCCGTGCCGGAGGCGCCCGAGCCGCCGGAGGCCGCCGAGCCGGGCGCACGGGAGGCCGAGGCCACGGTGGCCGATCCCGAGAAGGTGCCAGAGCCCCGCGGTGGCACCCGCGAGCGCCCCAAGCGCGAGCGTCGCGAGCCGCGACGTCGGCGCCACTCCAAGCCGCGCCGCGACGACACCAACGGCGACGTGGTCAAGCTGATATTCGGGGCAGGCCGCGCCCAGGGCATCGAGCCCGCCGACGTGGTGAGCGCCATCGTGGATGGCTCCCACCTCGACGGGGAGGACGTGCGCAACATCCGGGTGCTCGAGCGCTTCAGCTTCGTGGAGGTGCCCGCCGGCAGAGCCGAGGAGGTGGTCTCCAAGATCCGGGGAAACGAGGTCCGGGGCGTGGAGCTCCGGGTGGAGGTGGCAAAGAGATGAGTCAGGCGACGCTGCACACCAATCACGGGCCCGTCGAGGTGAAGTTCTTCGACGAGGACGCGCCCAAGACGGTGGAGAACTTCCGCAAGCTGTCGGCCGACGGCTTCTACGACGGGCTGTCGTTCCACCGCGTGATACCCGACTTCATGGTTCAGGGCGGCTGCCCGGAGGGCACCGGAACCGGCGGCCCGGGGTACACCTTCGAGGACGAGTTCAACCAGCACAAGATCGTGCGCGGCGCGCTGGCCATGGCCAATTCGGGGCCCAACACAAACGGCAGCCAGTTCTTCATCGTCACCAAGGACGAAGCCTCCTGGCTCGACGGCAAGCACACCGTGTTCGGCGAGGTGACCTCCGGCATGGACGCCGTGGATGCCATCGAGGGCCTGCCCACCGGCCCGGGCGACCAGCCCAAGGAATCCGCCGTGATCGAGCGCGTGGAGCTGGCCGACGCCTCCTGACGCGCAGCTTCTGTGGTGGGAAGGCTGCCCCTCAACCGACCGGGCGCACGAGTTGCTGCGCGAGGCACTGGCGCAGGAGGGGATGGACCCCGACTCGGTCGAGCTGGTTGAGATCGCGACCGAGGGGGACGCCGAGCGGCAGGCCTTCGTGGGCTCGCCCACGATCAGGATCGGCGGCGTGGAGGTTGCGCCCGTCAAGGACGAGCCGGCCGGGCTGACGTGCCGCGTCTACCGTCTGCGCGACGGGCGGATCTCGCCCACGCCGGACCCGCAGGACATCCGCGACGCCATCAAGGAGGCCATGTCATGAACATCGGAGATGCCGCGCCCTCGTTCGAGCTACCCGCCACCGACGGCTCGAGCCACGGCCTCGACGGTCAGCCGACCGCTGTGGTCTTCACCTGCAACCACTGCCCCTACGCGCTCGCCTGGCACAATCGCCTGCTCGACGTGGCGCGCGACTACGACGGCCGCGTGCGCGTGCTGCTGATCAACCCCAACGACGCCGACAGCCATCCGCGGGATTCCGCGGACGCCATGCGCGAGCGGGTGGAGGTCGACGGCGGCTGGCCCGCCCCCTACCTGCGCGACGAGTCCCAGAGCGTGGCGCGCGACTACGGCGCGAAGACCACGCCGGATGTGTTCGTGATCGACGCGGGAGGGGTGCTGCGCTACCGCGGCGCGCCCGACGCCGACTACGAAGATCCGTCGCAGGACGCAGCATGGCTGCGTGACGCGCTCGACGCCGTGCTGGAGGGCCGTGAGCCCGAGCGGGCGGAGACCGAGCCGGTGGGCTGCAGCGTCAAGTGGTCGCGGTAGCGCTCGGGCTGGCCGCCAGCGTCTCCTGGGGACTCGCTGACTTCATCGGCGGGACCAAGAGTCGCGCGCTCGACCTGCTGGCGGTCCTCGTGGTCTCCCAGGGTGTGGCGCTGGTGCTGCTCGCGGTGGCGGTGGCCGTTCGAGCCGAAGGGCCGCCGGGCGCCGAGGCGCTGTTGTACGCGGCGGGAGCCGGCGCGGCGGGCGTGGCCGGGCTGGCCGCCCTGTACCGCGGGCTGGCGGTAGGCGCCATGGCCGTGGTGGCGCCCATCGCCGCGCTGGGCGCCGGCATCCCGGTGGTGGTCGGGGTGGCCACGGGCGATCGGCCCGGGGCCGTGCAGGCGGCGGGCATCCTGCTGGCGCTGGCGGGCGTCGCCCTCGCCGCGCGTGAGGACGCGCCGGAGGGCGGGGGAGCGCGGCTGGCCGTGGGTGCCGGGCTGGCGGCCGGCGCGGCCGTCGGCATCGGCCTCTTCCTGGTGGGTATGGACGCGGCCGGCGACGAGGACGTGCTGTGGGCGCTTGCGGCCGCCCGGCTCACGAGCGTGGTGCTGCTCGGTGCGGCGGTGCTGGCCACGCGCCCCGACGTCGGCGCCGTCCGGCCGCACCTCGGAGCCGTGGCGGCCATCGGCATGCTCGATCTCGCCGCCAACGCGCTGTTCACCGTCGCCGCCACCGAGGGCCTGGTGAGCGTCGCCTCGGTGTGCTCCTCGCTCTACCCCGTGGTCACGATCGTCCTGGCGGCATCCCTGCTGGGCGAGCGCGTCCGTCGGGTGCAGGGGCTGGGGGTCGTCCTGGTGATGCTCGGGGTGGTGGGGATCGCGGCGGGCTGAGCTGCCTGGGGCGTCGGACGCGCCGGGGGGAATCGCCGCCGGTTAGCTCGGCTCGGGCGGGACGAACTGGCTCACGGTGAAGGCAACCCCGTCGGGGTCGCGCAGCACCGCTGCCCGCACCCACGGGGCGTCGAAGGGCCCCGCCACCACCTCGGCGCCCAGCTCCTTCGCGCGCTTCACGCTCGCGTCGGCGTCCTCGACGGAGAACGTGATGTCCCAGTGCGCCGGCGCGCCGTCGCGCAGCGGCGTCGTCGTGCCGACCGCATCGCCGAAGCCCTCGGGCGCGCCGTACTGCTCCAGCCGAGCGTGTATCTCGGGATCGCTCTGGGCGAGGAAGTCGACGTAGCCCGGCTTCATGATCAGCGCGCTGCCTTCTTCGTCCGCCGGGCCGATCTCCCACCCGAAGACCGAGCCGTAGAAGGATTGCGCGGCCCCCGTGTCGCCGGTGTTCAGACCGCTGAGGACCCACGCGCCCGGCTCGTTCACGAGTTGGGCGCCGCGAGTCTCGCCTGGCTCCCAGATGCACAACGACGCGCCCTCGGTGTCGTCGAAGGCGGCCAGCCGCCCGGCCGGCCCGGCGGCCAGGGGCTGCATCGTTGCCTTGCCGCCCGCCCCGGTCACCTTCTTCAGCGTCTCCTCGGCACCCTCCACGCGCACGTAGGTGTTCCACACCGGCGCCCAGTCCATCTCCGGCTGCTCGCCGACCGCCGCCACGGTCAGCCCGTGCAGGGCCGCTGTGAAGTAGCGGGGCGCGCCGTCTGGCGATACGTTCTCGAACTCCCAGCCGAACAGGCCGCCGTAGAATGCCAAAGCCGCGTCCGGGTCCTTGCGCCCGGTGTCCACCCAGCACGGCACGCCTTCGGGGTACTCCTCTCGCTGCTGCATCGGTCGCTCCTCTTCTCGTTCTGTTGGCATCGACGCGAAGCACCGTATGAGAGGTTTAGGCCAGTTTCTGTCCTCAACTGCGGCGAGGATGAATCCGATGCAGACGTCCGGCCGGCTCCTCAAATTGCTGTCGCTCCTCCAGGCCCGGCGCGACTGGCCGGGCACCGAGCTGGCGAGCCGGCTGGAGGTCTCGGGCCGCACCATCCGCCGCGACATCGAGCGCCTACGCGAGCTGGGCTACCCCGTCGAGTCGTTGACCGGGCCCGCCGGCGGGTACACCCTCCGCGCCGGGACCGCGATGCCGCCGCTGCTGCTGGACGACGACGAGGCGATAGCCATCGCCGTCGGTCTCAGGACCGCCGCGCGCGCCTCGGTGGCGGGGATCGAGGAGGCCTCGATCCGGGCGCTGGTAAAGCTCGAGCAGGTGCTGCCCTCCAACCTGCGCCGCCGTGTGGCGGCGCTGGGCTCGGCCACCGAGACTCTTCCCGGCGGTGGTCCCATGGTGGACCCCGAGCACCTCACCGTGATAGCCGGCGCGTGCCGCGACGGCGAGTGCCTGCGCTTCGCCTATCGCGACCGCACCGGCACCGAGACGCGCCGCGAGGTGGAGCCGTGCGCCGTGGTGAACCTCGGCCGGCGCTGGTACGTGGTGGCCTGGGACCGCGGGCGGGAGTACTGGCGCAGCTTCCGTATCGACCGGCTTGCTCGACCGGTTCCCACCGGCGTGCGCTTCTCCCCGCGCGAGCTTCCGGCCGAGGACGCCGCGACCTTCGTGACCCGCAGCATCTCAGCCCGTCCGCACCGGCACGAGGTGCGCGTGAAGTTGCGGGTCCCGGCAGACGAAGCCCGCCGGCGCGTGCCGCACTGGTGGGGCACGATCGAGCCCGTCGACGAGCACAGCTGCGAGTACCACTCGGGCGACGATGACCTCTACTGGCTTGCCGTGCGCGTGGCGATGCTCGGCAGCTTCGACATGGAGGTCGACGGTCCGCAGGAGCTGCTCGACATCCTCCGCGGGATGGGCCGGCGGATCGAGGCCGGGGTCAGGCCCCGAGCGCAAGCATGAGGCCGTGCGTGTCGCGGAGGTCGTCGAATGCCGCCTCGGCGCCGGCGTCCAGCAGCTGCCGCCGGGTGAAGGAGGCGGCACCCACACCGATCGCGCGCGCCCCCGCGCCCCGGGCGGCTTCGATGTCCAGCGGCGTGTCGCCGATCAGGATCGTGTCGGCCGCGTCCACGCTCACGCCACGCAGCCGCTGGGCCTTCTCGCGGGCCACCGCCACGAGGTCGGAACGAGCTTTGTGCGGGTCCGAGCCGTAGCCGCCGATCTCCAGGTCCACGAAACGGTCCAGGCCGAAGGCGGCGAGCTTGAGCTCGGCGTTGGGCTCGATGTTGCCTGTGAGAAGCGACTGGGTGATGCCGGGTCGGCCGGCTACTGCCCTCAGCGCCTCTCGCGCGCCGGGCGTGGGGTGGCCCTCCTCGGCGATCCTTTCACGCACTGCTCCGAGCGCCACTCCCAGCTCCTGGAGCATCCTCGGCACGTGGGTATGTCCGTCGGCCACGCCCGCGGAGGCGAGGATCTCGGTGGCGATGTCGTGGTCGGTGCGCCCGCCCATCGACACCGAGGACAGGTCGGCCGGGCGGTCGAAGATGGCGGTGAACGCCTCGCCGAATGCGTCGCGGCCGTGGCCCGCCGTGTGTACGAGCGTGCCGTCTATATCCCATAGCACCAAGCGCATCGGGGGCCCCTAGCGCAGCTCCACGCCCAGCAGCTCGTCCAGCCGCGGCAGCGTCGCCTCGGCGCCCCGGTGCAGCACAGCGGTCATGCCGACCGCCTCGGCGCCCTCGCAGTTCTCGCGCAGATCGTCCACGAACACGCACTCCGCGGGCGGCAGGCCGGCGCGCTCGGCGCCCAGCTCGAAGATCTCGGGGCCGGGCTTGTGCAGGCCAACCTCGCCGGAGATCACCACGGCGTCGAACATCTCGGGGAAGGCTTCGCGGTCATAGCGCCCGGCGCCCCAGGAGTTGGAGATCAGGCCAGTCGTCACCCCGCTCGCCCTCGCGCGCTTGACCGCTTCCACCATCGCGACGTCGGGCTTCATGCCGGCGAACAGGCGGTCCACCAGGCCTTCGTGTTCGGTCACACCCAGCCGCGGTCCGAACAGCCGCTCGAACTCCGGCTCGCCGATCTCGCCGCGCTCCAGCCGGCGCAGTTCGGCCAGCGCGTTGGGGTCCTCGCGAAACAGCCGCCTGGCCGCGCGGGGGTCGAGCCCCTCCGCCTCGCAGAACTCGCGAAAGGAGTCCCAGACGTTGGTGGTGAGCACCCCGCCGTAGTCCACGAGCAGGCCCCCATAGTCACCTCCGCGGGGCGTCCCGCCCCGCGTTCCGACCAGGTTGCTCGACATCACGTCTCGCCTCCAAGGCTCCCCTGCGCGATCTCCCACGCCTTCTGCGCCAGCGCCGGCACGCCCTCGTCGAACATCGCCAGGTATTCGTCGTCGGAGGCCCCGGCCACGAATGCCTTGTAGTTGCCCTCCATGAACACCGCCGCCTTCCAGAGAGCCAGCGTCTGGTACCAGTGCAGCGCGTTCATCGTGCGCCCGCTGGCCTCCTCGTAGCGGGCCACCATCTCCTCCCGCGATGGGAAGCCGGGCTCACGGGTGACCGCCGACAGGTTGCTGAACATGGTGTCCTCCGGGTCGTCGCGACCCACCCAGGTCACGGTCAGGTAGCCGACGTCGGCCAGCGGGTCGCCGATCGTGGCCAACTCCCAGTCGAAGACCGCCACCACGCGCCCGGGCGCCTCGGTGCCCACCATGACGTTCCCGAGGCGGTAGTCGCCGTGCACGATCGTGGCCTCCGGGGAGTCGGGGAGGTTGGCGGCCAGCCAGTCGCCCACCCTGGCCACGATCTGCAGCTCCCTGGTCTTGTTGTGCTCCCACAGGCCGTTGAAGCGCCGTAGCTGGCGCCCCAGGTAGCCGGTCGGCTTGGCGAAGCCTTCCAGTCCGGCGGCGCGCCAGTCCACCGAGTGCACCTCCGCCAGGGCGTCCACCAGCTCCTCGCCGACGCGGGCGCGCTCCTGGTCGGAGTCCAGGGCGGCGGGCACCTCGCTGGTGATCACGTGGCCCTGCTCCTCCTCCATCACGTAGAAGGGCACGCCGAGAACCGTCTCGTCGTCACACGTGGCCAGGATGCGCGGAGTCCTTGCATGGGTGCCCTCCAGGGCGGCCAGCAGGCGCGCCTCGCGTAGGACGTCGTGAGCGGAGGGGGGCAGGGGCGGCCGTGGCGGGCGGCGCAGCACCAGGCGCGTGTCCCCGCGGCGCAGCAGGTAGGTCACGTTGGAGTGGCCCTCGCCTATGCGCTCGGCCTCTACGGGGCCCGAGCCCAGTCCCTGGGAGTCGAGGAAGGCCGCCAGCGGCTCGCGGACGATTAGGGGCGCGCGCTCCTGGCCGGCTGCCTCTGCGGGGGTATCGACGATCTCGGGGGAGGCCACCAGCCGCGGCATCCTGTCAGACCCGGGCTCCCAGGCGGCCGAGCCATCGACCGGATCTACGCGGGCTGCGGCGCAGCCCGCCCGTCGCGCCGGACGGCCGCAACGGCTGAGGCGATGGCCGCGATCCATGCCACCGCGAGCGCGATGTAGGCGGCCACGAGGTACTCGGTGGGAATGCCAATCGACTCCCCGAAGGTCTTCGTGTTGGTCACGAGGATCAACCCTCCCACGGCCGCGCCGAGCACGCGCGCCGGGAGCTTGCGGACGAGCCAGGCCGCGATCGGAGCCGCGATCAGGCCGCCGACCAGGAGGGCGAGCAGGTAGCCCCCGTTCACCTCGGCGAAGCTGAGCGCAACCAGGAAGCCCGCGGATGCGCCGAGCGTGACAAGGAACTCGGAGGTGTCGATGGACCCGATCACCTTCCGGGGCTCCAGGCGCCCCGAGGAGAGCAGCGAGGAGGTGCCGATCGGCCCCCAGCCTCCTCCGCCCATGGCGTCCACGGTGCCCGCCACCGCGCCGAGTGGCGCCAGGAACCGCGCCTTCAGGGGGCGGGAGTCACGCGCCACGATCCGGCGTGGCCGTGAGAAGCGGATGAGGATGTACAGGCCGAGGAAGAACAGGATCGCGGCCACCCACGGCTCGGCGAGCTCCGACGACAGCGAGCTGAGCACCACGGCGCCCACGAAGGCGCCCAGTGCTCCGGGCGCCGCCATCAGCCCCACCGTGCGCCAGTCGACGTTGCCGAAGCGCCAGTGCGCGGTGCCCGACGCCAGGGTGGTCCGATCTCCGCCAGATGCACCGTCGCGGAGGCCACCGCGGGAGCCGCGCCGGCACTCAGCAGCAAGGTGGTCGAGGTGACGCCATAGGCCATCCCGAGCGTTCCGTCCACCAATTGCGCAAGCAGGCCGAACAGCCCGAAGACCAGAAGCTTCTGCAACCTGACCCCCTTTCCCAACTTTGCCTACCGTCTTAATGGAGTTCATACCAGGCAGTTCGTGGGTTGGCGATTCACACTCGCGCCTGGACGGTGTGGCGGGGGCGTCAGCGACGAGCCCAGGCGCCAGGCTCAGCAGTGCGCTGGGTGACTTCGAGCGGCAGGGTGCCCTGCGCAAGATCCGCGAGGGTCACGCGCTCCAGCACGTCCCTCATGCTGGAGCGCAGGGCGATCCAGACCTGGCGCAGCTCGGTAGAGGCGCCGTCGTAGGTCAGGTCCTCGGGCTTCTCGCCTCGCACGCTGGCCAGCGGGCCGTCGGAGGCGCGGATCACGTCGGCCACCGTCACCTCATCCGCAGGGCGTGCCAGCCAGTAGCCGCCCTCTGGGCCGCGACGGCTCTGCACGATCCCGGCCTGGCGCAGGTCAACCAGGATGTTCTCCAAGAACTTGATCGGGATGGCCTGGGCGCCGGCCACGTGCTCGCCCTTCACGGGGCGCCCTTCGCTCGCCACAGCCAGCTCCAGGGCTGCCCGCACCGCGTAGTCAGCCTTGGCCGAGATCCGCATTCGGCGCGTATTCTGCCCGACTTGGGCGGTGCGCTATCCGCGGGCCAGCACGGCGGCGACAGAAGCCACGAACAGCTTGCACGCGCCGTCCAGTGCGGCCGTCTCACCCCGGTCCAGCCGCTCGAGCATGAGGCCCTCCAGGCCGGCGATCATGAACACCGCCGCGGCCTCGGCTCTCCGCGGGGGAGGTCCGTCGGGGGCGCTCACCAGTCGCTGGGACAGCACGTCGCGCCACAGATCCTTCATCTCGCGCATCACGGTCCGCACGTCGGGCTCCACCACCGAGACCGCGGCCAGGTCGAAGTAGAGGCGGGCCAGCCGCTCGTCGCGGTCCATCACCCGCCACAGGCCCGCCAGGACGTCGCTCGCCAACCGGTGCACGGACTCGTCGCCCTTGAGGTTCTCCAGCACCTCCGCGGTGATCGATTGCGCCACCTCGCGGCCCACGGCCGCCACGAGTCCCTGCTTGGAGCCGAAGTGGTAGGAGATCAGCGCCTTGTTCTCGCCGGACCGCGCGGCCACCTTGGCGGTGGTCAGGCCGGCGTACCCGTCGGCCTTGAGCACCTCGAGGCCCGCGGCGAGCAGCCGCTCGCGTGCGCCTGACAAGGGACGCCCGGGGCCTGCGCGGGCGGTGGCCGCAGCTGCATACAAGGCGCTAGGTCGCCGCGCCCAGCGGTTCCATTCCCATCGCCGCCAGCTTCTTGGACAGCGACTTCATGGCGTAGGCGTAGATCTCCTGTGAGGTGTAGCCGAACGGCGTCTCGAAGTCATAGGGGTCGTCGACCATCGGCGGGGCCAGGGCCAGGGTGCCCACCGGCAGCGTCTCCTGGAGGGTCTCCTGCACCACCTGCTTGTGCGCCGGGTCCTCACGAATGGCGTCGGCCAGGTACTTCACCCCAAATCCCACGTGGCGCGACTCGTCGCGGTTCACCGCCGTGAAGCCTTGGCGGAAGCCGGGCAGCAGATCCAGCTCCTTGAGCGCACGGATCATGAAGCGCGCGCCGGTGAGCGCCAGCGTGCCCTCGATCACGATCATGTAGACGGTCACGCCGCGTACCAGCGCGGCGGTGTCGGTGGGGTCCTTGCGCAGCGTCTCGGCACACCCGTGGAGGATGCCGTCGAAGAGCTGGCCGTACTCGTCGTTCATGTGCGCACGCTGGGCGTTCACGTTCTCAGACAGAGTCGCCGCGGTCACGCCGAACACCTCGCGGTAGTAGCGGTCGAAGAACACCATGTGCTTGGCCTCGTCGGAGATCTGGGTGGCCAGGAATGCGCGTGCCTCGTGCGACGGGGCCGCGATGGCGAAAGGCAGGAGCTCGGTGGTCACGCGCTCCTCACCGAGGAAGAACGAGGACATGCTCCACTGGATGAAGCCGCGTTGCTCCTCGGTGAACGAACCGGCGTCGGCCCATTGGCGGGCATCCTCGGAGAAGTCGAACGACTCCGAGCTCCACTGCTGACTCTCCCAGCGCGAGAAGAGCTTTTGGTAAGAGGGGGCGGCCTCGACGATCCGGTCAAGGCCGGTCATCACGCGGTCGATGTCGGCGTCCAGTAGCACCTGAAGGGCGGCATCCTCGGTCTCGATCTGCTGCTCAGTCGTAGCCATGCGGCGATTATTACCCGGTCGTTCAGTTAAGTCAAGCGCGGGACCGCCCGCCAGAGGCGGCGGACCGGCAGGGGGTCTGCAACATTGCGGACGACATACGTCCGCAATCTCGATGACCCCCTTCCCCGGGGAGCCTCCTTCGGGGTCTCGTCAGCGCCCTAGGCGATCTCATCGACGTGGCGAATGTTGGCCACGTCGTCGTGCTCGCCGCTGGGCTCGCCTTCGAACCAGCCATCGAGGATCTCCGACAGCAGGGGCTCGCTCGTGGTGCGCAGCGAGAGCGCGAGCACGTTGGCGTCGTTCCAGCGGCGCGCCCCCCGGGCGGTCTCGGCGTCGGCGCACAGAGCGGCGCGCACCCCGGCGACCTTGTTGGCGGCGATCGAGGCGCCGGTGCCCGTCCAGCAGCACACCACGCCCTGCTCGGCGCGCCCCTCGGCCACGTCGCGGGCAGCCTCTTCGCTCGCCCACGCCCAGTCGTCGCGCTCCGACTCCTCGAAGGCGCCGTGCAACAGGGGTTCGTGGCCGCGCCGGCGCAGCTCCTCCACCACGGCGTCGGCCACGCCGGTGCGCTCGTCGGCTGCTACGGAGACCTTCACCGGCGCGCCACGCGCAGGCGCCTGGCGCCGGTGAGGCGCCGGCCCTCGGCGGTCACGCCGGACCCCTGCAGCCTGTAGCGACCGCGCTTGAGTCGCCGGCCCACTCGCACCCGCACCTTGCGCGTCTTGCCCGCTCGCAGGTTGACCACAGTGCTGCGTCCCACTCGCTTACCGCGGCGGTTGCGCAGCACCAGGCGCACGCCGCGAAGTCCCGCCCCGCGAGCCCGCGCACGCACCCTGAAGCCGCGCCCCTTGCGTGCCCGGCGCGCACCCCGCGTCGGGCCCACCGACAGTCGCTCGCGGCGCAGAGCGCCCAGGTCGCTCACGGGCAGGCGGATGTCCACGCTGGAGAGCGCAAGCGCGCCGGTGCTGCGCTGCTCGGCGTAGAGGGAGGTGGCCGGCGCGAGCTGGAGGCGCAGGCGCGAGCCGGCCCCGGCGTGGTAGGCGATCGGCTCCAGCGACCGCTCGATCGAGTGGGGCTTGCCGTCCAGGGTCACCGGAACCGGCGTGGCCAGATTGCCCACCACGAGGTTGCGGGCCGTGTCCACGATCTGTCCGTAGGCGTGCGTGCCCTCTGGTGCGCCGGTGCCGGTGTAGTCCACCTTCAGCCGGGGCGCGCCCACGAGGTCCGCCGCGCCGCCTGGAGCCGGGATGTCGAGGTTGAATGCGTCGGCCGAGGGTGAGGCGGCAATCAGCGTGCCGTTGCCGGCGCCGGGGGAGATGGCCAGCGTGCCCGAACCGATGGCCCGCAGCTCGCCACGCTGGACGGGTGGGAAGGTGGCTCCCCGGCGAAGCGCGCCGTCCTGGTCGATCATCGAGAACGCCGGCGGAGTGCGTCCCTTGGCGTCTCGGTCGAGGTAGCGCCGCAGCCACGAGAGCACCGCGTCCTCCACCAGCCCGGGCTGGCCGGCGTTGGTCAGGCACGCGCCGTGCCCACCGCAGAACCACAACATCCGCGTGGGCACGCCGTTGGCCCTGAGGATGGCGTGGTTGACGGCCGCCTCCTCGAGCGTGAACAGAGTGTCGACGCTGCCCTGGACCAGCAGGGTGGGGATCCGGATCCGGTCCACGAGCCTGCCGGGCCCGCGGCTGCGAAAGAACTCCACCGACTCGGGCGAGAAGCGGCCCGTCGTGGCGCCCTCCACGAAGGCCTTCTGAATCGCCGGGTCGGTGCCGCCCGTCTGTGCGCCGGCGGGCCCGAATGCGCCTGCCGCGCCGCCCGTGAAGGCGGTCCCACCTGCGCCGAACAGGATCGAGCCCCAGCCCTGCTTCACGACCGCGTCCTTGTACAGGCTGGTGACCAGCGAGTTCCACGCGATCGTCGGCGTGATGGCATCCACACGGTTGTCGATTGCTGCGGTCACGAGTTGATACCGCCGCCGTAGCTCGGGCCGTTCATGCCCAGCCGGGGGTCGTCGCGTCCGTCCAGCAGGGCCTCGGGCTGGCGGGCCACATGGGTGATCAGGGCCTGCACATCGCGGCCCTCGAAGTCCGGCGAGTCGGCCATCACCTGGCCGCCCGATTGGCCGAAGCCGCGGGCGTCCCAGGTGAGCACGTTGAAGCCTGCCCTGCGCATGGGACCGTTGCCCACCGATCCGAACAGCTCCTCGGAGGTGGAGTCTGGCTCGCTGTCGCCGGTCATGCCGTAGCCGTGGCCGATGAGAACGGTGGGCGCCTTCGCCCCGGGCTTCAGTCCTTCGGCGGGGAGAAAGTGAGTCAGGATCTTCGTGCCGTCGAACGATGTGACCACGGCGTCGCGCGCGGACGCCGCGGGGGCGCAGAGTGCCAGCGCTGCGAAGGCAGCAAGGAGGGCCCGGGCTGGCCGCAAGGCTCGCATCGCCGCGCGATCCTACCGGCGGCCACCTGGCACCGCGTAGGTTTGGGGCATGCCGGAGCTGCCCGAGGTCGAGATCGCCGCGCGCCGGATCGGCGCCGCCGTCGCCGGCGCCCGCGTCGAGTCCGCGCTGGCCCCCGGCATGGTCACCATGAAGACCTTCGAGCCACCGCTGGATGCCCTCACCGGCGCCACGATCGAGAGCGTCTCGCGCCGCGGCAAGATGTTCGTGGTGGGCTTCGGCGAACTGGCCCTGCTGATCCACCTGATGTCGGCCGGGCGCCTGCAGGTGTGGGACAAGCGCGCCTCACTGCGCGACAAGGCCTCACGGCTGCTCGTGCGCCTCGACGACGGTCGCGAGCTGCGACTGCGCGAGTTCGGCACCCAGCAGCGGGCGTGGGCCAAGCTGCTGCCGAGCGCCGGTGTGGATGCCGACGAAGCGGTGGCCACCCTGGGTCCCGAGACGTGGCCTGCCCCCACGGCGCAGGAGCTCGCGCGCGTGCTCGACCAGCCACGCCACCTGCACCCGCTGCTGCGCGACCAGCGCACGATCGCCGGGATCGGGCGCTCCTGGGTCGACGAGGTGCTCTGGACCGCGTGCCTGTCGCCGTTCAGGAAGGGCTCCGAGCTGAGCGGCGAGGAGGCCGAGCGCCTTCGCGAAGCGATACACGGGCGGCTGCAGGGCGCTCTTGACCACTACGAGGACGTGATCGGCCCCACGGTGCCCGACAAGCTGCCGATGCCGCTTGAAGTGCACCGCCGCTCCGGCGAGCCGTGTCCGCGCTGCGCCACCAAGATCGAGGCGATCCACTTCAAGGACTACGTGCTCTGCTACTGCCCTCAGGAGCAGACCGGCGGCCGCGTGCTCAAGGACCGCCGGCTGTCGCGGCTGCTGAAGTGACAGGTTTGTGCTGAAACGCGGGCCCCGGCTCCGCCACCGGTCCTCGCCGTTGCCCCAGCGGTGACCGCGCTGCTCGACTGACGGCCGTCCCCAGCTCGTACCCTTGCGCCGTGCCCCCCATGGCCGCGGTCGGCGAGTCCTTCCAGTCCTTCTTCGACGCCGTCGACAAGTTCTTCTCGGGGCTGGCCGAGGTCCAGCTCGGCACCCTCCTGCTGGCACTGGCCTGCTTTGCCGTGTACCTCACCCTGCGGGCCCGCGCCTCCTTTCACATCCTGAGAGCGGCCTACCCCGACGAGAGCTTTCGCTTTCGCGAGGTGTGGGGCGCCTACTTCGCGGGCTACGGCTTCAACTCCGTGATTCCCGCGCGCGGAGGCGACGTGGTGCGGCTGTTCCTCACGAAGACCTCGGTGCCGCGGTCGAGCTACCCGGCGGTGGGGGCGACCTTCGTCGTGGAGGCCGGCTTCGACGTGGCCATGGGGGTGCTCATCCTCACGTTCGCGTTCACCCAGGGTGTGTTCCCCAAGCCGCCTGACTTCGCCGACCTCAACGCCTTCGACCTGTCCTATCTGGCATCGCACCCGCGCTTCGCGCTCTTTGCGCTCACCGCGCTGGGAGTGGCTTCCATGGCGGCCTTCGCCTTGCTCTCCGTTCGGGTAAGGGCCTTCTGGGCGCGCGTGCGTCAGGGCCTGACCATCGCGTTCGATCGCAAGCGCTACCTGCGCGAGGTGTTCGCGGTGCAGTTCGTCGGCTGGCTGTTTCGCTTCGCCGCGTTCTGGTCTCTGCTGGAAGCGTTCAACGTGGGAGGCTCGGTGAACAACGTGCTGCTGGTGCTCGGGGTGAGCGCGGTGGCGGCCGCTGTGCCGTTCACGCCGCAGGGCGCGGGCGTGGCGCAGGCGCTACTGGCCAAGGTGTTCGCCGATGCCGCGCCCGGCGCGACCGTGGCGGCATATTCGGTGGGCCAGCAGGTGGCGATCGGCGCCTTCACCTTCGGCGTGGGCTTCCTGGCGCTGGTGCTCATCTTCCGGGTACGCAGCTTCAAGGAGATCCTCAACCGCGGACGTGAGGACCGCGAGGAGGAGAAGGCGGCCCGCGAGAGGGCGGCGGGGCCCGCTCAGGCCTGAGCGGCGGCTACAGCGACGGTCGCAGCGCTCCCGCCCAGCAGGTTGCGCACCAAAAAATCAGTCTGGTCCGCGACCGTGCGCTGGAACTGCGGCTCCACGTAGATCTCGAAGTGGCCGATGTCATACCGGGCGAGCTGCGCATTGGGTGAGCGCTCGGCAGCGCGCACCGCCGGCCCGGCGGGCGTGGTGTCATCGCGCTCGCAGACGCTCACCAGAACCGGCATGCGCAGGCGCCCAAAGCTTGAGTAGGGGCGGTAGTAGCCGACCCTGAGCATCACGCGTGGGGTCACCTCGTTGCGCCATGTGCTGCCCGGCGGATCGAGCGAGCGAAAGCCCGGCTCGGCGTCGGGTGCGGTCATCGCGGCCATGGATCCGGGCGGGCCGACCGCGGGGATCGTGACCGGCCGCCGGCCGGCCAGCGCAGCCAGCTGATCGCGGATGCCGGCCAGCGTCAGGCGCGCGGCCTGCTTGAGGCCACCCGAGCGAATGGCGCTCAGGCCATCGGTGAATGGCGCCTGGGACACCACCGCGGCCACGCGGTCGTCCTGCGCTGCGATCTGGACCACATGCCCTCCGCCGAAGGAGGAGCCCCACAGCGCCACCCGGGCGGGATCGACCCCCTCGAGCGTCCGCGCGAACGCCACGGCGGCGCGCCAGTCATCGAGCTGGCGGGCGATGTCCAGCAACTGCCGCGGCTGACCGTCGCTGGCGCCGAAATGGCGGTAGTCGAACACCAGCGCCGCCAGCCCCGCATCGGCGAAGACCTGGGCGTATGCGTCCAAGCGCTGCTCGCGTACGGCGGAGAATCCATGGCCCATCACCACGCAGGGATGGGGGCCGTCACCCTTCGGGCGGTACAGCCACGCCGCGCAACGCACGCCCTCCGAGGAGAACGTGACGTCGGAGCGGCCTGAGGGCATCAGGTGCCGAAGCCCTCGCGCGCCTCGCGCACGAGCGCCACGGCCTCGGGGAACAGGCGCGTCATTGCGGCGCGCAGCTCCTCGGCCTGCTGCTCGGCGTTGCCCTGGAGGTTGAGCCTGTTCACGCCGGCCACGGTCATGTCGACAGCCAGCTTGATCGCGTTGTCGGCCCAGGCCACCTTCTGCGCTCCCTGCATGGACTCGGCCAGCTCCTCCATGCGCCGCCGGAGCTCTTCCGGGTCGCCGAAGAGGCCGCCGAATGGGTCTTCAGAGGACATTTTCGTTACCTCGGCGGGGCATCCGCGCCCCGCCTCTTGATGTCGTGGCTTTTCATCACCACTCGCATCCTAGGGACTGGTCACAGGCGCGGTCCCTACGGGACGCGCTGTGCGCGGGTGGCCGCCGAGCTGCCGGCTACGGGGTCCAGCCAGACCACCCTCAACCGCCCGGGCACGACGTCTGCGAGCTCGGCATCGAGGTAGCCGCGGGGATTGCGTACCTCGACCCATCGCAGAGTCCGCCAGGCTCCACCGACGGCAGCGTGCTGGATCGCAGCCTGTACGGGCACGCGCGAGACCAGGGCGCCGAGGATGCCGCTTGCGGCAGGCGTGCTGCGCAGCGCGCTGAAGACGCGCGTCGTGTTGGCGTCCCTGGCCACGTGAAGCGGGCGGCGGTAGTCGCGGTCGAAGGACTTCAGCGAGCCCTCGAAGGTGATCAGGCCGGACTGCCATGAGACCCAACGGCGGGGGTCGGCGCCCGAGAACCCCTCGACGGGCGCGTCGTCCTCCAGCAGGAACTGCGCGATCGACGCCACGCGGGGGTTTCGGTAGGCGATCTCCTCACCCCATGCGTACAACGGCCCCTGGCGCGCGGGGGCTACTCCGGCGACGGGATC
>Ga0136620_10000040_pt1 | contig 47680 bp, 49 predicted proteins | sample AntDrymUQ4162106_2_FD_104806 | JGI IMG/M metagenome (GOLD analysis project Ga0136620, IMG submission 104806) | Polar desert sand microbial communities from Dry Valleys, Antarctica - metaG UQ416 (21.06) | ecosystem: Environmental > Terrestrial > Soil > Desert | place: Antarctica: Dry Valley... | reverse complement strand
CGGAGCGGCGGTGAGGCTCAAGCTCACGCTCGAGTACGACGGGTCCGGCTTCCGAGGGTGGGCGCGCCAGCCGGGCGAGCGGACCGTCGAGGAGGTCGTCCGCGGGGCGCTCGGGAAGGTCTACCCGACCTGGAGCGAGCTCGTGGTCGCGGGGCGCACCGATACCGGCGTCCACGCTACCGGGCAGGTCGCGAGCGTCGAGGTGGAGGGCGGGCCACCGCCCGAGCGAGCACCTCAGGCGCTGAGCACGGTCCTCCCGCACGATGTCGTGGTGAGCGCCGCCGAGCTCGTCGGCAACGAGTTCGACGCGCGTCGCTCGGCCAGCGCGCGAAGCTACCGCTACCGGATCCTGCGCCGCCGAGTGCGATCTCCGTTCGAGGCGCGCCGGTCGCTGTGGCTGCCGCGTCCGCTCGACGAACAGAGGCTCGCCGAGGCGGCGTCGCTCCTTCCGGGCGAGCACGACTTCACCGCCTTCACTCCCGCGGAGACGCGGCACCGCGTGTTCGTCCGCACGATCCGGTCGGCCGGGTGGGAGCGGCATGAAGACGAGCTCCACTTCACCGTCACCGCCGACAGCTTCCTGCGTCACATGGCGCGCACCCTCGTCGGGACGATGCTCGAGCATCGGCCGGACGAGCTCGCGCGGCTGCTCGAAGGCCGACCTCGCGCCGAGGGCGGTCCGACGGCACCACCTTGGGGCCTGTACCTGGAGCGGGTCGAGTTCTAGAGATCCAGGCGTCGGTACGATCGCGCGGTGCCTCCGATGCGCTTCCCCGTCGTCCTCCTCGACTTCGACGGAACGGTGATCGACTCCGGCGCGATCATCCTCGCGTCGATGCGGCACGCGACCCTGACCGTGCTCGGTCGTGAGTTCGAGGACGGGATCCTGATGGCCGCCGTGGGCGGTGCCGGCCTGAGCGAACAGATGCGCCTGCTGGACGAGGCGCGGGTCGACGAGCTGGTGCGCGTCTACCGCGCCCACAACGAGCCGCTGCACTCCAAGCTCGTCTGCTGCGCCGGAATGGAGGACGTGCTCGCGACGCTGAAGCAGGAGGGACGGAGACTCGGGATCGTGACCGCCAAGCGCCGCCAGACGGTCGCGCTCGCCTTCGCGCACGTTTCGATCGAGCACCTCTTCGACGTCGTCGTGGGCTCAGACGACACCGAGCGGCACAAGCCGGATCCCGACCCCATCCTGCACGCGCTCGACCGGCTGGGCGCAGCCGCCGAGGACGCCGTCTACGTCGGCGACTCGCCCTTCGACATCCGCGCCGCGAAAGCGGCCGGCGTGCATGCGGTCGCCGTCACGTGGGGAGGGATCCACTCGCACGAACGGCTGGCCGCCGAGGAGCCGGACGCGATCGTGCATTCGGCGGAGGAGCTCCTTGCCGCCCTCTAAGCCGGCGAAGCGAGCCGCGGAGCTGCGCGCGCTGCTCCACCACCACCTACACCGCTATCACGTCCTCGACGACCCCGAGATCTCGGACGCCGAATACGACCGGTTCTACGACGAGCTGCAGCGGCTCGAGGCGGAGCACCCGGGGCTCGCGACGGAGGACTCGCCGACGCGGCGAGTCGGGGCACCGCCCTCGGAGCGCTTCCGCAAGGTGGAGCACCTGGCGCCGATGGGGTCGCTCGAGAAGGTGACGACCGACGAGGCGCTGCTGAAGTGGGCGGAGGACGTGCGCAAGCGGCTCGACTCCGACGAGCCGGTCGCGTGGGTGATCGAGCCGAAGATCGACGGGTCGGCCGTCTCGCTCGTCTACGAGAACGGCAGCCTCGTGCGCGGGGCGACGCGCGGCGACGGCCGCCGTGGCGAGGAGGTGACGCCGAACCTGCGCACGATCCGCTCGATCCCGCTGGCGCTGAGCCTGGCGGGCCGGGAGATGGCGCCGCAGCTCCTGGAGGTGCGCGGCGAGGTCTACTTCCCGCTCTCTGCGTTCGCGCGGCTCAACGAGCAGCTCGCCGCGTCCGGAAAGAAGCTTGCGCCGAATCCCCGCAATGCAGCCGCCGGCTCGCTGCGTCAGCTCGACTCGCGCATCACGGCCGAGCGGCAGCTCGCGATCTGGGTGTACGGGTCGGGGTTGCGCGACGGGATTCCGGCCGAGACGCACTGGGAGTCGCTCGTGTGGCTCGCCGAGCGCGGGTTCCGCACCAATCCCTTCGCAGAGCGACTCGAGACGATCGAGGAGGCCGCGGCGGCCTGCCGCGCGTGGGAGCAGCGGCGAGTCGAGCTCGACTACGAGATCGACGGGATCGTGATCAAGGTGGACTCGTTCGCGCAGCAGGCGCGGCTCGGCGCGCTCCACGACCGGCCGCGCTGGGCGCGAGCCTTCAAGTGGGCTCCGATGACGACGCAGACGACGCTGAACAAGATCCTGATCCGGGTCGGCCGGACCGGCGCGCTCAACCCGTGGGCGCTGCTCGAGCCCGTGGAGGTCGGCGGGGTCACCGTCTCGCGCGCCACTCTCCACAACGAGGAGGACATCAACCGCAAGCGGATCCGCGAGGGCGACCTCGTGATCGTGCAGCGCGCCGGGGACGTGATCCCGCAGATCGTCGGCCCGGCCGGCGAGCACCGGCCCGGGACGAAGGAGTTCCGCATGCCGACGCACTGCCCGCTCTGCGGCCACGAGGTGGTGAAGCCCGAGGGCGAGGTGATGCACCGCTGCCCCAACCGCGCGTGCCCCTCGCGCGGCCTGGAGACGCTGATCAACTGGGTCAGCGCGGCGATGGACATCGAAGGGGTCGGCGAGCAGTTCGTCCGCCGGCTCTGGGATCTCGGCCTCCTCCGCTCGATGCCCGACCTCTACCGGTTGACGAAGGAGCAGCTGCTCGAGCTGGATGGCTTCCAGGAGAAGTCGGCCTCGAACGTGCTCGCCTCGATCGACGCGTCGAAGGCGCAGCCCTTCTCGAGGGTCCTCTACGGGCTCAACATCCCGGATGTGGGCTGGGTGACCGCGCAGAGCCTGGCGCGCCACTTCGGTACCGTCGACCGTCTGCTCGAGGCACGGCAGGAGGAGATCATGGAGGTCGACGGGATCGGTCCCGAGCGGGCCGAGGCGATCGCGGAGTGGTTCTCGGACGAGCAGAACCTTGCGCTCGTCGAGGAGCTGCGCGCGCTCGGGCTCACCCTCGAGGCCGGGGAGGCCGACCGGCCCGTCGAGGGGCCGCTCACGGGAACGCAGTACGTGATCACCGGTACGCTCACCGGGTTTACGCGGGAGGAGGCCGCGGCGGCTCTCGTGGGACTGGGCGCGAAGATCTCCGACAACGTCTCGAAGAAGACGACGGGCGTCGTCGTCGGCGAGAATCCCGGCAGCAAGGTCCGGAAGGCGGAGGCGGCGAAGGTGCCGCTGCTCACCGAGGCCGACCTAAAGAAGCTGCTTGCCGACGCCGGTCCCCCGGCTCGCCCGTCAGTCACGCCTCCTCCGCGCCGGCGCTAGCCGGACGCGAGGATCGTCGCGAAGCGGTCCTGAGCGAGCCGGGCCCAGTAGCTCGAGATCGGGGCACCGTTCTGCAGGATGGCGAACACGTAGCGATTGCGGACGAATCCCGAGAGCGCCGAGGCGATGCTCGTCGAGCCCGTCTTCGCGATCACGCGGCCCCGCGCCGGGCGCGAGCGCATGCGTCCCGTGAGCGTCCCGTCGACGCCGGCCACCGCCAGCGAGGCCACGAAGGCGTCGCGGATCGTCGGGTTCGCGAGTCCCGCCTCGAGCAGCGCGACGATCGCGTCGGCGGTGAGTCGATCGAGGCGTGACAGTCCCGAGCCGTCGGCGAGCCGCACTCCGACGAGGGGCACGGCCGCCTCGGCGAGGGAGCGGCGGACGACACGGAGGCCCGCTGCTGTCGTGCCGCGTCCCAGCTCTACAGCGCCCAGTTGCTTGACGATCAGCTCGGCGGTGAAGTTGTCGCTCTCTCGACCCATGAAGCGCACGATCTTCGCCAGCGGCTCGGAGACATCGCGAGCGAGTGGGAGTCCCGCCTGGGTCAGGGTGCGTGCGCGTGACGGCCTCGCCACCAGGATGCCCTGGGCCTCCAGTGCCTGACGGAAGAGCGCAGCGGCTGCAAGCGCCGGCTGCGGCGCGGTCTTCCCCCGGTACATGCCGCGTGCGACGACGAGCGCGGAGAGCGGGGGCGACTGCTCGATGTAGAACCTCGGCTTCCAGCCTGGCGCCGTGCGCCGAGCGTCGAACCAGGACTCGTCGCCGACGACGGCTCCGGTCACGCGCCGGATCCCCAACGCGGCCACTTGCGCCGCGAGGTGCTCGAGATCGAAGGTCTGAAGCGTCGGATCGCCGAAACCGCGCAGGACGAGGTTGCCGGCCCAGACCTCGTCGATCTGCGAGCCGGTGCCCACGACCTCGGTGTGGAAGCGGAAGCCGCCGCCGAGCGCCGCGAGAGCCGCGTAGGCGACCGGCACCTTCTGGTTCGAAGCCGGAACAAGCGAGAGCGACGCATTGCGCGAGTAGACCACTGCGCCTGTGCGAAGGTCGATCGCCAGTGCGGCCGTGAGAGTGGGATCGACGTTCGGCACCCGCAGCGCACGATCGAGCCGGGCCTTCAGGGTCGGGTCGGCCGCTGCCGCGGGAGCGGCGAGAGCGAGCGCCACGAGCGCTGCCAACGCGAGAGAGAGCGTGCGCGGGAGTGGGCCGTCGGGGCACCGAGAATGGGCCACGCGGCCCATGCCGCGGCGGTCGCGAGCCCGGATAATTCCTACCGGAGCATCCCCGTGGCCGATTCCATTCCCCTGCTCGAGACCCAGATCAGAACGCTCCTCGAGCCGCCCGCCGGCGCGGGCCGGCCGCCACGCGACGCGGTCGAGCAGACGCTCACGACGGGCTACGCGTACGCGCTTCGGCTGGACGCAGAGCGGCTCCGGGTCGAGCGGCGCCTGCGCGCCGCCGTGCGCGCCGCGGTCCCGGACGTGGTCGCGCGCGACGATGCCGTGTTCGAGCTGGCCCGCGTCGGCCAGGAGCTCGCTCACCTCCGTAGCCTGCTCTCGACCCTCCGCGCGCAGGCGCTCTGAGCCCGTCCCCTGGGCGGCCACGCCCCCAGGCGCAGCCGGCCTCCGGCGTCGTCTCGGGCCAGGAACACGGGCTGCTACACGATCCCCGACCTGACGGCGTAGACCGCGGCCTGGATCCGGTTCTCGATCTGGAGCTTCATCAGGATGTTCGAGATGTGGTTCTTGACCGTCTTCGGGCTGATGTACAGCTCGCCGGCGATCACGGCGTTGTCCTTGCCGTTCGCGATCAGCTTCAGCACCTGGATCTCGCGATCGGAGAGCTCCGCGCGGATCGTCTTGGCCGCGTCGGGCGCCGTCGTCGTGGCCCGCACGTGCTGCAGCACCTTGCCCGCAATATGAGGCGAGATCAACGACTCGCCGACTGCGGCCGACCGGATACCCTGCATCAGATCCTGGATCGAGGCGTCCTTGAGCAGATAGCCGCAGGCGCCGGCGAGGATCGCGTCCATCACGTCCTGCTCCTGATCCGAGATGGTCAGCACAATCACGCGGGTGAGCGGTGCGTCGCGGCTGATGTGGCGGATGGCTTCGACACCGCTCATGCCCGGCATGTGCAGGTCCATGATCACGACGTCGGGTGTCGCGTCGCGGACGATCCCGAGCGCCTCGGAGCCGGTTCCGGCCTCGCCGACGATCGCCACGCCTTGCTCCTCGAGCAGGTTTCGCAGCCCCGTGCGGAAGAGGTCGTGGTCGTCCACGAGCAGGACGCGGACGTCGTGCTCCTCGACAGCCGTGATGGGTTCGGTCTCGCTCAAGCGGAAGTCTCCTGGGGACCGGAGTCTAGAAGGTCGAAGATTCAGCGGAGGGTGATCGTGACCGAGCGCCGACCCCAGGCGCGCGCGGCGGCGACCGAGGGGAACCAGAGATCGATGAGGGCGCCGCGGATGGCGCCGCCGGTGTCGGCGGCGACGGCGTCGCCGTACCCGGGCACGGTCATGCGCGTGCCGAGGGGGATCACGCTGGGATCGACGGCCACGATTCCGTGCCCCACCGGCAAGCCCGAGGCGGTGAGCCCGGGCAGGCTGTAGCCGACGGAGTCGACCGTCATCGTCCGTGCGCCGCCCGACGCCAGGGCGATCGGCTGCGAGGGGGGAGTCGGCGCCGCCGCCGGGGCGGCTACGATCGCAGGCGCTGCTGCACCCGCTTGCGGGGTGAAAGCGGCCGTGCGTCGTTGCGCTGCGCGCGCCTGTGCCTCGAGCCCGGTGAGCTGCCGTGCGCTCAGATCCTGTCGTCGGCGCAGCTCCGAGATCGCCGTGCGCCGCTCGGAGACCGCGGCTTCGAGCTCGCTCGCACGCGCCTGCGCGGCGGCCTCGACCTGCACGAGCTCGCCCCTGCGGGCGGCGAGGCTGGCGGCCAGGCGGGCCAGCCTGCCCCGGGCGGCCTGGGCGCGTTGAACCACGCGCACGTTCTCGCGGCCGGCGCGGCTGAGGCTGTCCAGGCCGGTCAGCGCCTCGTCGAGCGACTGTGCCCCGAGGACGACGGCGAGTGGGTCGACGTCGTCCCGCTGGTACAGCGAGCGCAGCAGGTCCTCGAGGTGACGCTGGGAGACGCGTGCCGACCTGCCGGCGGCCGCCAGATGGCGTCGCGTCGCGGCGTGCCGGCGCTCGAGCTGCCGCCGTCTCGCGGCGAGCGTCGCGACCTGCCTGCGCGCGGTCGCAAGCGTCGTCTCGAGTGCGTAGAGCTCGTGCAGCGCCGCCTGCGAGCTGGCGCCGAGCGCCTGCTGTTCCTCCCGGAGCCCCTCGGCCTGCGAGCGCAGCGACGACGAGTCCGCAGCCAGCGCGATCGGAACGACCGCCGCTACCGTCAGACCTGCTGCCACGGCCGCCCACGCGGCCGCACCGTTCGTTGAGAAGCTCCGCACGGGGGCGCGGACCGTACCACAGGAGTGGTTGAGCCTGACGTGTTTGTGCCTCGTCAGGGAACACGCTCGGGGGCCGTTTTTGGCTCAACTGCGGTTTGCAGTCGTCCGGCAACGGTGCTAGGGTGCCGTGCTTGTGACGTCCCCCGCCCCCCACGGGGTGCCGCGCGCAACTCGAGCCCTCCCCCCGACTCGGAGAACGTAAATCAGCTCGAGAAAGCGACAGGCGCCGGTAATTCTCACGCTGCTTGCGGCCTTGCTCGCAGCGGTGAGCTTGGCCTCGGTGAAGAGCGCGGCCGCCGACCCGACGATCGGCCAGAAGCAGGCGGAGGCCCGGAGCGTGCTCGACCAGATCCGGGAAGTCGACTCGCAGCTCGCGCACGCGATCGAGGACTTCAACCTCGCCAACGTCCGCCTCGCGAAGGTCGACGTGGAGCTGAAGGCGAATGCCCGACACCTCGTCCGTGCGCGCTCAAGCCTGAAGGGCGCGCAGGCGCATCTCTCCGAGCGCCTCGTCTCGCTCTACGTGAACGGCGCGGAAGGCTCCGCGATGGAGGTGCTGCTCGGAGCGGAGTCGCTCGACGACCTCCTGACCCGTATCGACGCCGTCGAACGCGTCTCCGCCCAGGACGGGCGGGTGCTGAAGGAGGTCAAGGCCTACAGGGCCGAGGTGCAGCGGCGGAAGGCGAAGCTCAAGCAGGCACGGATCGTGCAGGCCCGCGAGGTCGCGCAGCGGGCCGACCGGCGCCAGTCGATCGAGGCGCAACTCCGAGAGCGCCAGAGCATGCTCGCCTCGATCCAGGATCAGATCGCTTCGCTGGAGGCCGCCGAGGCACGGCGCCAGGAGCGGCTCGAGGCGCAGGCCCGCGCGAGGGTGGCGTCGATGGTGCAGCCGCGGGAGGCACAGACCGTGGAGACGCCGGTCGACGCGACGGTCGAGGCGCCGGTCGAGGCGCCGGTCGAGGCGCCGGTCGATCCGGCCGCGTCCGGAGCAAGCCCATCCCCCGAGGTGTCGGTCGCTGCGCCGGCTGCTCGCTACGGCGGCGCGGTCGGGATCGCCATGCAGTATCTGGGGATCCCATACAAGTGGGGCGGTGCGAGCCCCGAAACCGGTTTCGACTGCTCCGGCTTCACCATGTACGTGTACGCGAAGCTCGGTGTCTCGCTCCCCCATCACGCTGCGTCGCAGTTCGGCATGGGAACGCCGGTCTCCAGGGATCAGCTTCAGCCCGGAGACCTCGTGTTCTTCCGGGGGCTGGGGCACATGGGGATGTACATCGGCGGTGGCCAGTTCATCCATTCCCCGCGGACGGGGGACGTCGTGAAGATCTCGAACCTCTCGGACGCGTGGTATGCCGAGGGCTGGGTCGGCGCGCGCCGCCTCTAGCCGGCGCGTTACCCTGACCTACGTGATCCGGCTTCGTCAGTCACTCGACTCGACCCTTCGGCAACCGATCGTGGGGCCGCTGTTGCTCGTCTTGCTGTGCGTCGTGGTGGCGTTCGTGCTCGTCCACGCAGTGGAGCACGGCGTCGTCGGAGAGCTGTTTACGTGCGGAATGTTGGCGGCGTTCGCTCTTCGCCTCATCGAGGCCTTGAATCGGCGTCAGACCGACGCGCGTCAGCCGGCGAGCCCCTCTGGGTGGGCGCCACCCGTCGGTCGGCCGCCCACTGCTCGCTCGACCCGCGTCACCACGTTCCTGTTTGCCTCGCCGCCGCTTCGACGCTGATGTGTGGACGCGCCCGATCGGGGCGCTGCCGGTCTCGTGTCGTCGAAACGAACTGCGAAAGGAACCCCGATAAAGCTCACACCTCTGTCGATCGCCGTCGGCATCGCCCTCGGCGTGATCATCCTCGTGCTCTCGGCCTGCGGGGCGAGCGACGAGCCCGGCTCGGAAGCCGGAACGCCGACGGGCACCGACTTCGACCGCGCGTTCATCGACGCCATGGTTCCTCACAACGAAGGAGCGATCGCGATGGCTCGGACCGCGAAGGAAGCCGGGCTCAGTCAGCCCGACCTCGTCCAGGTTGCCGACGACATCCTGCGGACGCAGCAGCGGGAAATCGACCGGATGAAGGAGTGGCGGGAGCAGTGGTTCGGCTCGAGCACGATCGAGCCCGACGGTGCGGACGCACTCGGCCTGAGCGAGTCCCAGATGGGGATGGAGCATGATCCCGATGCCTTGCAAGCGTCGGGCGACGTCGATACCGACTTCGCTCAGATGATGATCACACACCACCAGGGCGCAATCGCAATGGCCGAGCTCGCCCGCGAAAACGCTGAGCACCAGGAGATCGAGGATCTGGCCGAGACGATCATCGAGTCACAGGAGGCGGAGATCGAGGTGCTACGCCGGCACTCGACCGGGATGCAACACGAGTGAGCGGCGGCGGGCGCGTTCACGACCACGGCGGCCACGGACATTCCCACGGGCACGTGGATCCGTCGATCGTGCGCTCGCGCGCCGGGGTCCGCGCCGTCTCGGTCAGCCTCGTCGTGCTCTTGGTCACGGCGGCGCTCCAGGTCCTCGTCTACCTCCTCACCGACAGCGTTGCGCTGCTCGCCGACCTGATCCACAACCTCGGCGACGCCCTGACGGCGCTCCCGCTGGGCATCGCTTTCTTCCTGCGCAGCTCGCGCGGTGAGCGCTGGGCGGGGCTCTTCGTCGTGCTGGCGATCTTCGTCAGCGCGTGCGTCGCCTTCTACGAGAGCGTCGACCGGTTGATCGATCCGCGGCCGCTCTCGCATCTCGGTGCCCTGGCCGCAGCGGGCCTCGTGGGGTTCGTCGGCAACGAGGTCGCGGCGCTCATCCGGCTGCGGGCGGGCCGGCGGCTCGACAGCCCGGCCCTGATCGCCGACGGGTACCACGCGCGGATCGACGGGCTCGTCTCGCTCGGGGTGATCGGCTCCGCGATCGTCGTCGCGCTCGGCTTCGAGCTCGGCGATCCGCTGATCGGGCTGGCGATCACGCTCGTCATCCTGCGGATCACTTGGCAGTCGTGGCGCACCGTGCGCAGCACGTGAGCGGGACTAGAGCCCGGCGGCCTGGTTCAGCGTCTCGCCGGCGTAGAGGTCCTGGAGCTCGGCCTCGAAGTGGCTGTGTACGACGCGCCGCTTCAGCTTGAGCGTCGGCGTGAGCTCCCCGTCGTCCATCGTGAAGTCGCGCGGCAGGATCGTGAAGCGCTTCACCTGCTCGTAGCGCGACCGCTCGGCGTTGACGTCGTCGACGACGCCCTGGATCAGCTCTCGGACGCGCTCGTCTCGCGCGAGCTCCTCGACCTCGCCATCGATCCCCCGCGTGCGCGCCCACTTGCCGACCTCCTCGGCGTCGAGCGTGATCAGGGCGGCGACGTACGGCTTGCGGTCGCCGATCACGAGCGCCTGCGAGACGTACTTGGACGTCTTCAGGTCGTTCTCGAGGTTCTGCGGGGCGATGTTCTTGCCGCCGGCGGTGACGATGATGTCCTTCTTGCGGTCGGTGATCGTGATGTAGCCGTCCGCGTCGATCTCGGCGATGTCGCCGGTCTTCAGCCAGCCGTCCGGGCCCAGCACCTCGGCGGTCGCCTCCGGGTCCTTGTAGTAGCCGCCGAAGACGGTCTCGCTGCGGACGAGTAGCTCGCCGTCCTCGGCCAGCTTCACCTCGAAGCCGGGCAGCGCCCTGCCGACGGTGCCGAACTTGAACGCGTTGTGCGTGTTCGTCGAGGCGGCGGTCGTACACTCGGTGAGGCCGTAGCCCTCGACGAGCAGGATGTCGATCGCGTGGAAGAACTCGGCTATCTCGAGCGCGAGCGGCGCCCCGCCCGAAATCGCAGTGCGCAGCCGGCCGCCGAGCTTCTCCTTCACCTTCGCGTACACCAGGCGGTCGGCGATCCGGTGCTGGACGGCGAGCCCGCGCGGGATGGACTCTCCGGCGCGCTGCAGCTCGCTGTGACGGCGTCCGACCTTGAGCGCCCAGTCGACGAGCCTCCGCTTCACGCCCGTCTCCTCGTCGAACTTCGCCACGACCGCGGTGTGGATCTTCTCGTAGACGCGCGGCACGCTCGGGAACACGGTCGGGCGCACGGCCGGGAGGGCGGCGGCGGCCTGGAGCGGATCGGGCAGGAAGGCGATCGTGTAGCCGACGTACGGTCCCGAGAGGTGCATCAGCCGGCCGAAGTTGTGCGCGAGCGGAAGGTAGAGGAGCATCGTGTCGTCGGGCCCGGTGAAGCGCTCGAGGTCGTCCACGACCGCCACCATCGCGTAGTAGTTGCGGTGGGAGATCATGCAGCCCTTCGGTGGACCGGTTGTCCCGGAGGTGTAGATGTAGGTGAAGAGGTCGTCCTCTGCGATCGCGTCCGAGGCCTCGCGCAGCGCCTCGGGGTGCGCGGCGGCGTAGGCGCGTCCGCGCTCGGCGAGCTCGTCGAGCTCGGCGAACGAGATCACGTGCTCGAGCCGCTCGATCCCGCCGCGTACCTCTTCGACCTTCGCGCGCTGCGCCTCGTCCTCGACGAGCACGCCCACCGCCTCCGAGTGGTCGAGGATGAAGCCGGCGTCCTTGGGCGAGCTGTTGGCGTAGATCGCCGCACCGATGGCGCCGATCGAGCCGAGCGCGAAGTCGAGGAGAGCCCATTCGGCGCGCGTCGTCGCGAGCAGGCCGAAGGCGTCTCCCTTGCGCACGCCGAGCGCGAGCAGCCCGTTGGCATAGGCGTCGACGCGCTCCGCGGCCTCGGTCCAGGAGATCGGCTCCCAGGACTCGCTGCGCTGCTCCAGGTAGGCCGGGTTCTCGCGACCTGCCGCCACCGCATCGCGCCACAGCCGTGCGATCGTTCTCGGCTCGTCCATGCCCTGATTTTACGCGCGCCCGACGGAGCAGGAAGGAAAGCCTGCATGCGGGAGGAAACAGTCCGGTCCCATTACGCGGTTCATTAAACTGGGGAGCACATGCGCACGACCTGGAACGGCTCGATCAGCTTCGGACTCGTCAGCATCCCCGTGGGCCTCGCCCCGGCGACGAAGCCTGCCGCGCGCGCCTCCGACGTCTCCTTCCGGATGCTCCACCGCGACTGCGGCACGCCGATCAAGCAAAAGCGCTACTGCCCCAAGCACGAGCGCGATCTCGGCCCCGACGAGATCGTCAAGGGCTGGGAGGTCGCGAAGGGACAGTTCGTCGTCGTCGAGGAAGAGGAGCTCGAGGCGCTCCAGCAGCACGACGACTCGCGCGCGATCGAGATCACCCGCTTCGTGGACGCCGCTCAGGTCGACCCGATCTTTTTCGACCGCACCTATTTCCTCGTTCCCGCCGCCGCGGCCGCCGCGCGTCGCCCCTACGTGCTGCTGTGCAGCGCTATGGGCGAGACCGAGATGGCCGCGCTCGGGCGCTTCGTCCAGCAGGGCAAGGAGAAGTTCTGCCTGATCCGCCCCCAGGGCGACGCTCTCGTGCTCGAGACCTTGTTCCTCGCGGCCGACGTCTACTCGCAGGCGGAGATCGCCGAGGCGGTGGCCGACGCCGACGTGAAGAAGAACGAGCTCGCGCTCGCCCAGCAGGTGATCTCGAGCCTGGCCGGCGACTTCGACCCGGCGGAGCTCGAGAGTGACTACCGGCGCGACCTGCGCACGATGCTCGAGGCGAAACTCGCGGGCGAGGAGATCGCGATCCCGGAGCCCGTCGCGACCGAGACGCCGGTGATCGACCTGATGGACGCTCTGCGCCGCAGCGTCGAGGAAGCCAAGGGCAAGAAGAAGCCGGCGGCCAAGAAGGCCGCTGCGCGGCCGGCGCGCAAGCGCGCGGCCGCGCGCTAGCCTGCTGGTGAAGCGCGCCTACCGTTCCCGTCGGGATTGAACGCACTTGGCCGCGAAGCGGCCCTTCAGGGATCTTGCGCAGCTTGAATCAGTGCGCCTGCGGGAGCGCCCCCAGCGCCTCGAGCTGGGCCTGGAACAGCGTCTTGTCGATCTTGCCCTGGTAGATCGGCACGCCCTCCTCGACGCACACCCTGATCACTTCCTGGCGCTCGATCCCGAGTTCCTCCGCGAGCTCCTCGGGCGTGAGGTGGTTCGCCATATGTGCGTTCGCTCCAATCTGCGGCAATGAAAAAGCCCGCTGGCGCCGGGAGGCGCTCAGGCGGGCTGGTTCACCGCTCGCTCGTCGTGTGTGCGGGAATCAACGGGCCCGCATCCCCAGGTTCGCCATCTGCACGCAGGATACTGTGCGCGCATGACGACCGCAACGAACCTGCTCGAGGAGCGATTCCTCGAGTCGGGGGCGCTGCGGCTGCGCTACCTGGCCGGGGGCAGCGGCGATCCCGTCGTGCTCGTGCACGGACTGGGCGGGTCGGTGGCGAACTGGGTCGAGCTGCTCCCGCAGCTCGTCGAGCGCCATCGTGTGCTCGCTCTCGACCTGCCCGGCCACGGCGGCTCGGGCCGGCTTGGGGGCGGCTCGGGGATGAGCGACTTCGCCGGTGCGGTCGCGGCGCTGATCGAGCACGAGGAAGCGGCCCCCGCGCTCGTCTTCGGCCATTCCTTCGGCGCCCACACCGCGCTGCGGCTCGTCCGCCGCCGGCCCGACCTGGTGGGCGGGCTCCTGCTTGCAGCTCCGGCGGGGATCGCGACCGGCACACGCGTCCTGCAGGCGGCCGTGCGCGTCTCGATCGCCGTTCGGCCCGCCCGCCTCGTCGCTCCGTTCCGTGATCGCTTTGCCCAGCGGCTCTGGTACCGCCGCGCCCTCTTCCGCCCGTGGTTCGTCTCCGATCCGCTCTCCCTGTCGCCGCGCGCGACTGTCGGCTTCCTGGAGGGAGCGCATGCTCACACCGACTTGGGCACGGCCGCCAGCGCGATGCTCGCCGACGATCCGCGACACGACCTCGAGCAGGTCTCGTGCCCCGTCGTCCTGCTCTGGGGCGCGCGGGACGCGCAGCTCCCGCTCGACGACGCGTTCGAGTACGCGCGACGGCTCCGAGGAGCGAGGCTGAGGGTCGTCGCCGACTGCGGTCACCTGGTGATCGGCGAGCGGCCACACGCATGCCTCGACGCGATGGCGGACTTAGTTGCTCTTACCAATTAGTCCGCGAGCACGCTGCGCGTTCTAGACGGGGTTCTCGACGTCGAGGAACTCCCACTCGAGGTCGAACTCATCGGCAAGGCGGCGGGCCAGCGCCTGCACGCCGAGCCGCTCGGTTGCATGGTGGCCGGCGGCGACGAAGTGGATGCCGAGCTCGCGCGCCGTGTGAAGGCTCGGTTCCTCGGGCTCGCCGGTGAGGAAGAGGTCGTACCCCTCGTGCGCGGCCTCGATCAGGTCGTAGCCGGAGGCGCCTGTAGAGATCGCAACACGCTCGATCTGCTCCGGGCCGTACGGGAAGACCGTGGGGTAGCGCTGCACCGCAGTGAGCACGCGCTCCTGGAATTGCTCGATCCCGCAGGGCTCCTCGAGCCGGCCGGCGAGGCCCAGCTCCTTGAAGGCGCCGTGGCGCTCGACCCCGAGCGCCACGGCGAGCTGGGCGTTGTTGCCGAGCTCCGGATGCGCGTCGAGGGCCAGGTGGTAGGCGGCGAGCGAGAGTTCGGCGCGGAAGAGCGCCTGCAGGCGGCCGCGCTGACGGCGGTCGACGAGGAGCGGCTCGTTGCGCCAGAAGATCCCGTGATGGACGAGCAGCAGCTGCGCGCCGGCCGACGCCGCCTCCTCGAACAGCTCGAGCGAGGCGGAGACGCCGCACGCGAGCTTCGTCACCTCGTCGGCACCCAGTACCTGGAGCCCAGGCGACCCGTACTCGGGGAAGCGCTCGACCTCGAGTAGCCCGTCGGCGAAGGAGACGATCTCGTCGCGTCGTGCCACGCGGCGATTCTACGAGGGCCGCAGCCTTCGCTAACCTGTTCCCGCTCGGGGTGTGGCGCAGCCTGGTAGCGCGCTCCGTTCGGGTCGGAGAGGTCCCGAGTTCAAATCTCGGCACCCCGATAAGAGCGTGGGGGAACCCAGGGGTTCCCCCACGTGCCCCCTCCTTCTTCGTGCGCGCTCCCGCTGCGGTTGCGGGACTGCGCGGGGATGAACCCCGCTCCGCCGGCTGGACGCGGCTCGTTCGTCGGCGCTTGCGCTTCGCTGCGCTCGCGCGGGATAGCTCCTTGGGATGGCGAGTACCGAGCTCTCAGTTCTCCAGCCAGCTCTCGTCGCAGCCCCGAATGGCACCGGGCCGCGAGAGCCTCGCGAGCCTCGTGATCGTCTGGCGCTTCACGGGAGCGCGCCTGCACTCGAACGCGGCGGAGCAGCGTGCGCAGAAGCTCGTGGCACGGCAGTTCTTCCTAGCGCCTACCTCACGGCCGCCGTCCTCGTGGGGCTGCTCGGCAACACGCTCTTCGGCCTGTGGTGGCTCGATCCCGCGGCCGCGCTGGTGATCGCCGCGGTGGCGCTTCGCGAAGGCGTCGAGAGCTGGCCGGCCCGCGGTTGCTGCGCCGCCTGCTGAGAGCTCGTCAGGCGCCCATCTCGCCGGTGTCGGCGCGGGCTCGGCCGAGCGTCGTCGAGACGACGGCCGCCACGATCGCGCCGGCGAGGACGGCCGACGACCAGTCGATGCCGGAGAGATTGTCGTCCCAGCCGATCGCGCGATCCAGCGAGAGCCGGCCGGGGCCTGTGGCCACGACCGCGAGTGCGACGGTGAGGAAGGTCAGATCGAGCTCGTAGCCGCCGAAGAACCCCCTCTGCCACTGGACGGTGACGATCGCGTTCAGCAGCACCGTGCACAGCGCGAGCGCGGCGAGCGGTGTCAGCAGGCCGGAGGCCAGCAGCAGTCCTCCTCCGAGCTCCAAGAGCCCCGCGGCGACCGCCATCGCAGCCGGCGCGCGGTAGCCGAGTGAGCCGAAGAACCCCGCCGTGCCGCTCACCCCGCCGCCACCGAACCAGCCGAAGAGCTTCTGCGCCCCGTGGCCCACGAACGCGAGACCGACGACGAGACGCAGCAGCAGGATTCCGTACTCCATCGTTTCCGCCTCCCAGCTAGGCGCGCCCGCGGAGCCGCGAGCGGTGGACGATTGCGGTGCAGGCATCCTCGACGTAGTCCAGTCCGGCCTCCTCGGCGATCTGCCGCGACTCGGCCGAGACGATTCCGAGCTGGAGCCAGAGGGCACCCGCGCCGACCTCGACGGCCTCGCGCGCGTGAGGCGGGGTGTGCTCGGGCCGGCGGAACACGTCGACGAGGTCGATCGGCTCCTCGATCTCCGCCAAGATGCGCACGCAGGGGACGCCCAGCACCTCGTCGCAGCCGGCGGGCCGCACCGGGATCACCCGGTAGCCCTGCTCGAGCAGGTAGCGCATGACGCTGTTGCTCGGCCGGTCGGGATTCGGCGAGGCGCCAACCATCGCGATCGTCCTCGCCTCGCCCAGGATCTCCGCGGGGGTTTTCATGAGGCGACGGTACCCTCATCGCGGTGGTTCAAGCCGTCCTCTTCGACGTCGACTTCACGCTCGCGCTGCCCGGGCCCGAGCTGGGGCCCGACGGCTACCGCCGGCTCGGGGAGCGCCACGGGCTCTCGCTCGACGTGACGCGGCTCGACGAGGCGCGCGACCGGGCCTTTCGCGAGCTCCAGCGACATCCCGATCTCGTCCACGACGAAGATCTCTGGGTCGCGTTCACGGAGCTGATGATCCGCGGCATGGGCGGCGACGCCGACGCCGCGCGTCCCTGCGCCGCCGACATGGTGGCGCGCTGGATGCTGCACGAGAACTTCACGCTCTACGAGGACGTGCTGCCGGTGCTCGAGGAGCTGCGCCGCCACGGCTGCAAGCTCGGCCTGATCTCGAACGGCGAGCGCGACCTCGAGGAGTTCGCTGCCCATCACGCGCTCGAGGTCGACGTGGCCGTCGGCTCGCGCTCCTTCGGCCACACGAAGCCGCACCCCTCGATCTTCGCCGCCGCGCTCGAGCAGCTCGGCGTGGAGCCGGAGGACGCGGCGATGGTGGGCGACTCCTACGCGGACGACATCGAGGGCGCGCGCGCCCTCGGCATGCGCGCCTTCCTGCTCGACCGTGAGGGCCGCTATCCGGACGAGCCCGACCGGCTGCCGACGCTACTCGCTCTGCCGGCCGCACTCGGTCTCGTCTAGCGCGCCTGCGTCGCGAGGCGCAGCCCGAGTGCGACCAGCACCGCGCCCGAGAGCGCGTCGATGGTGCGGCGGACGCGCGGAGCCTCGAGGAGCTGCCGGGCACGAGCGACCGTGACGGCGTAGATGCTAAGCCACACGAGCGTGAGCACGCAGAAGGCGAGGCCGAGCAGCAGCAGCGTGGCGAACACGCGGCTGCCGGGCGCGGCGAACTGGGGCAGGAGGCTCGTGAAGAAGACGACCATCTTCGGATTCGCGAGGTTGCTGATGAGGCCCTGCCGGAACGCGCGCGCGGGCGCCAGCGTTCCCTCCGCGACGCGGAGGCTCTCGACCGCGGGGCGACGGGAGAGCGCGGCGCGCACCGCCTGAAGGCCGAGAAGGACGAGATACGCGGCGCCGGCCAGGCGCAGCGCGAGGAAGAGCGGTTGCGAGGCGCTGAGGATCGCCACGAGCCCCACGCTCGCGGCAAGTGTCCAGATGGCCTGTCCGGCGGCGACGCCCACTGCCGTCAGCACGCCGCTCCGCCGGCCGCCGAGCAGCGTGTTCCTGATCGTGAGCGCGGTGTCCTGACCGGGTGTGCAGATGACGATGGCCGAGACGGCCGCGAACGCTGCGAGCTGCGTCAGCACCGAGCTGAGTCCTGGCACACGCGCAACGAGGGCCCCTGCCGGACGAAGACGATCCGCAGCCGGTCGGGCGACCAGTCGGGCGAGGTGTCCTCGGCCGGGGACGACGTGATCCGGTCGCGGCCGACCCAAAGGTCACCGTCGCGCACGGACACCGCCACGCGCGGCAGCGTGCGAGCCTCGACGGCGCCGTCGGACAGGGTCGCCGCCGCAAGTGGAAGCGGTGCGAGCGCCCCCGCCACGCCGACGAGCCGCAGCCATCTCACGCGAAGCCCAGCTCCCCCCGCCATGCAGCCGTATCCTTTCCGATCGCCCCGGACGAGGCTTCCACCGAAGCGTCACCGAACGCAGCCGCGCCCTCGGCGAGCGTCGCCACCGGGCCTACGGCCACGTCCTCTTCGCGGAAGAGTTCGAGCCAGGCGGCCAGCGGCCGGGTCGCGAAGATCGTCGCCAGCTCGGCTGCGAGCGCCTCCTGAGCCTCCGCGACGAGCTGCTGCTCGGCGAGCTCCGGGCGTCCGAGCAGCTCACAGAGCCGGACGAAGAACTTCGGCTCGAGCGCCGCCACGGTGAGGTGCCGCCCGTCGGCCGTCTCGTAGATCCGGTACGCGGCGAGCCCTCCCGTCAGGAAACGGGGAAGCGGGTCGCCGCCCACTCGGTGCGAGACGAGGCGGTGCGCGCCGTGCGTCATCGAGATCGTCAGCCGGGCGCCGCGGCCGCTGCGCTCGCGCTCGAGCAGAGCGGCGAGGATCTCCGCCACCGCGGCAAGCGCGCCTGCGGCGAGATCGGCGGGCTGGAGCGGAGGCATTCCCGGTGCGGTGTCGGCGAGCACGCCCGCCCAGCCCAGGTAGTTGAGGTCGTGACCGGCCCGCTGCGCATGGGGGCCACCGGTGCCGAAGCCCGTGATCGAGCAGTAGACGACCTTCGCGGGCAGGTCGTCCGGACCGACGCCCAACCGTGAGGCCACACCGGGCCGGAAGCCCTCGAGGACCACGTCAGCGCGGGAGCAGAGCGCGCGGCCGAGTTCGCGCTCCGCCTTCAGGTCGCACGCCACCGACTCCTTGCCGGCGTTCAGCGCCGACTCCCACGCCGGGGCGACGTGCCGCATCGGGTCACCCTCGGGTGGCTCCAGCCGGACGACCCGCGCGCCCAGCCGCAGCAGCTCGCGCGAGGCGTATGCGCCCGGCAGGTAGCGGGTCAGGTCCACGACGAGCAGGCCTGCGAGCGGTTGCAAGGCCGCCGACGGTACCACTACAGTGCGACGGCCTTGGCCGAGCGTTCGAGTGTCCAGGAGGAGAAGCGCCGCGTCATCCTCACCGCCGCCGTGCGCGTCTTCGCCCGGAAGGGCTACCACACCTCTCGCGTCGGCGACATCGCGGAGGAGGCCGGGATCGCGCACGGCCTGCTCTACCACTACTTCCCCTCCAAGGAGGAGGTGCTCCAGACCGTCTTCCGCGAGAACTGGAGCGAGCTGCTGGAGACCTTCCGGCGCATCGAGAGCTCCGAGGAGCCGCCGCTCGTCCAGCTGCAGGGGATCGCGAAGGTGCTGCTGCGCTCCTGGCGGAACGACCCCGACCTCGTGCGGGTGATGGTGCGTGAGGTGGCTCGGAGCCCGCAGCTCCAGAGCCAGGTGGACGAGATCCGCGAGGGCTTCCTCGTCATCCAGCGCGTGATCGAGCGCGGGCAGGCGGACGGCACGTTCCGGCCCGAGCTCGACGCGCGCCTCGCCAGCTGGATCGTCTACGGCGGGATGGAGGAGCTGCTGACGGGCTGGGTGCTCGGGCAGCTCCCGGACGGCGAGGACGACGTCGCGCGCGCCGAGCGAACCGTGATCGACTTCGTCTGCGGCGGCCTGGCGGTCGCACCGGCGCCTGCTCCCGTCTAGCGGCAGACCGGAATACCCGGCGAGGCGAGCCCGAAGGCCCAAAGCCGCTCGTCGAGCACGTAGAACGCGGTCACCGCGCGGCCGCGCGCCAGCAGCAGTGCGTAGTAGCCGCGGCATTGCCTGCGCACGAGTGCGCCGTAGCTCGACGTGACGCGAGCGGCGGGGTCGCCCAGCTCGAGCCCGAGCTTCGTCCGCCAGCCGGGGGGCTGGTACAGCGTGTAGATCGCGGCGACCCGCCCGCGCCTGAGCTCGACGGCGGCGCCGCGGGGCTGGAAGGCGAAGTAGTTGAAGTACCACGTCTCGCGGGGGCAGCTGCGGCAGCGGCCGTACGCCCGACCCCAGGCGGCTTCGACCGTCGCCTTGGTGTCGCCGAGCGCAAGGCCGCCGAGGCTGAACCCCGGGACCAGCAGGCCGGTAGTGGGAGGGGCCGCGACGGCTTTGGAGACGGCAACCGCGAGCGTGCAGGTAACCACGAGCGTCAGGCGCACGTCTGGAAGGATACGACCCGTGAAGTCGTTCAACCTCCTCGACGGCGAGCTGGACGAGACCCGCGACCGCCCCGGCTTCTCGTGGCGCCGGGCCGCCGTGGGAAGGAAGCTCGGCGGAGAGAAGCTCGGCGCCAGCCTGTACGAGCTCGAGCCAGGCGAGCGTACTTTTCCCTACCACTACGAGTACGGCAACGAGGAGTGGCTCCTCGTCGTCTCGGGCCGGCCGACGCTGCGCGCGCCCGGCGGCGAGCACGAGTTGCGGCCGGGCGACGTCGTCTGCTTCCCCGAGGGGCCGGAGGGAGCGCACCAGGTGCGAAACGGCACGGACGAGCCGGCGCGCGTGCTGATCCTGTCGACGAAGCGCCAGCCGGACGCGGCCGTCTACCCGGACAGCGGAAAGATGGGCGTCTGGTCGGGGAACGACGCCGACCCGGGCCGCCTCTTCCGGATCGACTCCGAAGTCGACTACTGGGACGGCGAGAGCTGATCAAGCTGGCGCGCGGAGACCCCTGAAGGGGCCGCTTTCGCGGCCCGAAGCCGCGGCACACGTGCCTTACCGAAATGCGTTCTCGCCGGTCAGCGCCTGGCCGACGACGAGCGTGTGCACCTCGTGCGTGCCCTCGTAGGTCAGCACCGACTCGAGGTTGTTCTGGTGGCGGATGACCGGGTACTCGAGCGTGACGCCGTTTGCACCGAGGATCGTGCGGGCGCTGCGCGCGACCTCGATCGCCCCGCGCACGTTGCCCAGCTTCCCCAGCGAGACGTGCTCCTGGCGTAGCGTGCCGTCGTCCTTCATCCGGCCGACGTGCAGTGCGACGAGCAGGCCGCGGTTCACCTCCAGCGCCATCTCGGCGAGCTTCTGCTGGGTCAGCTGGTATCCCGCGATCGGCTTGCCGAAGACGATCCGTTCCTTCGCGTACTCGAGTGCCGACTCGAAGCAGGCGCGCGCGGCGCCGACGGAGCCCCAGACGATGCCGTAGCGAGCCTCGTTCAGGCAGGAGAGCGGGCCGCGCAGCGTGCGCACCTCCGGGAACATGGTCTCCTCGGGCACGCGCACGTCCTGGAGCACGAGCTCCGAGGTGACGGACGCGCGCAGCGAGAGCTTCTTGTGGATCTCCGGCGCACTGAATCCGGGGGTGCCCCGCTCGACCAAAAAGCCGCGGATGTCGCCGTCGTCGGTGCGCGCCCAGACCGTGGCCACGTCGGCGATCGTGCCGTTCGTGATCCACATCTTGGCGCCGTTCAGGATCCAGTCCGAGCCGTCGCGGCGGGCGTGGGTGCGCATCGAGCCGGGATCGGAGCCGGCGTCGGGCTCGGTGAGACCGAAGCAGCCGATCGCCTCGCCGGAGTGCATCGCGGGGAGCCAGCGCTGCTTCTGCTCCTCGGAGCCCCAGCGCCAGATCGAGTACATCGCGAGCGACCCCTGGACCGATACGGCGCTGCGCACGCCGGAGTCGCCCGCCTCGAGCTCGAGACAGGTGAGGCCGTACGCGACCGCGCTCGCGCCCGGAAGCCCGTAGCCGTCGAGATGCATGCCGAAGAGGCCGAGCTTCGCGAGCTCGCCGAGCAACTCGCGCGGCAGGATGCCCTGCTCGAACCAGTCGCCCACGTCGGGCAGCACGCGCTCGTGGACGAACCGGCGCACCGTGTCGCGGATCGCGCGCTCCTCGTCGTCGAGCAGCGCGTCGAGGGCGAGGAAGTCGAGCGGGTCGAGGGCTGCGGGCTGCTCCGTGACGGCCACGCCCGAACTGTAGATGAGGCTACGGTTCGCGGATGCTGACGGCGGTCGTCCAGGCGCTCGCGCTCCTCCTCGTCGGCTCGGCAGAGGCCGAGGTCGCGGCGATGACGCCGCGGGAGAAGGCACAGGCGGTTGTCGTGGCGGGGATGCCGGCTGGAACCGGCTTCGGCGGCATTCTCGTCCGGGGCTGGAACACGGAGCTGCCGCGGCCGCAAGGGGCGCTCGTCTTCGCGGACCAGGAGGGCGGTCTCGTGAAGACCTTCCCGCGGCTCGCACCCTGGCGCGCCGCTTCCGAGTACGGTAGTGCCGGCGAAGCCTTACGCGCGGGCCGAGAGACCGCCGCCGGGCTCCGGCGCGCCGGCGTCCATGCGGCCTTCGCGCCCGTGCTCGACCTGTCGGACGGCCCGCTCGGCTCACGCCACTTCGCGCGCCCGGAGTACGGCGTCGCGTTCGCGCGCGGGCTCGGTCGAGCGGCGTGCGTCAAGCACTTTCCCGGCCTCGGCTCGACGCCGCTCTCCACCGACGAGGCGCGCGTCCACGGCGTCGTCCGGAAGCGCGACCTGGCTCCGTTCCGGGCCGCGATCCGCGCCGGAGTCCCGTGCGTGATGGTGAGCCACGCGATCTACCTGGAACTCGGCTCGAGGCGCGCCTCGTTCGAGCCTGCCACCTATCGCCTCCTGCGCCGGCTCGGCTTCGAGGGCGTCGCGATCACCGACTCGCTGGGTGTGCTCGGCAGCCCCTACGCAACGTTCTGGGCGCGGCTCGCGCTCCGCGCAGGCGCCGACCTCGTGCTGACGACGAGCGCCCGCGACGCGCAGCGGATGGTGAACTCGCTCGTGCCGCTCGCCCGTGCCGGCGAGCTCGACGACAAGGTCGTCAGGGTGCTCCGCTACCGCCGGTCCCTGACGGCACGGTGACGGTGATTGTCGCCTCGACCCCCTTCCCGCCGGCGCCGACGGCGCGGGCGGTCAGCCGGTGCGGGCCCGGCGTCTCCGCCGACGCGTTCCAGCCGAGCGTGTAGGGCGCTGCCACGTCGGTGCCGCGCACGACTCCGTCGACGAGGAACTCGACCCGCGCCGCCGCCGTCGCCGTGACGCGCCAGAGCACGAGCCCGGTCGCCGTCTGACCGTTCATCACGCTCTGCGAGACGAGCCGGAGCACGGGAGCCGCCGGCGGCGTCGGCTTCGGCGTGGGAGTCGGCCTCGGCGTGGGCGCGAGTCGCACGGGCTTGTTCGAGACGACGACCAGGATGCGCCGGCGGGCGACGCGACCGTCGACCGAGTACGCGACGACCTCGAGCACGTGCTTGCCGTCCCGGACGCGCCTCGAGCCCCAGCGGATCGAGTACGGCGGCGTGCGGGCGACGAGCCTCCGGCGGCCGTCGACGCGGAAGACGACGCGAGTCGCCTTCGCGCCCCAGACGCGCGAGCGGAGCCGCACGACGCCGCGCACCTTCGTCCAAGGCCGGGCGCCGGCCGTCGTGATCCTGAACTGACGATTCGAGACGACGACCGTGCGCCGGGTGATGTCGTGTCGGGTGCCCGAGCCGTAGGCGCGCAACTCGAACACGTGGCGTCCGTTGCGGAGGTGAAGGGTGTTCAGTCCCCGGCCGCCGCGGAACGCGAACGGCTCCTTCCGGTCGGTCCAGGCAACGCGTCCGTTCACCACGAACTCGACCCGCTGGACCCCGCCGCGCACCCTCGCCCGCCAGGGAACGACACCCGCGAGCCCGCCCGGGGGCAGGGCAGTCGTCACGCGCATCTTCGTCCGCGGCTGCGCGCCCGCGTACGAGCGGACGAGGCTCAGGTAGCGCTTCCAGTTCCAGCGCGGCCCAGGATCCGTGTGACCACTCGCTCCGCCGACGCCGCGGCCGTTCGGCGCGGGCACTTGGGCATGGCCGATGATGTGCTCGCGGTCGATAGGCATCAGCGCGCGCCGTGCGAGCCAGCCTGTCAGCCTCGCCGAGTTGCGGTACTGCGCGGTCGTGAAGCCGTCCGGACCGTAGGTGAAGCCCTCGTGCTCGATTCCAACCGATCGGACGTTCGTGCGCCAGTTGCCCGCGTGCCAGGCGATGTCGGAGACGTGCACGAGCTGCACGATCTTGCCTCCCCGCGAGACGATGAAGTGCGACGACGCGTGCGCGCGCGGATTCTTCAGCCAGGTCACCGAGCCCCAGAAAGCGCCCTCGGTGACGTGGACCACGATCTGCTGGAGCGAGTCCGGTGAGCGGTGGGCCTTGGTGTAGTTGCCCTCACCCTTGAGCCAGGTGACGGGCGGGCGCAGTGCCTGCGCCTCGGGCACGGCGACGCCCGCGATCAGGGCGATCGCGATCGGCAGCAGGAAACGTGGGATCCGTAATGACGCCATCGAGGTACCGCAGCCCGGAGGAGAAGCCCGAAGGGCTGTTGTAGCTGATCTCGCCGAGCCCGTCGAGGAATCGGCCCGGCTTCGACGGCGGGCTTGCGGGTTCTCCGGGTCGCTCCTACACTTTGACTGACTAGTCAATCGAAGGTCGGGAGAGCGAGCGGATGACGACGATCGAGCGGGCCGCGGCGACGGGAGTGTCGTTTGAACTGACCGACGAGCAACGCTCGCTGCGCGACCTGACGCACGAGTTCGCGGCGAACGAGATCCGGCCGCACGTGGCCGACTACGACGAGCACCAGACGCACCCCGCGGACGTGATCGCGAAGGCCCACGAGGTCGGCCTGATGAACTTCCACGTCCCCGAGGCGTACGGCGGGCTCGGCCTGTCGACCTTCGACGGCATCCTCGTCGGCGAGGAGCTGAACTGGGGCTGCTCGGGGATCGGCACCTCGATCGGCGCCAACGGCCTCGGCTCCGGCCCCGTGATCATCGCCGGCAGCGAGGAGCAGAAGGCCCGGTGGTTGCCGCCGCTGCTCGACGAGCCGATCCTCTGTTCGTTCGGCCTCTCCGAGCCGGAGGCCGGCTCGGACGTCGCCAAGCTGAAGACGACGGCCGAGCGCCACGGTGGCGAGTACGTCCTCAACGGTTCGAAGACGTTCATCACGAACGCCGGCCATGCGGCCTGGACGGTCGTCTTCGCGAAGACCGATCCGGCGGCCGGCAACCGCGGCATGTCCGCGTTCGTCGTCCCCATGGACACGCCCGGGGTCGACCTGGAGCAGCACCTCGACAAGATGGGCCAGCGCGCCACCGACACCTCGGCCTTCGCGCTCACGGACGTGGTGGTGCCGGCGGCGAACCGGATCGGTGCCGAGGGCGAGGGCTTCAAGATCGCGATGAAGACGCTCGACTTCACGCGCCCCGGAACCGCCGCGGGCGCCGTCGGCGTCGCTCAGGCCGCCTTCGAGCACGCCGTCGACTACGCGAAGCAGCGGATCACGTTCGACGTTCCGATCGCGATGCACCAGGGCGTGAGCTTCATGATCGCCGACATGGCGACCGAGATCGAGGCGGCGCGCCTGCTCGTCTGGCAGGCTGCGTGGCTCCACGACCGGGGTGGGCGCGCGACGCTCCAGTCCTCGTTCGCGAAGCGGTTCGCCGCCGACACGGCGATGAAGGTGACAACCGACGCAGTCCAGGTCTTCGGCGGCTACGGCTACATGAAGGAGTACCCCGTCGAGAAGCTGATGCGCGACGCGAAGCTGTTCCAGATCTACGAGGGCACCTCGCAGATCCAGCGGCTCGTGATCGCGAAGGAGATCTTCCTGCCGCGGGACTAGTTTTTCGGCGCAAGCAGCGGGATCCGCTCGCGCGGATCCCGCTGCGCGCAAGATCCCTGAAGGCGACCGCTTCGCGGCCGCGACCAGCTCAATGGTCGTCGGAGGCTCTATCCGACCGTTCTATATCCGCCAGCCCGCGCTGGAAGGGCGGCAGGAAGCCGGGCGAGAAGCGCACGTCGCCGAGCCAGGCGGCCAGGCGAGCAGCCTCCGCCTCGACCGCGGTCACCGCGTCGGCACCGGCGTCCTCGAGCAGCCGGTAGACGATCTCGCCGTCGCGCCGCTGGCTCCAGCCGCCGACGACTCGGCCGTCCCACCAGACCGTCGGCCCGGCGTTGCCGTTGCTGTCGAACAGGGTCGGGGCGTGCGGGCCGAGATACCAGTCGCGCTCCTTCCAGCCCATCGTCGTCTGGTCGAGCGTGGGCAGGAGCGCGGCCCACGGCTCCGGCCGCTCGACGGGGTCGAGGTCGTCCGCGAGCACGAACCCGGTGGCTCCGTCCAGGTCGACCGTCGCGTGGGGGACGGCCGCGAGTGCCGCGCGCGTCTCGCGGGCCGTCCAGCCCGTCCACCAGCGGATGTCCGTCTCGGTGCCGGGGCCGAACGCGGCCAGCCAACGCCGCAGCAGCTCGGCCTGGGCCGCGCCCGCCTCGAGGGTCTCGAGCGGGGCGCCCAGCCAGGTCTCAGCCGGGACCCAGCGGTACTGCCCGTTGATCCAGCTCCCGCCCGGGCGGCCGCGGAGGACGAGCCCCTCCATCGAGAGCTGCGGGAGCAGGCGCGCTGCGGCGCTCTGGGTCGTCTCGAAGCGTGTGCCGATGCCCACACGGAGGCGCTTCGCGAGCACAGGGACGTCTGCTGCCAGCTCGGACGTCGAAGCCTCGCCACGCGCCTCGAGTGCGAGCAGCGCCGCCGTCGCGCCGCGGGCGAGCCAGGACGCCGGCCTGGTCGAGATGCCGCTGTCCCGAACCATCTGCTCGAGGCGACGGCGCTCCCGCGCCGCGATCGTCCTCGTGCACCCGGCGTACACCACGGGGACGAGCTCGCGCGGGACCGCGAAGAGCGTCCGGCGCATGCAGAGCACGCGCACGAGGCCGCGGTCGTCGTAGAAAGTGCGCTCGATGTCCGTCGGCGTGACGGTCGCCGTGCGGGCCTGCACCGAGAGGAACACCGTGACCGGGTCGGTCGAGTGGAGCACGACTAGCGCGCGGGCTACGTCGAGCGCGTCGCCGACGCGCCCGGCCGGCGACAGCCGGTGGCGGCGGACGAGCCGCGCTCGCCGCTCCTCCACGCCGATCCGGTGCACCCGGCTGTTCTACCAACATAGGATCGCGCTGTGGCGATCGAGATCGACCTCTCCGGGCGCGTTGCGCTCGTGACCGGCGGCTCGCGCGGCCTCGGCCGTGCCGATGCGCTCGCGCTGGCGCGCGCCGGCGCGGACGTCGTGATCGCCGACATCCAGGTCGAGTCGGACGAGTCGACCGAGACGGCCGAGCGCTACGGCGTGCTCGCGCAGGTCGCGAAGGCGCAGGGAATCGTCTACAGCGAGGCGACGGCGCAGGAGATCCAGGGGATGGGCCGGCGGGCCGACGCCATCAAGTGCGACGTCACCGACCGCGGGCAGGTGGGCGACACCGTTGCTCGGGTCGTCGAGGAGTTCGGCTCGGTGGACATCCTGATCAACAACGCGGGCACCCTCGACCACGCGGCGCAGTTCGCCGATCAGAGCCCGGAGCTGTGGGAGCGCGACCTGCGCGTCAACCTGACCGGCGGCTTCAACTGCGCGCAGGCCGTCTGGCCGCACATGCAGGAGCGTGGCTGGGGGCGGATCGTGAACATGGCCTCGGTCGCCGGCACCCTCGGTGGGTTCGGGCAGGCGAGCTACGCGACGACGAAGGCAGGGATCCTCGGGCTGACGCGGACGCTCGCGATGGAGGGTGGCCGCCACGGGATCACCTGCAACGCGATCGTGCCGGGAGTGATCGGCACCGAGGCCTTCGGCTTCGCGAACGCGGCGATGAACGACCGGATCAAGGCCCGGACCGTGTTCAAGCGCGAGGGCGAGCCGGACGACATCGCGCACGCGATCTGCTTCCTCTGCTCCGACCTCGCCTCCTACATCACCGGCGTCGAGCTGAACGTCTCCGGCGGCGTCGAGCTGTTCGTGTTCTAGCGAAACGGCCGTGGCCGTTTCGCCAGGGATCGGATTCGAGCTCACGGCCGAGCAGCGCGAGCTGCGCTCGCTGGCGCACGAGTTCGCGGAGCGCGAGCTGCGCCCGATCGCGCGCGAGTGGGACGAGCGGGAGGGCTGCCCTCCCGAGCTGCTCGGCGCCGCGGCCGCGCTCGGGTTGACCTCGCACGCCATCCCGGCGGAGTACGGCGGCGGCGGTGTCTCCGCGGTCACGTCGTCGCTCGTCGCCGAGGAGCTTTCCTGGGGCTGCGCCGGCCTCGCCGCTCCGATCGGCGCAACCATGTTCCCCGTGCGGCCGCTCCTGCGCGCCGGCACCGAGGAGCAGAGGCAGCGCTGGCTTCCGCGCCTCGCCGCGGCGGAGGGCTGCCTGGCCGCGATCGCGTTCACGGAGCCCGGCGCAGGCTCGGACGTGGCCGGGATCGCAGCGCGGGCGCGGCGCGACGGCGGCGAGTACGTCCTGAACGGGGAGAAGTGCTACATCACGAACGGCGGCATCGCCGAGCTGACGATCGTCTTCGCCAAGCTGGGGCGGCCGGAGCAGGCGGGGGCCGTGACGGCGTTCCTGCTCGAGGCCGGCGACCCGGGCGTGAGCGCCGGGCGCAAGGAGCCGAAGCTCGGTCTCCGCGCCTCGCACACGGGCTCGATCCTCCTCGACGATGCCCGCATCCCTGCAGACCGGCTGCTCGGCCAAGAGGGCGCCGGCCTTGCGATCGCACTGGACTTCTTCGCACACTCGCGGCCGCAGGTGGCCGCGTCGGCGGTCGGGGTGGCTCGCGCGGCGTTCGAGTACGCGACGTCCTACGCGAACGAGCGGCGGGCGTTCGGTAAGCCGCTGATCGCGAGGCAGGGCGTCTCATTCAAGCTCGCCGACATGGCGATGCAGGTCGAAGCGTCCCGGTTGCTCGTCTGGCGCGCCGCGGCCGCTCTCGACGCAGGCGAGGACGCCGGGCTCCTGGGGTCGTATGCGAAGGCCTTCGCGGCCGACGCGGCTATGTCCGTGACGACGGAGGCCGTGCAGGTGCTCGGCGGCGCCGGGATCATGCGCGACCACCCTGTGGAGAAGTGGCTGCGCGACGCGAAGGCGCTCCAGATCGTCGAGGGCACGTCAGAGATCCAGAGGCACGTGATCGTCCAGTACCTCCGCCGCCGGTAACGGGTTCCTAACCGAACCTTCACGAATCCGGAGTTGGGGCGAGTGGGCTCGTCGCTACACTCGATCCCTTGCGCGTTGAAGCTACAACTGTGCGCGTGGGCGCAGCACGCCGCCCGTCGGCCGGCGCGGGGCTGCGTGGCGTGCTCGTGGCCGGATTGCTCCTCGCCGTCGTGGCGGCGCTCGTCGGCCTGGCCTTCGCCGGCTCCACCGCTCGTCTCGCGGAGGGGGTCACGGTCGCCGACGTCGACGTCGGCGGACTGACGCGCAGCGAAGCGCTGCGATTGCTCGAGACGCGGGCGGCCGCGGTTGCGAAGGAGCCGATCGTCTTCACCGGCGGCGACGAGCGGTTCCCGATCAAGGCGTCGACGCTCGGAGTCGAGGCCGACTGGGGAGCGGCCATCGCCGCGGCGGCCCGCGAGGGTGAGGGCTTCGGCCCGGTGCGCGGCTACAAGCGGCTCCAGACCCGATTTTTCGGCGCCGAGATCGCCCCGCCCGTCCAGGCGTACACCGCCGCGCTCGACTACAAGCTGGCGGGCCTCGCCCGCGAGATCGACCGCCACCACGTCGAGGCCAAGCTGGTACGGCGAGGGCTCGCGATTCTCGTCGTGCCGGGACAGGTCGGGCTGCGACTCGACCGCGATGCCGCCGCGGACGTCGTCGTCCGCGCGCTGGCCCGGCTCGACCGTGGCCGGCAGGTGCCGCTGCCCGTGATCGTCGACCCGATCGAGGTGACGGCAGACGAGCTCTCCGCCGCGGCCCGCGACGCCCGCACGGCGCTCTCGGCACCCGTCCGACTCACGTACGGGCCGACCGCGTGGCGGCTGCCGCGCTGGCGCATCGCCAAGCTCCTCGCCCTGCCGCAGGAGGGCACGTCCAAGCTCTCGATCGCCGGCCCCGACGCCGACGCCTGGTTTGCGGGCCTGCGCAAGCAGGTCGAGCGCAAGCCGAGGGATGCGCAGATCCTCGCGTCCGCGGGGGTCGTCCGGATCGTTCCCGCGGCGGACGGTCTCGCCCTCGACGTGCCCGCCACGGCGAAGGCGATCCTCGCCGCGGCGACCTCACCCCCGGGGCGCCGAAACGCCGTGCTCGTGCTGGACACGGCCAAGCCGGAGCGCTCGACCGCCGAGGCGCGGGCGATGGGAATCGAGCGGCGCCTGTCCACCTACTCGACCGCGAACGCCGGCACCTTTGACCGGATCACGAACCTCCGCCGGGCGGTCGACCTGCTGAACGGCGCCCTCGTTGCGCCCGGCGGCACGTTCTCGTTCAACGAGCGCGTGGGCGAGCGGACGGTCGAGCGCGGCTTCCGGCCGGCGCCGGTGATCATCCGGGACGAGTACGAGGAGGAGGTCGGCGGCGGCGTCTCCCAGGTCGGGACGACCGTCTTCAACGCAGCCTGGGAGGCGGGGGTCAAGATCCTCGAGCGCAACCCGCACTCGCTCTACATCTCCCGCTACCAGCTCGGGCGTGATGCCACTGTCAACTACCCCGATCTCGACCTGCGGTTCCTGAACGACACGCCGAACTGGATCCTCGTCGCCGCGAGCTGGGACGACTTCGGGATCACGGTCTCCCTGTACGGCGGCGGGCCGGAGCGTCGGGTCGAGAGCAGCGACGGCACCGCGCGTGTGACCGGGCCGGGGCCCGTGCGCCGACTGCCGGACCCGACGCTCGAGCAGGGTACGGAGATCGTCGAGGAGGAGGGCTCGGACGCCCGCGCGACGACGGTGACGCGGACCGTGTACGGCGAGGACGGCACCGTGCTCCACGACGAGACCTGGAACACCTCCTACCGCGGCGAGTACCGGATCATCCGCTACGGGACGAAGCCCAAGCCGAAGCCGCCGCCGGAGAAGCAGGCCCCTCCGGAGGAGAAGGATCCGCCCGACGAGCCGGCCGACCCGCCTGTCGAGACGGCCCCGCCGCCGCCGACGACGACTACGACTACGACTACGACTACGACGACTACGACTACGACTACGACTCCTCGGCCCTAGCCACCGCCTCGGCGAACCACGGTGGGATGCGCGTCGGCCGTCGCGTCGCGGCGTCGACGATGGCGTGCGCGGTGTGGCCGTCCGCGACGAGTTCGAGCTCCTGCGGGCCGATCCGCTGGACGGCGTACTCGTAGCGGAAGCGTGCCCCGCGGAGATCGACGCAGCGCGTCCAGATCCGCAGGCGGTCGTCGAAGGTCGCGGCCAGGTGGTAGCCGACGCGCACCTCGGTCGTCAGCGCCTCGATGCCCTTTGCCCGGATCGCGCGGTAGCCGCCCGCGTGCTCCGCGAGATAGGCGACACGCGCGACCTCGAGCCACACCACGAAGGACGCGTGGTGCGCGATTCCCTGCGCGTCGGTCTCCGCGAAGCGGACGGCGACGTCGGTCGAGAACCGGTAGCCCTCCACGCGCGGACTCTCGCAGGAGCGGCGGCCGGACCGTCGTACACTGCTCGCGGTGGAGCAGCGCCTGGAGCAGCTCGAACGAAAGCTGGCGGCTCTCGACGAACGGCTCGAGCGGATCGAGCTCTCTCTTGGCGCAAGGTCGGAATCCGCGGAAGCTGCAGGGCCGCTTGGCGGCGTGGCTCAACCACCGACCGCTCCGAAGCAAGCGCCGACCGCTCCCGAGCCCGCCGCGCCGGCTCGCGAGCCCGTCTCGCTCGAGGACCTGCTCGGCGGACGTGTGCTCGGCTGGGTCGGGGGCGCCGCGGTCGTGCTCGGCGTCGTCTTCTTCCTCGTCATGGCCACGAGCAGAGGCTGGATCGACGAGCCCACCCGAGTGCTGCTCGCGCTCGTCGGCTCGAGCGCGCTCCTGGGAGCGGCCCTGTACCTGCACGAGCGGCAAGGGCGGACGCAGGCCGCGCTCGCCGCTGCGGCCACCGCGATCGCAGCGCTCTACGTCACGTTGGTCGCTGCGACGCAGCTCTACGACCTGATCGCGCCGGCGCTCGGACTGCTCTTCGCCGGTCTCGTCGGCGCCGCCGCGACGGCGATCGCGGTGCGGTGGTCGGCTCCGGTCGTGGCGGGGATCGGGATCGTTGGAGCGCTGCTTGCACCCGTGCTCGTCGACGCCGACACCGGGGCGATCGCGCTCGCCTTCATGGCCGTGGCGCTCGTGGCGGCGGTCGTCGTTCTCCTCTGGCAGCGCTGGCCGTGGCTCGGGGTGCTGGCGTTCGTCCTCAGCGTCCCCCAGCTGCTCGTCTGGATGGACGAGCAGCGGAGCGGAGCGCTCTGGCTTCCCCTCGCCGTGCTCGCGGCGTTCTGGCTGCTCTACGTCGTCGCGGCGATCGGCTACGAGCTGCGCGTGCCCACCACCGCTCTGCGCCTCACCTCGGCCAGCCTGCTGCTGGCGGATGCGGCGCTGCTGGCGGGGGTCGGCTGGGCGCTGCTGAACGACGAGGGTCACGACGCGTCGGCGACCGCCTGGGTCCTCGTTTCCGCGGCGGTGTACGTCGCCGTCGGCATTCCCGCGTGGCGCGGCCGGATGAGCAGGGAGGTCGCCGCGCTGCTGATCGCGGTCGGCACGGCGCTCGCGGCCGTCGCACTGGCGCTGGCGCTCGACGGGCCGGTGCTCGTGGCGGGTTGGGCCGCCGAGGCGATCGTGCTCGCCTGGGCCGCCGGCCGGCTCGGCGACTCCCGTGGCCATGCCGCTGCGCTCGTGTTCTTCGGCCTGGCGACGGCGCACACCCTCCTCGTTGACGCACCTCCCAACGCACTGCGTCATCCGGTCGAGGATTTCGTGCCCGCCGCCATAGCCGTGGCGATCGTCGGCCTCACGGCCGTCGTGCTCTCGGTCCTGGTGCGGGAGCTCGACTGGGAGACGGACCTCGAGCTCGACCGGCTCTACCTCGCCGTTGCAACCGCCGCGGGCATCTACCTGCCCTCGCTCGCGATCGTCGCTGCTTTCGACGGAGACGCGGCTGAGCCGGGCCAGACGCCGCAGGTGCTGCTCTCGGCCTTCTGGGCGGTGACGGGCTTGGCCGGGCTCGTCCTCGGCCTGCTGCGCGACGTGCGGATCCTCCGCCTCGGCGCGCTCGCCCTGCTCGGCCTCGCCGTCGTCAAGGTCTTCGTCTACGACCTCGCGGAGCTCGACTCGATCTACCGCGCGGTCTCGTTCATCGCGCTCGGGCTGCTGCTCCTGGGAGGGGCGTTCGCCTACCAGCGCATCCGCCGGGAGCTGCGGTCGTGAGGCTCCTGGGGGCGCTCGCCGCGGTCGCCCTGCTCGCGGCGGCACCGGCGGCCGCGCTCGACGCGACCAGCTACCGCTACGAGCGGGTGCTCGAGACCGACGGCGGCTTCACGGCATTCGAGCCGGACGGGCCGATGTACCAGCATGCCGCGGTCGGCTTCGACGATCTGCGCGTCCTCGACGCACGCGGGCGGCAGGTGCCCTGGCGCCCGCGCGCGGTGCGCGGCGACAGGCGGCTCGCCGCGGCGCGCGTCCTGAACGCCGGAACCCAGGGCGATGCGGCCGTGGCGCTGCTCGACTTCGGCCCGGAGCGCGTCGTGCGCGAGCGGATCCAGCTCGAGTTCCCGCTCGAGCCGTTCGTCGGCCGGGCCGAAGTCTTCGGGAGCCACGATCGCAGGTCGTTCACGAAGCTGTCGTCGACGGCCGTCTACGACATTCGCGGCGCGAGGCGCGCCGTCGGCACGGCGGTCGTCTTCCCGCCGAGCGACTTCCGCTACTACCGCATCCGCGCCACCGGCGTTCGCGTCATTCGCGGCGCGACGGCGGAGGCCGTGGCGGAGGCCGCCGAGCCGGTCGATCGCGACGCGAGGATCGCGATCCGTCAGGAGGAGCGGCACACGGTGGTCGAGGCGGATGTCCGCTACCGCAGGCTTCCGGTGCACGAGCTGCGCTTCGCAGCCTCGACGCCCGCATTCGACCGACCCGTCGAGGTGACCGGCTCGATGGACGGACGGACGTTCTTCCCGGTCGGAGGCGGCCGCATCCACCGGTTCGGCGCGATGGGGGAGACGACGGTGCCCCTCGAGAGCCGGTACCGGTACCTGCGCAGCCGGATCGCGAACGGCGACGACGAGCCGCTCCGCGACCTGCGCGTCGGGTTGCGCGCCTACCGCGACTACATCCAGCTCAAGGCGGGCTACACCTCTCCGTACCGCGTGGTCTACGGCGGCCCCGCGGCCCGGCCGGAATACGACTTCGCCCAGGAGCCCGACCGTGGGCAGGAGCCCCGCTACGTCGCGCTCGGGCCGGAGCGGGCCAACGAGGCGTTCGAGCCGCCGGCGGACACGCGGTCGTTCGCCGCGCGGCACCCGTCGCTGATCCAGGGAGCCCTGGCGCTGACGGCGCTCGTGCTCCTCGCCGGCGGGTTTCTCGCGCTGCGCCGGCGCACGTGACGTCGTCCGTGCGGCTGGCGGAGCTGATCCGGACGCACCAGCCCTGCGTCGTCCTGACCGGCGCGGGCGTCAGCACGGAGAGCGGCATCCCGGACTTCCGCTCGCCGGGCGGGCTCTGGGCGGCGTTCGACCCGCAGGATTACGCCTCGCTCGAGTCCTTCGGACGCGACCCCGTGCGGATCTGGGACTTCTACGGCCGCCGCTTCGCCTTCCTCGCCGAGGCCGAGCCGAACGACGCGCACCGCGCGCTCGCACGACTCGAGCAGCTCGGACTCGTCGAGGCGGTCGTGACGCAGAACATCGACCTCCTGCACGAGCGCGCGGGGAGCCGGGAGGTGATCGAGATCCACGGCTCGATCCGGCACGCCGTCTGTTTCGCCTGCGGGCGTGAGGAGACGCTCGCGGCGGTGCTGGCGCAGCTCGAGGCGGTCTCCGCGCCGCGTTGCCCCGCCTGCGACGCCGTGCTCAAGCCCGGCGTCGTCTTCTTCGGCGAGCTCCTCCCCGTCGCCGAGCTGGAGCGCGCGACCCAGCTCGCTCGCGGGGCCCGGCTGCTGCTCGTCGTCGGCTCCTCGCTCGAGGTGCACCCCGTCGCCGGGCTTCCGCTCGAGACGCTGCGCGCCGGCGGAACGCTCTCGATCGTCAACCGGGGAGCCACGCCCCTCGACTCCCGGGCCGACCTGCGGCTCGACGGCAGCGCGGGCGCGATCCTGCGCGACGTCGTTCGGGAGCTCGAGCGGGGATAGCGGCGCCCACCCGACTCGCGGGGAGGGGCCGGATGCCCCTAGCTCAGGCCGCCGCGCGGCGCACGGTGCGCACGTCGAGGATCCGGCGACAGTCCGAGCAGACCTTCTGCTCGACCTCGTACGGGACTCCGGCATGCTGACGGAGTGCGTGCGTGACGACGGCCTTGTGCCGGTGCAGTCGACGAGCGCTGAGCTCGAAGTTCCGATTATCCATTACGTTCCTCACGGTAGCGCAGGCGGCAGATGGAACAAGTTCCGAAAGGGTGAACTTTCCGTAACGATCGGGGTGATGTCGCGCGCGCGAAACGCGCAGCGTGGCGGTACCTTGAGTCGCATGAGATTCGCCGTCCAGGCGCTCTTGGTTCTCCTGCTTTCGGGTTGCGCCTTCGACGGCGTGCTCACACAGGTGTCGAGCGACGTGGAGCCCGACGCGGCTGCACCTACTCGGGTGGCTGCCGGCGCGGCCTGTATGGAGGGCTCCGTACGGACTTCCGTGTACCGGCGGCGTGCACTCGCCGCCGTTGTCGAGCGACGCGCCGTCGCCTACCGAAAGCCGGGCGGCAAGCGGATCGAGAGCTTCGGCGCGAGAAACGTCAACGGCGTCGCGACCGTTTTCGGGGTGCTCGCTCGGCAGCTCGACCGGCGCTGCCGCACGACCTGGTACCGCGTCCAGTTGCCGATGAAGCCGAACGGAATCGCCGGCTGGGTGCGTGCCTCGGCGGTCCGGGTCGTACCCGTGACGACGCGCATCGAGGTCGATATCTCGGAGCGGCGAGTAACGCTGTTCGATCGCGGCCGGCGGGTGCTGACGACGAGGGCGGCGATCGGCTCGGCTGCGACGCCGACCCCGACCGGGCGTTACTACGTGAACCAGCGGTTGATCCCGGACGATACGTCCGGCCCGTTCGGCCCCGGCGCGATCGGGATCTCCGCCTTCTCCGAGGTGCTGACCGGCTGGGTCCAGGGCGGGCCGATCGCGATCCATGGCACGAATCGGCCCGACCTGATCGGACGGGCGGTCTCGAACGGTTGCATTCGCATCGCGAACGATGTGCTCGTCCGCTTGTTCGACCGCACCCTCGCCGGGACGCCTGTGCTCGTGAGCGAGTAGGATTTCGGGATGGCCAAGAACCCGCAGGACTTCATCTCCCGCTTCGCCGATCTCGGCGAGGAGGCGCTCCAGAAGCTGCCGAACGTGCCGGGTGGAAACAAGCTGATGGACATGGTCAACCAGAGCCGCACGCGGCTCGACGAGATGCAGAAGCGCCTGCGAGGCCTCGACGTCCTCGAGCAGCGGGTCGACGAGCTCGAGCGGCGGCTCGCCGAGCTGGAGTCGTCCGCGACGACGAGGAAAGCAGCCACCAAGAAGCCAGCGGCGAGCAAGCCCGCCGTCGCGAAGAAGCCTCCCAGCTAGGAAGGCACTCGCACGCGCAGCGCGCTGCGCACGATCTCGAAGCGCGCTGGGGTGGTGCCCGGCTGCTCGCCGTCGAGCTCGATCGGCAGCGGCTCCGGCGCGTCGACCGTGACGACCGCGCCGCGCAGGAGCTCCGCCTTCGGATGGGGCAGATGGCCGCCCCAGAACGTCTTCGGCAGCGTCGTCAGGAGATCGCGCTTCGTCAGGTCCCCGATTGTCAGGACGTCGAAGAGGCCGTCGTCCGGCTCGGCCTCCGGGCAGATCCTCATGCCTCCGCCGAAGCAGCGGCCGTTAGCGACGACCACGTCGTGCATGCGCCCGCCGCGGATCTCGTCGTCGACCGAGACGCGCAGCTCGGAGTTCTGCCAGCGCGAGAAGACGGCAAACGTGGCCCAGAGGTACGACGCCTTCCCACCAAGCGCTTTCGTCGTGTCGTTTGCGCGCTGGGCGATCGCTCCGCTCATGCCCGCGCTCGCGACGTTCGCGAAGTAGGTCGTCGCCTGCCCGCCGTTCCAGCCGCGGTAGTGGACGCGACCAAGGTCGACCGTCCGCCCGGTGCCGTTCAGCGCGACGTCGAGCGCACCGTCGAGCGCGTGCGGGATCCCGTAGGTGCGGATGAAGTCCCAGCCCGTCCCCCGGGCGAGCACCGCGATCTCCGCGTCGACGTCGTGGACGCCGTTCGCGACCTCGTTCACCGAGCCGTCGCCGCCGACGACGACGAGCAGCTTCGCGCCTCCCTGCACCGCCTGCCGGGCGAGCGCTGTGAGGTGGCCGGGCCGCTCCGAGATGAGCGCATCTCCCTCGAGTCCGCGTGTAGCGGCCCGGCGTGCGATCTCGGGCCAGCGCCGTCCGGTCGAGCCGTTGGCCGACGCGGGGTTGACGAGGAAGACGGTCTCGCTAATGGGCGGCGGTGGCGGTCGCAAGCGCGACGCGCGTCATTCGGTCGACCGCCGCCTTCATCTCGTCGCCTGTGACGCGCTTGAACTCGCCCTCGACGACGATGTCGCTAACGACCAAGAGGCAGCCCGTCTCGACGCCGCGGAGGGCGCCGACCGTGAAGAGCGCCGCAGCCTCCATCTCGACGGCGAGGACGCCGCGCTTCGACCAGCGCTCGTACTGGTTCTCGTCCGGGTTGTAGAAGAGATCGCTCGAGACGATGGGACCGACGTGCAGCTCCACCCCGAGCTCCTTCGCCACGTGGACGGCACCGTGGATCAGGCTCCAGCTCGCGGTGGGACAGTGGGGCTCGCCCTGCACGAGGTGCATCGCGGTCGAGTCGGCGGGCACCGCCGTGAGCGCCACGATCATGTCGCCGAGCGCGTGGTGGGGCTGGAGCCCGCCGCACGTCCCGACGCGCAGCAGCTTCTTCACTCCGAGCTGGACGAGCTCCTCGAACACGATCGTCGCGCCGGGACAGCCCATCCCGGTTCCCTGGACGGAGACGGCTTTGCCGTCCCAGGTGCCGGTGTAGCCGAGCAGGCCGCGCTCGGTGTTCCGCTCGACGACATCGTTGAGGTAGGTCTCGGCGATGTACTTCGCGCGCAGCGGATCGCCCGGCAGCAGGCACGCCTCGGCGAATTCGCCCGGCTCGGCTCTCACGTGGATCGGCACGAGAGGAATCTATACGCCGCGGCGATCGCGATCGAGTGGTCGCACTCCCATGGTGCAACTGGCGCCCTTCACGGTTCTGGTGGCCAATCTCGTGATGGGTGGGGCTCTCGCCGCCACCGCGACCGCCTCGCCGCTCATGCGCAACTGGTCGCGGCTATCTCTGGCGCTCGTCGGGGCGCTGGTCGCCCTCCTGCCGCTCCTCGACGCGCTCCTGCTCGGCCTGTACGTCTTCGGCGAAGACAGCTACCGGGACAACGGAATCAGCCGCTGGGACGCCTACCGCTCGCCCTCCGGAGGTGCGCTCGGGCCGACGTTCGTCCTGTCGGTCGTCTGGATGATCGCGGCTTCGGCGCTGCTCGCCGTTGCGGGCGTGCGCGGCCGAGAGCGCCTTCTCGGCGCGGCGCGCTTGCGACCGCTGTCATCTCCGTCCTCCTGATCACAGCGACAATCGTCGGATTCACGACGAACTAGAGCTTTGAGGCAGGATGCGGGCGATGGCGCACCTCGTCGAGCCAGACCGCGACCAGATCCTCACCTACTGCGGCGAGGACCCCGTGGAGCGCGTCTTCCTCGAGGACGTCGCGCGCCGCGGGCACGGGCGCTTCACGGGGCTCGAGGAGGGCGGGCGCCTCGTCGCCCTGTGCCACGTAGGCGCGAACGTCGTCCCGTCGGGTCGCGGCTGCGGCGCGTTCGCGGAGGCCGCGGCCCGCTCGGGAGCGAGGATGCTGATCGGGGAGCAGGGGGCTGTGACGGAGCTCTGGGAAGCGGCCCGCGGTCGGCTGGCCGCGGTGCGCGAGGACCGGCCCGGTCAGCCCGTCTACTCGATCTCCGACCCGCCGGAGCCCGGGGGAACGGGCCTCCGGGCCGCCACGCACGATGACCTCGATCTGCTCTTACCCGCCTGCGCCGCCGCCCACGAGGTCGAGCTCGGGATCGATCCGCTGAAGCGCGACCGCGAGGGCTTCCGCTGGCGTACGCGCGGTCAGATCGACGAGGGACGCTCCTGGCTGTGGGCGCAGGACGGCGTGATCCGCTTCAAGGCGGAGGCGTCGGCGTGGACACCGGCGGCGGTGCAGCTCCAGCAGGTCTGGACCGACCCTCCCGTGCGCGGCCGGGGCTTCGCTGCCGCGGGTTTGCGGGACCTGATCCGGCTCCTGCTCGATCGGGCGCCACGCGTCTGTCTGTTCGTCCGCGCCGAGAATGTGCCGGCGATCCGCCTCTACGAGCGGGTCGGCATGCAGCACGTGCTGGACTACCGGAGCGTGCTGCTCTGAGGCAGCTCGTCCTGGCCCGGCACGGCGAGAGCGAGTACAGCCTCAAGCAGCTCGTCAACGGCGATCCCGGTGTCACGTGCCCGTTGACCGCCGCGGGACGAGGGCAGGCGCGCGCGCTCGGCGCTGCGCTGGCGGACGAGCCGCTCGACCTCGTCGCTGCGACGGAGTTCCAGCGGGTGCGCGAGACCGTCGAGCTGGCCGTCGGCGAGCGCAGACTGCCGGTCCTCGTGGTGCCCGAGCTGAACGATCCGCGCTACGGCGACTTCGAGGGCGGTTCGCTCGATGCCTACCGCGAATGGGCGTGGGGCCGCGGCCCGCTCGAGGCCCCGCCCGCATCAGCTGAACAACGTGGCGAGCACCGCGGTGACCTCGCGGCGCGGTACGCGGCCGGCTTTCGCACCCTGCTCGAGCGGCCGGAGGATGCGATCCTCGTCGTCGCCCATTCGCTGCCGCTCCGCTACGTCCTGGACGCCACGGACGGTCGCCCGCCGGCGGCGAAAGTGGGGATGGTGGAGTACGCCACGCCCTACCGCCTGGCCCGCGCCGAGCTCGAAGCGGCGCTCGCCGTGCTCGAGCAGTGGGCCGTCGCACCGTCCTTCTAGGACAATCCGTCTCTGACACCGTCTCTGACACCCTTTCCACAGGTGTCCTTCTGAGGGGCGGTCGAAAGAGACGGCACAATGGAAGCGTGCTGGATCGCATCGCGGAGCAGATTCGCCGGTTCGAGCTGATCCCGCCGGGCGGCGAGGTCACCTGCCTCGTCTCGGGCGGGGCCGACTCGACCTGCCTCTGGCACGCGCTCGGGACCCTCGGCTACCGCGTTTCCGCGCTGCACGTGAACCATGGTCTCCGCGGCGCCGAGTCGGACGACGACGCACGCTTCTGCCGCGAGGCGTACGGCGCAGAGGTGGTCGACGGACTGGGTTGCTCAGAGCAACTAAGTCCGTCCGAGGCCGCGCTCCGCGAGCTGCGCTACTCCGTCGCGACCGACCGGCTACGGGCGACCGGCCACACCGCGTCCGACCAGGTCGAGTCGGTGCTGCTCGGGCTCGTCGCCTCCGGGGCGCCGCAGCGGATCAAGCCGAGGCGGGGGGACGGCGTCGTGCGCCCGCTGCTCGCTCTCTGGCGCGAGGAGACGCGCGCGTACTGCGACGAGCACCGGCTGGCCTACCGCGCGGACTCGTCCAACGTCGACACGAAGCGCGGCCTGATCCGCGCTGAGATCCTGCCGCTCCTCGAGCGGCTCGACCCCCGAGCGCGCACGAGCCTGCTCGCGCTCGCGGGAGAGCGGCCACGGCTGCCGCGTGCGCTCGAGCGGACGCTTGCCGCGCTGCTCTCCTCGGCCGAGGGCACGAAGGCGGCCGATCTGGGCGGCGGCGTCCGCGCGGTGCGCGAGTACGGGACGCTCAGGCTCGAGGGCGCGGTGGTGTGGGGGCCGTGGACGCTCGAGGCGCACCGGCCGGGCCTGGCGGTTCGAACCCGGCGACCCGGCGACCGGCTCGCGGGACGGCGGAAGAAAGTGCAGGATCTGCTCGTGGACGCCAAGGTGCCGAGGGCGCAGCGGGACGGCTGGCCGCTCGTGGTGAGCGGCGACGAGGTGGTCGCCGTGCCCGGGGTCGCCGAGGCGCCCGGGTGGGAAGGAGTCGTGACGTGGAGACGGTGAAGGACGCGGTCGGCGAGATCCTGATCGAGTCGGGCGCGCTGCAGGGGCGCATCGCCGAGCTCGGCGCCGAGATCTCGCGCGACTACGCCGGACGCGATCTCCTGCTCGTCGGCGTGCTGAAGGGCGCCGTCTTCTTCCTCGCCGACCTGATGCGCGAGCTCTCCGTCCCGTGCGAGATCGACTTCATGGCGATCTCGAGCTACGGCGCCGGAACGGATTCCTCCGGTGTCGTTCGCATTCTGAAGGACCTCGACATGAACATCTCCGGGCGGGACGTGCTCGTCGTCGAGGACATCATCGACTCCGGCCTCACCCTCTCCTACCTGATGCGTAGCCTGACCGCCCGCAAGCCGGCCTCGCTCGAGGTCTGCACGCTGCTGACAAAGCCGGAGCGGCGCGAGGTCGACGTGCCCGTGCGCTACGTCGGCTTTGAGATCCCGAACCGATTCGTGATCGGCTACGGGCTCGACTTCGACCAGCGCTACCGCAATCTGCCCTACGTCGCCGTCCTCCATCCGGACCTGATCCCCCCGCATTAGCAGCTGCTCGAGGTCGCGGCAGGTCACCCCCGCCGGGGGCGATTACGCCTAGGGAGGCTGCTACCCTCCACGGAGACTCCTCGTGAATCGCTTCTTCCGCAGCGCGCTCTTTCCCCTCATCGTCATCGTGTTGCTCGTCTACCTGGCGAGCCAGACGCTGATTCCGAGCGGGGAGGAGGGCGAAAAGCTCACCTACTCGCAGCTGATTGGACAGGCGCAGAGCGGGAACGTGCAGGAGGTTTTGTTCACGCCGAACCGCCAGCAGATCGACGCGACCCTCGTGGGCGGCGACAAGGTGAAGGTCAACTACGTGAGCGACGTGTCGGCGCTCGAGCTCGAGAACGTGCTGAAGGCCGAGAACATCACCTACGACTCCAAGGGCACCGGCGGCTCCTGGTGGAGCTCCCTGCTGATCTCGATCCTGCCCTTCGCGCTGCTGATCGGCTTCTGGATCTTCCTGATGAACCAGGTGCAGGGCGGCGGCTCCAAGGTGATGAGCTTCGGCAAGAGCCGCGCCAAGCGGATGACTCCCGACTCGCCCAAGATCGGCTTCAAGGACGTGGCCGGCGCGGACGAGGCGGTCGAGGAGCTGCACGAGATCAAGGAATTCCTCGAGAACCCGAAGAAGTTCCAGGCGCTCGGCGCGCGGATCCCCAAGGGCGTCCTGCTCTACGGACCCCCCGGCACCGGCAAGACGCTGCTCGCACGCGCCGTCGCCGGCGAAGCGGGCGTGCCCTTCTTCTCGATCTCGGGCTCCGACTTCGTCGAGATGTTCGTCGGTGTCGGCGCCTCGCGAGTCCGCGACCTCTTCGAGCAGGCGAAGCAGTCCAGCCCGTGCATCATCTTCATGGACGAGATCGACGCTGTCGGACGCCACCGCGGCGCCGGGCTCGGCGGCGGCCACGACGAGCGGGAGCAGACGCTGAACCAGCTGCTCGTCGAGATGGACGGCTTCGAGATGAAGGACAACATCATCTTGATCGCCGCCACGAACCGCCCCGACATCCTCGATCCGGCGCTGCTCCGTCCCGGTCGCTTCGACCGCCAGATCGTGGTCGACCGGCCCGACCGGAACGGCCGCCGCAAGATCCTCGAGGTGCATTCGAAGGGCAAGCCGCTCGCCGCCGAGATCGAGCTCGACACGCTCGCCGCTGGCACTCCCGGCTTCACGGGAGCCGACCTCGCCAACCTGATCAACGAGGCCGCGCTGCTCTCCGCGCGCTACGGCAAGAAGGTGATCGGCCAGGAGGAGCTCGAGGAGGGAATCATGCGCGTGATCGCCGGCCCCGAGAAGAAGGCCCGGCTGCTCGGCGAGAAGGAGCGCAAGATCACGGCCTACCACGAGATGGGTCACGCGCTCGTGGGTCACTACCTCGAGAACACGAATCCCGTCCACAAGATCACGATCGTGTCGCGCGGGCAGGCCCTGGGACTGACCATCTCGCTCCCCACCGAGGATCGATACCTGACCACGAAGTCGACGCTGATGGACGACCTCGCCATGACGCTGGGCGGCCGCGCGGCGGAGGAGCTCGTCTTCCACGAGCTCACCACCGGAGCGGCGAACGACCTCGAGAAGGTCACGGCCACCTCCAAGGCGATGATCATGCGCTATGGGATGAGCGAGAAGCTCGGCCCGCGCGTGCTCGGCCGCAACCAGGATCAGCCCTTCCTCGGGCGCGAGATGGGCAACGAGCCCGACTATTCCGACGAGATCGCGCGCGAGATCGACGACGAGATCCGCCGCGTGATCGAGGAAGCCCACGAGACTGCCCACCGCGTGCTGCGCGAGCACATCGACGAGTTGCACAAGTTCTCGGCGATCCTGATCGAGCGCGAGACGATCGACAAGGATCAGTTCGAGCGGCTGCTTGCGGGTGAGGACGAGGGCACGGTCTTCCCCGAGGAGGCTGCGGAGACGCCTGCCCCCGAGACCGAGGGCTCCGCCGAGCGCAAGCCCAAGCCGAAGCCGCAGCCTCGTCCGGTGCCCGGCCTCGGCATGCAGCCACCGCCTCCCGAGGGCGCGTCGGGCTAGACACACCGGCGCGGTTGCCGCCGGTGCCGCCACCCTGGCTGGAACGGACATGTCTAGGGCTTTGACCCCAGGACACGTCCCGCCCGGTCGGTGTGCGATCTGCGGATGCCGACTCGCAGCGGAGGTCGGCCGGTCAGACGTGTCTGCAACGCACACGTCCAGGGGTCAAAGCCCGAGACGTGTCCGCTACGGCTCCGGGCGGCGCGTGGTGAGCGCGACGAGCGCGAGCGCCGCCACCGCTGCAACCGCACCGAGGGCCTCGAACGCCAGACCGCTTCGCTCGCCCGCGTCCACGACGGCGAGCAGCCCGGCGCCGAGGGCCAGCGCGCCGAGCGCGAGCGCGGAGAGCAGTCCGATCCTGCGTCCGTACGCGCCGGGCTCCTCTGCCACGCCCTCGCGCAGCTCGAGCGACCAGTAGGCCAGCTCCGCGAGGAGGAAGAGGGAGGCGGCGAGTACCGGGGCGCGCGCGTCGAGGGCCTCGCCCTCGATGCCGAGCGAGGTGGCGTAACCCGCTGCGAGCGCGAGCACGGCGAGTGGCACCCCCACCGGCAACCGCAGGGTCGAACCGGCCGCGAGTAGCAGTCCCGCCAGACTGCCCGCAGCCACGTTCGTCCAGCGGACGAGCTCGTCCTCGCTCCCCAGGGCGAGCCAGCCGCCGATCATCCCGGCCAGCGCGACGGCCGCGGCCGAGACTGCTAGGCGCGCGCGAGCCGAGCGTGTCGACGGAACGATCTCACCCCCTCGAGCGCCGCTTCGAGCGCGACGTCGTCCCCGAAGGGGGCGACCGCGACGCCGAGGCTCTCGTAGCGAGCGCGCAGCTCCTGACGGTGCAGCAACCAGAGCCGGTGGGCGAGCCGGTCGAGCTCCGCCCTGCCGGGCTCGGCGAACGGGACGGGGGAGACCTCCACGACGACGAGGTCGTAGCCTCGCGCACGCAGGTCGAGCAGCGCCGAGACCGAGCGCTCGTCGAGGAGAGGCGTCACCGCGACGACGAGCGCCTGCGGCGGCAGCGTCCGCGCCGGGATGATCGACACGTCCTTCCAGGCGTAGTTGAAGACGACCGCGGTCTCGAGCAGCGAGTCGACGATCCGGTAGCGCTGCGAGAGCCCGGTTCCCGGCACGAGCCAGCGCAGGAGCCCGCCGAACGACACCACGCCGACGCGGTCTCGCCGCTCGAGGTAGCGGTCGGCGATCGTCGACGCCGCACCGACCGCGAGATCGAGCGTTGACCGAGGGCCGCGCCGCGCCTCGGCGAAGGTGTCGAGGAAGATGATCACGTCGGTGTTCCGCTCCGGATGCCGCTCGTTCACGATCAGCTCGTTGCGACGAGCGCTGGCCCGCCAGTTGATCGAGCGGACGCGGTCGCCGGGAGCGAACGCGCGGAGGTCGGCGAACTCGAGTCCCTCGCCCTTCTGCCTCGCCACCTGGTTGCCGGTGAAGGGCTGCGTCTCGACTGGGGTGACGAGTCGCCGAAGCGCTTCGGGATGCGGGTAGACGCGGAGGTGCGTCGTCCGGTCCAGGCGGTCCTCCCACGCGACGAGCCCGAAGCGATCCCGCGCGCGGAGCCGGATGTCCCCGAGCGCGTAGTTCCCCCAGCGGACGCAGCGGAGCGTGAAGGTCACGGTCCGGTCGTCGTCGCGCCCGAGCCGGATCGCAACCGGGTTCTCGCCCTCCGCGACCTCCAGTCCCTCCGGCACGACGAGCAGCAGCTCGAGCCGCTCCACCGCCGCCTCCGAGCTGACCTCGAGCTCCACCCCGATCTCGTCGTGCTCGAGCGCCCGCTCACGGTCGAGGGAGAGTGAGATCCCGACCCGCGGCTCTCGTGCCACCCGCAGCCCGAGGGCGAGGGCGAGCGCGAAGGGGGCGGCGAGGGCAACGAGCTCGGGACGGCGCAGCGCGAGCGCTCCCAGCAGACCCAGGGCCGCGAGAGCGGCGTACCCAGCGACGCGCGGCGACGCCGTCCGGGTCATTCGGCAGAAGCCGCCCGGCCCCCGGCAGGCTCCTCGGCCGCCGGAGTCGGGACGTGCTCGAGCAGGTCGCGGACGACATCGTCTGCCGACAGCCGCTGCACCCAGAGCTCGGGCTTCAGCATCAGGCGGTGCGCGAGCGCGGGGACGGCGATCGCCTTCACGTCGTCGGGCGTGACGAAATCGCGGCCGTCGAGCGCGGCGCGGCAGCGCGAGAGCTTGAGCAGCGCCAGCGAGCCGCGCGGGCTCGCGCCGACGGCCGTGGAGCCGCTCGCTCGTGTGGCGTTCACGAGCTCGACCATGTAGCGGCCGACGCTCGGCCCGACGTGTACCTGCTCGATCGCCGCCTGCAGCCGGAGCAGCGTCGGGCCGTCGATCACCGGGTCGAGCTCCACCTCGTCGGAGCCGCGCTCGAGCCTTCGCGACAGCATCTCCCACTCGTCGTCGGGACCGGGATACCCGAAGCCCACGCGCAGCAGGAAGCGATCGAGCTGTGCCTCGGGAAGCGGATAGGTGCCCTCGTACTCGATCGGATTCTGGGTGGCCAGCACGAGGAACGGCCGTGAGAGCGGGTGAGTCGTACCCTCGATCGTCACCTGCTGCTCCTGCATCGCCTCGAGCAGCGCCGCCTGCGTCTTCGGCGGGGCCCGGTTGATCTCGTCGGCGAGGAGGAGGTTGGTGAAGATCGGGCCCGGCCGGAACTCGAACTCCGAGTCTCGTTGACTCCAGATCGAGGAGCCGGTGACGTCGGACGGCATCAGATCGGGAGTGAACTGGATGCGCGAGAAGCCGATGCTCGTCACCCGGGCGAACGAGCGGGCCGCGAGGGTCTTCGCGAGCCCGGGGTAGTCCTCCAGCAGGACGTGCCCGTCGGCGAGCAGTCCCATCAGGATGAGCTGGAGCGCGTCGCGCTTGCCGACGACCGCGCGCTCGACCTCGTCGAGGACACGGCTCGAGAGCTCCTGCACGCGGGAGAGCGGCAGGCTCGTCAGAGCTGCTCCAGCGACGCCACGACTGCGCGGAGGTGCGCGACCTCCAGCCCGGGCGCCGAACGGTCGTCGGGCGGCTCGAGACCCGGGCGCACGAGTGCCCACGCCTCCTCGCCCAGCAGGCGGCGCGCCGCGTCCGGCTGTGCAGTGAGGTCGACGCCGCGCCGGGATGCGAGCAGTTGTCGTGCGATCCTGTGCACGCGGGGCCGCAGGCGGAAGTGCAGGTCGAAGGCCGTGCTCGTCGCCATCGAGACCTCGCGCTCGAGCCGCTCCAGCTCCGCAACGGGCTCGCGCAGGTCGTTCCGCCTGCGCAGGCCGAGATCGAAGGGCGAGACCGCCGCTACGGGATTGGCTCGCCGGACGACGCCCACGAGCCAGCCGAGCGCGAGCGCGGCGACCCCGAGCTCGTAGAGATGCACGACCAGGTCGCGCCGTCCGGGGAGGAGCACGAGCGCGGCGAGGAAGGCCACGGTCGCGAGCAGCGGCAATCGCGCCAGCCGGAAGGTGCTCCGTTTCACCCCGCCCGCTCCCGCGCGAAGGCGAGCGCCTCGGCTCGTGCCTGGCGGGCCTGTAGCTCGGCGAGGCGGAGGTCCTCGCGCACCGTCTCGAGTGCCTCGATCGCCTCGTCCTTCATCTCGGGGTCGACTTCATGCTGTGAGAACCTTGCCCGTTCGAACAGGAGCGTGAGTCGCTTGACCGCCACCGGGCCCACGTCCGCCTCGGAGAGCATCCGGCCGAGGTACTCGAGCGGCGCCTCTGCCGGCCTGCGCGGGACCCCGTACGCGGCGAGCGCCCGCTCGAGGCGCGCGTACGCGCCGATCACCGCGCGGCGCGGGTCTGTCTCGGCGCGGAGGTCGTCGAGCGTCTCGGCCAGCACGTCGTCGAGCGCTTCGGCGAACGTCGGCTCCTTGCCTTCGCCTCGCAAGAGCCGGCGGGCCCTCGCGGACCACCACGCCGCGGCCACACCGGCCGTCGCGAGCACGACCACGACGAGGACTGGGATCCACGCGAACTCCGGCTCGTACCTTCGCTCGGCGGCGTCGCCCGGGGAGGCTTCGTCTCCGGCCGGCAGGGGTTGGAGCTGCGGCAGCTCGAGCTCGCCCCGTCGCTCGCCGAGGCTCCGCACGACGACTGCGAGCACGAGCACGAACAGGAAGACGGCCAGGATGGCGCGCCGCGAGCGCTGGCGCCGCCGGCGGGGCTCCGGCGAGGCGCGGATGGCGTCACGGTTGAGGTAGAGGATGAGCACGAGCAGGACGATCCCGAGGCCCATCGCGACGAGGAAGAGGCTGAACACGGCATCGAGCAGGCCGTCGGCCGGCCGCCTCGAGCCCGGCCTCCCGGCCTCCACTCCGCCGCGCGAGGCGACCGCG
>Ga0136620_10000039_pt1 | contig 48099 bp, 49 predicted proteins | sample AntDrymUQ4162106_2_FD_104806 | JGI IMG/M metagenome (GOLD analysis project Ga0136620, IMG submission 104806) | Polar desert sand microbial communities from Dry Valleys, Antarctica - metaG UQ416 (21.06) | ecosystem: Environmental > Terrestrial > Soil > Desert | place: Antarctica: Dry Valley... | reverse complement strand
GTGGTGCGGCCGAGCGCCGTCCTCGCGCGCGCCGCGGGCTGGTCGAGACGGTACTTCGGCGCCGGCGCCGGCACGGCTGCAGCCTGCACCCGCTGCGGCTGCGCGGTGCGGCTCCAGCGCTACGTCCGCGAGCACCAGGGAGAGTCCAGCGCCGGCTTGCTCGCCGACTGCAGCGCGTGCGGCGAGCAGGTCTCGGCGTCGGTTCGCGGCCTCGCGAGCTCGCTGATCGAGATGCGCGAGCTCCGCCGGCGCCACCCTCGGATCCACGTCCTGCCCACACGGCGACTCAACTTCGCGGGATGCCCCGCGCTCGCAGTTCGGTACGAGAACGTCCTCGGCAGCAGCGGGCTGACGGCTTTCTTCGCGGACGACACCCTGCGCCCGCTCCAGGTCACGGCCGACTGAGGCACTCCGGTGCTCGCGGTTCTCCGTCGCCGCGACTTCGCCCTGCTCTGGTCCGGCGGGCTCGTCTCGGTCGCCGGCGACTGGATGCTCTACGCGGCGCTGCCGTTCTTCGTCTACGAGCGCACCGGCTCGACGGTCGCGACCGCGGGCATGATCGTGGCCAGCCTCACCCCGGCCGTCCTGCTCGGGTCGTTTGCCGGGGTCTTCGTCGACCGCTGGGATCGGAAGCGCGTGCTCGTGCTGGCGAACCTGCTCCAGGCCGTCGCCGTCGCGTTCCTTCTGCTCGTTCCGAGCGACGGCTGGCTGTGGATCGTGTACGTCGTGGCCGTCGCGCAGTCGTGCGTCGCGGCGTTCTCGCAGCCCGCGGAGGGGGCGCTGCTCCCCAGCCTCGTCGAGGACGACCAGCTCGTTCCGGCGAACGCGCTGAACGCGCTCAACAACCGCATCGGCCGGCTCGTCGGCGCGCCCGTGGGCGGCGTGCTGCTGGCCGCGCTCGGCCTCGAGGCGGTCGTCGTCGTCGACTGCGTCTCGTTCCTCGGCGCCGCGCTACTGATCGCGCCCATCTCCGCGCCGCGCGCCGTCCGCGGAGAGCCGGAGCAGGCTAGGCCCGCCGCCCCAGTCGCACGCACGAGGTGGGCGTCCTTCTGGGCGGAGTGGGTCGCGGGCCTGCGCCTCGTCGGGAACGACCGGACGATAGCCGTGCTGTTCCTCGTGTTCGGGCTGATGACGTTCGGCGGCACGATGCTCGACCCGCTGACGGTCGCGTGGGTCCGCGACGTCCTCGGCGAAGGGCCCGAGGTGTACTCGCTGCTGATCACCGCCCACGCCGTCACGGGGATCGTCGGCACGCTGCTCGTGGGCCGATTCGGTGCGGACTCGTCGCCGCGCGACCTGATCGGGTGGGGCTCGCTGATCGCCGGAGCCGCGCTCCTCCTGAAGTACAACGTGCCCGTGCTGGCCCTCGCGTTCGCCACGACGGCCGTGACGGGAATCACCTCGGTCGCCTCCGCCGTCGGTGCCGAGTCGCTCGCGCAGCGCGCGGTTCCGGACGCCTACCGGGGCCGTGTCTTCGGCTCGCTGCAGGCGACGATCTTCCTGCTCAGCCTGCTGGGCGCCCTCACGGGCGGCTTGCTCGCCGAGGTGGTCGGGATCGTGGCGATGCTCAACGTGGCGGCGGCGCTGACCGTGCTTGCCGGCCTCGTCACGTTACGGGCATTCGCCGCCGACCGTCAGCGCCTGAGGTCCGCCAGCGTTGGGCTGGCCGGCGACGAATAGGGCAGCACGAGCCGGAAGCGGCTGCCGGTCCCGACCTCCGTCTCGAGCTCGATCCGCCCGCCGAGCGCCACGGCGAGCTCCTTCGCGATCGGCAGGCCGAGCCCCGTCCCACGGCCGTCACGCGACCAGAACGGGCGGAAGATCCGCTCCTGCTCCTCCGCGCGGATTCCCGACCCGCTGTCGACGACGTCGACCGTGACCGCGCCGTTCGAGCTATCGAGCGAGAGGTCGATCCGGCCGCCGTCGGGAGTCCACCGAAACGCGTTCGAGAGGAGGTTGGAGATGATCTGGAGCACACGGTCCCCGTCCGAGACGATCACCGGCTCCTCGTCCGAGCTATGCGTGTAGTCGATTCCGCGCCGCCGTGCCTCCTCGGCGAAGGTCGAGTAGGCGCGCTCGCAGAGCCTGCCCATGTCGACCTCCTCCGTGAGCACGGTGAACCGGTGCGCGTCGAGCTTGGCCAGGTCGAGCACGTCGCCGACGAGGCGCCCCAGCCGCTCCGCCTCCTCGGCGACGACCGTCAGCGACGCCTCGGCGAGCTCCGGATCCGTCACGACGCCTTCGCGCAACGCCGCGACGTGTCCGCGGATCGCAGTCAGCGGCGTGCGGAGCTCGTGCGAGACCGACATCAGGAAGTTGCGCTCGCGCTCCTCCGCCTCGGCCAGACGTGACGCCATCTCACGGAAGCGATCGGCGAGATGGCCGATCTCGTCACCGGCCGGAACACGCGGCACCTCGACGTCGTACTGTCCCTGCGCGATCTCGTCGGCAGCCTGCGAGAGCGCGAGCACGGGCCCGGTGATCCGGCGCGACAGGTAGCCGGCAAGCGCGCCGACCACCGCGAGGCTGACGAGGAACGCGAAGGCGAGCCGGGAGATCAACGTCACCCAGGCATCGCGCAGCTCGTTCTTCGGCTTCGCGACGACGAGCGCCCCGAACGCCGGTGTGTTCGGCCCCCCGGGCCGGAGCGGGTAAGAGGCCGCCAGCAAAACTCGCTCCTCTCCGGGCGGGGTGAACTCGAAGGTCAGAATGCGCCCCGCGGTCAGGTCGGTATCGAGGTCTGCGGGGCGCAGCCGCGTCAGGCCGGCGTCGTCGCCGGGGAATGCGCTCAGACCGACGTAGAAGATTCGATCGCCGGTCGCGGCTTCCAGAGTCGCTGCCGCGAAGACCGGAGCGGCGCGATCCTCGTCGCTCGTCCGCAACGCCGAAGCGGCATAGAGCTCGGCGATCCCCCGCGCCTCCCGGCGAAGCTCGTTCAGCGTCTCCCCGCGCGTGTGCTCCTGAAACAGCCGCAGCGCGATCAGACTCGCGACGACGAACGCGAGCGCGATCGCCGCCAGGAAGAGCGCCGGCAGGCGAAAGCGCAGTGACCGCAGCATTACGCCGTCTTGGCAGCGGCCCGTTCGGGCCCGACCTTGTAGCCGACGCCCCAGACGGTGACGATCGGAGAGGCCTCACCGAGCTTGCGCCGGACCTGGCGCACGTGGACGTCGACCGTGCGCGTGTCGCCCGCGAACGTGTAGCCCCAGACGCGCTCGAGCAGCTGGTCGCGCGTGAGCACGAGCCCACGATGATCGAGCAGCTCCCAGAGCAGGTCGAACTCCTTCGGAGCGAGCTGGATCTCCTCCTCGCCCACCTTCACCTCTCGGCGGCCGGCGTTGATCGAGAGGTCACCGTGGCGAAGCTCCTGCTCCTCGCTGTCGCGCCTGCGCTCGGTCGAGGACCGGCGCAGCACCGACTTGACGCGCGCGACGAGTTCGCGCGGGTTGAACGGCTTCGTCAGGTAGTCGTCCGCGCCGACTTCGAGCCCGATGATCTTGTCGACATCCTCGTCGCGGGCGGTCAGCATCAGGATCGGGACGTCGGAAGTCTTGCGCACGCGGCGGCAGATCTCGATCCCGTCCAGGTCGGGCAGCATCAGGTCGAGGATGATCAGGGCCGGCACGTCGGCCGCGACGTGCGCCAGCGCGGCGCTGCCCGTCGCGACGGCGCGCACCTCGTAGCCCGCGTTCTTGAGATAGAGCGAGACGAATGAGGCGATCGACGCCTCGTCCTCGACGACCAGGATTGTCTGGACGCCGCCGGCCATCACCGAATCGCGAGCGAGGAGCTCGTGATGGGCGACGAGTTCCGCTCCGACGGATCGAGCGTGCCGAGCCGGAAGCGCTGCACCTCTGCCGGTAGGGGCTTGCACCGCGCACGCGCGTGGCCGCAGTCCTCGCCTTCGAGCGAGTAGACGCCCGGGAACCTGCCCTTCCCCTCCAGCGAGACGGAGCCGGAGCCGACGGCGGAGAGATCGATCCCGGAGCCGTTGACGACGATCCGGAACGAGCCGCCGATCAGACGGAAGCGGACGCCCTGCCCGTAGTGCCGCTCCTGCTCGAGCCCGACCCCGATCTCCCGGGTCGCGCCCCACACCTTCGGCTCGAAGGGGTCCTCGGGCGTGTGATCCTGGATCGTTACGAAGCCGCGGTCGAAGCGACCGATCACGCCGCCGCGCACGTCGATCACGATCCGGCCCTCGCCGTCCTCGACCGAGAGCATGCCGTCGCCGGAGCCGCGCATGAGCGCGGCCGTGCCCACTGCCGGAAAGGTCAGCAGGCAGGCGAACAGGAGCAGGGCGAAGGCGCGCATCGCTCGTCGAGTATCCCGGGTGGGAGTGAGTTGAGGGTGAGCAGCATGTAAGAAAAGTGTAATCAGGCTCGCGCGTTCAGCGAGAGGCTCCAGTGGCTCGGTTTGGTTACGGTGAAATCATGGCCGTCGTCGCGAGCCTGGTGTTCGTCGTCGCCCTCGGCGCGATCGCCTTCGAGTGGGCTCATCGCACGAAGATCGCCCTGCTCGGCGCCGCCGCGGTCGTCCTGGTCGGGATCCTGGAGGAGCAGCAGGCGATCGAGGCTGTCGACTGGAGCACGCTCGGGCTACTCGTCGGAATGATGATCATCGTCGGCCTGACCGAGCGGACGGGCGTCTTCACGTATCTCGCCCTGCGCGTCGCCCAGTTGTCCCGCGGTCGCACCGTGCGCCTGATCTTTCCTGCTCTCGGGCTTCACGGGGGTGCTCTCTGCGTTCCTCGACAACCTGACTGCGATCCTGCTCGTCGTCCCCATCACCTTGCTGCTCGCCGACCTGCTCCGGATCTCGCCGATCCCGCTCGTGCTCGTCGAGGTGCTCGCGTCCAACATCGGAGGCACGGCCACGCTGATCGGCGATCCGCCGAACATCATGATCGGCACCGCCCGGCCCGAGCTCAGCTTCCTCGACTTCATCGTGAACCTCGCACCCGTCTCCGTGTTCACGCTCGTCGTCGTCACGGGCGGGCTGGCGCTCCTTTACCGCAGGCAGCTCAGGATCGCACCGGAGCGGGCCGGGGAGGTCGACCGGCTGGACGCGGCCGCCGATATGCGCGACGCGCCGTACGTGAAGCGGTCGCTGGCCGTGCTGCTCGGCACGATCGTCGGGTTCTTCCTGCACGCACCGCTGCACATCGAGCCGGCGGTGGTGGCGCTCGTTGGCGCGACGGTGATGCTCCTCGTGGCGGCCGACGATGTCGAGCAGGCGCTGGAGCGCGTCGAGTGGGCCACCATTTTCTTCTTCATCGGCCTCTTCGTGATGGTCGGCGGGCTGGTGGAGCAGGGCGTGATCGACCGCGTGGCCGAAGGCTTCGCGGACCTGACGGGCGGCTCGCGCTCGCTCGAGGCGCTCGTGATCCTCTGGGGCTCGGCCGCCGGCTCGGCCGTCGTGGACAACATCCCCTTCACTGCGGCGATGATCCCCGTCGTCGACAGCCTCCAGGCAGACGGTTTCGACGATGCCGCTTGGTGGGCGCTCGCCCTCGGCGCGTGCTTCGGCGGCAACGCGACGATCATCGCGGCCGCCGCGAACGTGGCGGCGAGCGGCGTGCTGGAGCGCAGCGGCCACCCGATCTCGTTCGTCCGCTTCCTGCTCGTCGGCCTGCCCGTGACGGCGGTCTCCCTCGTGATCGCCACCTTCTATCTGCTGGTCTTCCAGCTGTGACCGCGAGCACGCTCCACGACATCGCGCTCGTCGACGTCTCCGTCGACGCATCGGCCACGTTCGGGGATGCGGCGCGCGCCTTGAGTGAGAGCCGCCTCTCCGCACTCGCCGTCATCGAGGCAGGACGGGTCGTCGGGCTGTTCACCGACGAGGAGCTGCTGCTCGGGGTTTCGCCGCGCTACCTGGACGAGCTCCGCCACACCGCGTTCCTGGAGACCGACCTGCCCTCGCTCCGCGAGCGAGCACGCGCGGTGCGCGAGGAGCCTGTGCGCAAGCACATGCGCAAGGCGGTGACGATCGAGCTCGAGAGCAGCTCCATGCACGCGGTGGAGCGATTCGTCCACTGCGACGAGGGAGCGCTCCCGGTAGTCGACGGCGAGAACCGCTTCGTCGGGATGCTCTCGCGGACGGAGTTCGCCCACGCGCTGCTGAAGCGCCTCTCCGAAGCGTGATCGTCGCAGCCGCCGCCGACAGTCCCGTCGCGGGCGCGCTGGTCGACCTCTTCGTCGTCCTGCTGGCGGCGAAGCTCGGCGACGAGCTGTTCAAGCGTCTCGGCCAGCCGACGATCGTCGGCGAGATCCTGGCCGGCGTCGTGATCGGATCGTCCGTGCTGGGCCTCGTCGAGCCGACGGAGACGCTCGAGGTGTTCGCCGAGCTCGGCGTCGTCTTCCTCCTCTTCTGGGTCGGGCTCGAGACGAGGCTCTCCGAGCTCGTAGAGGTGGGCCGCGCCGCAATCCTCGTGGGGCTGCTCGGCTTTCTGCTGCCGCTGGGCGGCGGGATCGGGCTCGGCTTCGGCCTCGGCGAGTCCGCGGCGACGAGCATCTTCCTAGGTGCAGCGCTCGTCGCGACGAGCGTCGGCATCACGTCGGCCGTCCTGATCGAGCTCGGCGTGCTGGACACCCGCCGCGCCCGGACGATTCTCGGCGCCGCGGTCGTGGACGACATCCTGGCGATGGTGCTGCTGGCGATCGCTGTCGGTCTCGCTGCCGAGGGCGGAATCGACGCGATGTCGATCGCGGTCGTGGTGGTGCTCGCGATCGGCTTCGTCGGCTTCCTCGCACTCGGCGGCACGCGGCTCCTGCGCGCACGTCCCCGGTTGCTCTCTGCGCCGCGCTTCTCGGAGTCGCCGCTCCTCCCCGCCGTTATCCTCGCGCTTGGGCTCGCCGCGCTCGCCTCGGAGATCGGGCTGGCGGCGATCATCGGTGCGTTTCTCGCGGGGATGATGGTGGCGGAGACGAAGGAGCAGCACCCGATCGAGGACGAGATCGCCCCGCTCTATGCCTTCTTCCCGCCCTTCTTCTTCGTCTTCATCGGTCTGCAGGTCGATCTCGGCGCATTCGTCGACGCCGGCACGTTCGCGCTGCTGGCGGGCGTGACGGCGCTCGCGGTCGCGACGAAGTTCGCCGGATCCTGGGTCGGCGCCCGCTCGCTCGGACGGGCGGACGCGACCTTCGTCGGCGTGGGAATGGTGCCTCGAGGCGAGGTGGGAATCATCGTCGCTGGGATCGGCCGGACGACGGGCGTGATCGACGACGAGCTGTTCGCCGTGATCGTCGGGATGTCGATTTTGACGACGCTCGCCGTCCCTCCGGTCCTGCGATCGCTACGCCCGTCCGCGCCGGAGCCGAAGCCGCAGCCCCAGCCAGGTCAGTCGTAGCTGTAGAAGCCGCGGCCGCTCTTGCGGCCGAGCAGGCCCGCATTGCGCATCGCGACCAGGCGCGGCGGCGGCGCCATCCGCTGCTCGCGGGTCTTCTCGTACAGCGCCTCAGAGGCGTGGACGTGCACGTCGATCCCGACGAGATCGACGAGCGCGCAAGGCCCCATCGGCCACCCGGCGCCGTGCTTCATCCCCGAGTCGAGATCCTCGGGCGTGACCCGTGACTCGTCGAGGACGCGGATGCAGTCGTTCAGCAGCGGGATCAGGACGCGGTTGACGACGAAGCCGGGCGTGTCGTGGGCTCGGATCGGTGACTTGCCGATGCGCTCCCCGAACGCGAACGCCGTTTCGAACGCGTCGTCGCCCGTCAGCTCCGCCCGGACGATCTCGACGAGCGGCATCAGCGGCGCCGGGTTGAAGAAGTGCATGCCGACGACTCGCTCCGGCCGTTTCGTCGCTGACGCGATCTCCGTGACGGAGAGCGCGGAGGTGTTCGTCGCTAGCACCGCCTCCGGCGAGGTGAGCCGGTCGAGCTCCGCGAAGAGCTCGCGCTTGGGCTCCAGCTCCTCGACGATCGCCTCGATCACGAGGTCGCAGCCGGCGAGGTCGGCCACCTCCGTCGTCAGTGTCAGCCGCGCGACGGCGGCGTCCCGGTCGACCTGCGCGATCGTCCCCTTCTCGACCTTGCGCGTCAGGAAGTGCGCGATTCGGTCACGTGCACGCTCGGCGAACTCCCCCGAGACTTCCCGGCCGATCGTCTCGACGCCCGCTTCGACGCAGAGCTGCGCGATCCCGGCGCCCATGGCGCCGAGCCCGGCTACGCCGACCTTCCGGATCTCCGCCACGGCGGCGATCGTAGCGGCCGGGCGAGTCAGCGGGTCAAGAGCGCCGTCGGTCAAGCTCGTCGACGCGGGAGTCGACGCCGAACGCATAGGCGAGCGGACCGGCGATCAGGAGCAGCGTGATCACGATGAAGGCCATGCCCCAAGCATGCGGCACTTGCACGATCAGGGCCAGTCGAGGTAATGTTCGCTTCGATCATGGAACCTGATAGTTGGCTGGGAGTCGAGATCCGGCATCTGGCGGCGCTCGAGGCGGTCGCACGGGAGGGCTCGTTCGGTCGCGCGGCCGAGTCGCTTGGCTACACGCAGTCGGCGATCAGCCAGCAGATCCAGACGCTCGAACGGATCGTCGGCGAGCGGCTTCTCGAGCGACCCGGCGGACCGCGCGCCGTCTCGCTGACCGAGCCCGGCGCGCTGCTGCTCCGCCACGCGGAGGCGATCGTCTCGCGGCTGCACGCGGCGCAGGCCGACCTGCACGCGCTCGTTCAGGGTCAGGCCGGTGCGCTTCGCATCGGCACGTTCCAGAGCGTCGGAGCCAAGGTGCTCCCGGAGGTGATGCGCCGCTTCGTGGCCGAATGGCCGCGCGTCGAGCTCGAGCTGCGCGAGTCGACCTCGGACGACGACTTGCTGCGCCTCGTGGAGCGCGGCGAGCTCGACCTCACGTTCGCGATGCTGCCGATGCTGGAGGGGCCCTTCGAGGCCGAGGAGCTTCTGCGCGACCCCTACGTCCTCGTCGTCCCGGCCGATCACGAGCTGGCGAGCGCCGCCAGTGCTCGGCTCGACGAGCTCGGAGATCTCACACTGATCGGCAACCGCGCCTGCCGGAGCACGTCCCTGGCCGAGAGCGAGCTCGCGATCCGCGGCGTCACCGTCGACGTCGCCTTCCGCTCCGACGACAACGGCACGGTGCAAGGGCTCGTCGCATCCGGGTTCGGCGCCGCGCTCGTGCCGCTGCTCACGGTGGACGCGAACGACGAGCGGGTGCGCGTGCTCGAGACCGACCCCGAGATCCCGCAGCGCCGGATCGCGCTCGCCTGGCACCGCGACAGGCACCGCTCACCTGCCGGGCGGGCGTTCCTGGAAGTCGCGGGCGAGGTCTGCGCGGAGCTGAGCCTCGAGCTGCCCCAGCGGGTCTAGAACCGCTCCACGACTGCGGCGATCGCCTGGCCGAAGCCGATGCACATGCACGCGATGCCGTAGCGCTCCTCGCGGCGGTCGAGCTCGCTGAGCAGCGTCGCCGTGACTCGCGCGCCGGTGGCGCCGAGCGGATGGCCGAGCGAGATGCCGCCCCCGTTCGGGTTGATGTCGTCGAAGCGCTCCTCGAGCCCGGCGTCCTTCGCGAACTGGAGCACGACCGACGCGAAGGCCTCGTTCACCTCGATCACGGCGATGTCGTCCCACGCGAGCCCGGCGCGAGCCAGCGCCTTGCGACAGGCCTCGGGATTCCCATGCAGCATCCGGTGCGGATCGACGCCGGCGAGACCGAAGGAGACGAAGCGCGCTCGCGGCTCGAGGCCGAGGCGCGTCGCTGCCGCCTCGCCCGTGACGAGCACGGCGGCGGCGCCGTCCACGATCTGGCTCGAGTTGCCGGCGGTCACGACCCCGTCCGGGAGAAAGGCGGGCGCGAGCGCAGCGAGCTTCTCGGCGGAGGTGTCCCGGCGCGGCGCCTCGTCGACGGCGAATAGCACGGCTGCCCCGGCGGCGCCGGTTTCCACCGGCACGATCTCGCCCTCGAAGCGACCCTCGTCGATCGCGGCGAGCGAGCGCCGGTGCGACTCGAGCGAGTAGGCGTCGAGCGCCTCGCGCGTCAGCCCCCACTCCGCTGCGAGCACCTCGGCGGAGATCCCCTGCGGGACGATCTGCCAGTGCTCGTGCAGCCGGTCCGAGAGATCGCCGCCGTTCGAGCCCATCGGGACGCGCGACATGCTCTCCACCCCGGCCGCCACGACGACGTCGAGCTGCCCGGCATGCACGGCGGTGGCCGCGTTGAACGCGGCCTGGAGCGAGGAGCCGCACTGGCGGTCGACGGTCGTCCCGCAGACGGTCTCGGGCCACCCGGCCACGAGTGGCGCCATCCGGCCGATGTTCCAGCCCTGCTCGCCGATCTGCGTCACGCAACCCATCTGCACGTCCTCGACCTCCGCCGGATCGAGGTCGTGGCGGGCAACGAGGCCGTTCAGCACCTGGCCGGCGAGCTCGTCCGCGCGAGTCCCCGCCAGCGCACCGTTCCGCCGTCCGATCGGCGACCGGACGGCATCGACGATCAGCGCGTCGCCGGCCATCGACGACAGCATAGAGCCGCCACGAGCCCGAAGCGCCGTCAGCTTCCGGGCGCCGCGGCGCGCTAGAGCCGGAAGTCTGACCTGCCCCGCTGTTAGACTCGCCCGGCTTCATGGCGCGTCTCTCGCTGCTCCCACGTCTGCTGCGGCAGCAGTCCGACTCGCCGCCGTCCGAGCCGGCCGCCCAGCCGACTCCGAGCCGCCGACGCCGGGCGCCGGCCGCGAGCGAGCTCCGGCGTGAGCGAAGGGCGCTCCTACGCCTGCGGGAGGAGCGACTCCGAGACCTCGGCGGCCTCGCGCTCGAGATGTACCGCCGCGACCGGTTCCGCGAGGACCTCGTGCTGGAACGCTGCGCCGAGCTGATCGGGCTGGAGGCGCGCGTCCACGAGCTCGACGAGCTGCTGGGCGGCTCGCGCGCGGCGCACGGCGCACGCAGGAGCGCCCGCTGCGAATGCGGCGCGCCGCTGCTGGTCGGGTCACGGTTCTGCGCCACCTGCGGGCGTCCGGTCAACCCCGAGCAGGCCGGCGAGGCTCGCTGAGCTCGCCCGACGATCCTGCGGCTGCGGAGCGCAGCTGCCCTCGCTGTTCGACCGCCGTCGAGCCGCTGCAGGAGTACTGCCTCGAGTGCGGGCACCGGCTCCCTCACGAGCGAGCGACGAGGCTCGAGCGGCCGTCCACGCAGCCTGTCGGCGGTCATCGGTGGTCGCACGGCTGGATCGTCCCGGCGCTGCTCGGGCTCCTGATCACCGTCATCGGCACGGGCGCGGCGATCGCGATCTCGGACCAAGGTGCGTCGCCTCCAGCGGTGACGACCGCGACCGGCGGCAGCCGCCCGGCTCCGGAGACGACCTCGACGCTGACCGCGCCCGAGCCGACGGCTCCCGCGGCGACGACCCCTCCTCCCGCGACGACCAGACCGGCGGCGACCCCCCCGCGGCGGTCTCCGACCACGCTCGCGTGGCCACGGGACCGGCGAGGCTGGACGATCGTGCTCGTCTCCCTGCCCCAGTCCGGTGGCCGAGACCTGGCCGACGAGAGCGCTGCAGACGCCCGCAGGGACGGATTGGCGAACGTCGGGATTCTCAACTCGTCTCGCTTTGCAAGCCTCCATCCCGGCTACTTCGTCGTCTTCACCGGCGTCTTCGACTCCGAGGCGGAGGCCACGAGCGCGCTGCCCCGCGCCCGCTCGGTGTTTCCGCTCGCCTACCAGCGCGAGATCGTGCCGTGATCTGAAGAGGCCGAGGGCCGGCGGAGAACTCGTTCAGATCGGCCCTTCAGGACTTCAGGGTGTTCACCCGGGCGGAACGAAAGCAAAAGACTTTGTAACACCCGAGCGTTGCCCGTATACTCGGCCGTGGGAGCCTCTCCCGCGTGACAGTTTTCGGCCTGAACAGTGGATCTGACCAGGGAGCGACACGTCTCGATGGAAGCCCGGCAGCTGCATCTACAAGCGTGCATGTATCAATACTCGCGAGCGATCTACCGCTCGATCAAGGATCTGATCGACCCGTACGCCGACGCAGCCACGCAGCTCGAGTCGCGCCGAGCGGTCCTCGAGCAATGTGAGGGGACGATGGAGCGGCTCGCCGCGGATCCGCACTACTTCGCGAAGCCCGACCGGGCGCTGTTCCAGGACATCCGCCGCTACTTCCCGATCACGGCGCAGGCGCAGGTCGCCTGGGCGGTCACCGAAGGCGTCGGCGCGGCCGTCGGCTTCATCGAGGAGCAGCTCGAGACGGGCGCTCTCGACGGAGGCGTCGCGCGCTGCCGCGCGACCACACGCAAGGGCAAGCCCTGTCAGCGGACGCCGCTGCCCGAGCGCGACTACTGCCCCTCGCACCAGCATCTCGAGCGCTCGACCCTCGCCGCCTAGCAAAGACGCTGGACATCGAGGTGGTCGGGCCGTGAAGCGGCCCCTTCAGGGATCTTCGCGCGCTGAGCAGTCGCCCCCGCGGCTGTTCAGCTTGCGCCGACTAGAGACGGAGACCGACTAAGCTCGCGAGCGATGTCGCACGACACGGACAAGCTGATCCGGCAGCTGTCGCTCGTCGCCTTCTTGATGGCGGAACGGCGTCCGCTGACGGCGCGTGACGTCAAGGGGAACGTCGAGGGGTACTCGGAGATGTCGGACGAGGCCTTCGCGCGGCGCTTCTACTCCGACCGCGCCGAGCTGATCTCCCTCGGCGTGCCTCTGCACTCGCAACGCGACGAATACACCGGCGAGGAGCTCTACACGCTGCGCTCGGAGAACTACTTCCTCGAGAAGCTCGAGCTGGACGACGAGGAGCTCGCCGCCCTGCAGACCGCGCTCTACCTGCTCGAAGGCACGTTCGCGTACGCCGAGCCACTTCGCCTCGCGCTCCAGAACCTCGCGCTCGGGCGTCCCGGCTTCGACGACGCCGCCACCAGCACCGCCGCGAGCGTGCAGGTGCGCGATCCCGACTACTCGCCGGAGATCGCCGGCCGGCTCAGCAAGCTCGAGGCCGCCATCTCCAAGCAGCGCACCGTCAAGTTCAGCTACTGGTCGCCGCGCCCGGACCGCGTGGCGGAGCGAACGCTCAACCCGTACGCGCTGCGCCGCGACCGCGGCACCTGGTACGTCGTCGGCCTCGACCTCGACCGGGACGCGATCCGCACCTTCCGGATCACACGCATCCGCAGCGACATTCGCTTCGCCACGCGACGAGAGCGCGACTTCCGCCAGCCCGACGACTTCGACGTCGACGCACATCGGGTCGGTGAGGACTGGCAGCACGGCGCCACGTCGGGCACGGCGCGGATCGCCGTCGCGGGCGACACGGCCTGGTGGGTGCACCGGACGCTCGATGCCGCCGGCGCGCTGACCGACGGGGTCTTCGAGACCGGGTACGCCGACGTCGATGCCCTGGCGGCCTGGGTCCTGCGCCAGAACGGCCGCGCCGTGCCGCTCGAGCCCGAAGAGCTGCGCGTGGCCTGCGCACGTGCGCTGGAGCGCGTCCGCGAGAGTCACGCCGGCGAGCCTCCCTCGCTCGCGCGCGAGCGCAAGCTCGCCGCGGCGATTGCCCCGGACCGGCCCGCGCCCCCCGTCGCGCCCGAGCGGTTCGCCGTTCTGCAGGCGCTCCTCGCCTACCTGCTGGCCGCGTGCGGGGACAGCCGCGAAGCGAGGATTCCGGCGGCCGAGCTCGCCGAGCGCTTCACGATCGCGCCCGACGAGCTGCAGGAGCATCTCTCGCTCCTGAATCTCGTCAACTTCGGAGGCGGCTGCTACACGGTGTACGCGGAGCTCGAGGGTGACACGGTTCGCATCGACAAGGAGCTGTACGGCGATGTCTTCCGGCAGGCTCCGCGCCTGACGCCGCTCGAGGCGCGCGCGATCCGGCTGGCGCTCGACATCGTCGGCCCGACGATCGCGGCGCGGGCGCACACACCGCTCGATCGGGTGCGAAAGAAGCTGGAGGACACCTTCGGCCAGTTCGAGCTCGCACAGGCGCCCGAGTCGCGGCAACTAAACGACGAGGAGGGGCTCGTGCGGACGCTGAGCGAGGCGATGGAGCAGCACCGCGTCGTCGAGATCGAGTACCTGAAGGAAGGCGAGGACGGCCATTCGACGCGGCGCGTCGAGCCGTACAGCTTCGAGCGCGTGATGCCGAACTGGCTCGTGCACACGTGGGACCTCACGGTCGAGAACTCGCGCAGCTACCGGCTCGACCGGATGCGGTCGGCGCGGCTGACGGACGAGACGTTCGCGCCACGCGAGGGCTTCGATCCGCACTTCCTCGAGGACACACGTCCTGCGCGCGTCCTCTACACGAAGCAGATCGCCCGCTGGAAGGTCGAGCGCGGAGCAGTGCCGCTCACGGACAAGTCGGCCGTCGCGAGCCTCCGGGTCGGCAACGGCGACTGGCTCGTCGGCGAGATCTTGGCCGACCGCGGCGAGGCGATCGTGCTCGAGCCCACCGAGCTCCGGCCGGCCGTCGCGAAGCGCGCGGCCGAGCTCCTCCGGGAGCTCAAGCTCACGCGTGTACGCGTTCCCGGCTGACCCGCCTCACGCCGGCAACGTCACGCGCCAATCCGTGCGTCGATTCGCCCGAGCGCCCACGAGGCGTGCTCACGGAGGAGCTCGTCCGGATCGTCCGCGTAGCGCGCGACAGCCGGACGCTCGCGTTCGCCGCCGACGTTTCCAGCGGCGACGAGCGCGTTCCGGCGCAGGTAGCGCGGGTCGTTGCGCGGCACGTAGAGCCGGTCGAAGCGCTCCACGAGCGCCCGGCCGTCCTCCTCGAGCCAGTCGACGAGGCTCACCGTCGGCTCTGCGCCGGCGGGGAGCGGTTCGCCGGCGCGCCGCTTCTCGACTCCTCGGTTCCACGGACAGATGTCCTGACAGATGTCGCATCCGTAGACCGATCCGCCGAGCTCCGTGCGGTAGCCGACGGGGATCGCCTCCGGAGCCTGCGTCCAGTACGAGAGGCAGCGCTTCGAGTCCAGCGTGCCCGGCTCGTCGAGCGCACCGGTAGGGCAGGCCTCGATGCAGAGCGTGCACGAGCCGCAGTCGGCCGCAAGCGGCGCAGTCGGCTCGAGCTCCACGTCCGTCACGAGCGTCCCGAGCACAACCCAGGAACCGTGGCGCCTGGTGATCAGCAGTGTGTTCTTGCCGTAGAAGCCGACCCCCGACCGCGCGGCTGCCTCGCGGTCGACGTGCTGGTTTGCGTCGACGAGCACGCGGTACGAGCCTCCGCCGCGTGACGAGCAGACCCGGCGTCCCAGCTCGTCGAGCTTCTTGCGCAGCTCCGCGTACCGGTCGGACCAGGTGTACCGCGATAGGCGCCCCTCCCCCGCTCTCGGAGCAGGTCCGGGCACGTAGTAGCACAGAGCCGCCGAGACGACCGTGCGCGCGCCGGGGAGCAGCTTCTCCGGGTGGCAGGAGACCTCCGGCTGAGCCATCGTGAAGCGCATGTCCGCGAATAGACCACGTGCGCGGCGCGCGCGGATGTGCCGCTCGGTGTCGGCGTAGGGCTCGGCCGGAGCCGTTCCGACCGCGTCGAGCCCAAGCTCGTCGGCCAGCTGGGCGAGCTCCGCGGCTGTCATGGGAGGATTCTGCCTGTGAAGGCAATTCGCATCCACGAAGACGGCGGCCCGGACGTGCTCCGCTACGAGGACGTTCCCGATCCAGTCGCCGACCCAGGCGAGGTGCTGATCTCGCTGCGCGCCGCTTCGCTGAACCATCTCGACCTCTGGGTGCGCAAGGGGCTGCCGTCCGTACCCAAGCCGCGGATCCTCGGCGCGGACGGCGCAGGAGTTCGGGTCGACACGGGCGAGCGGGTCGTCATCAACCCCGGGCTCGAGCACGGCACGTCGATCACGGTGATCGGCGAGCACACCGACGGCACGCACGCGGAGCTGATCGCAGTGCCGGAGGAGAACGTCTTCCCGCTCGGCGACAACCTCGACTTCGAGACCGCTGCTGCCTTCCCGCTGGTCTTCGAGACCGCGTACCGGATGCTCGTGACGAAGGCGCAGCTGCGCGAGGGTGAGACGGTGCTGATCTGGGGGATCGGCGGCGGCGTGGCAACCGCCGCCTTCGAGATCGCGCGCGCGTTCGGCGCCCGCACCGCTGTCACGTCGGGAAGCGATGCAAAGCTCGAGCGCGCCCGCGACTGGGGCGCGGACGTCGCGGTCAACCACCGGACCGGGGACGTCGCCGCCGCGGTGAAGGAGGCCGGAGGCGCAGACGTGGTCGTCGAGACGGTCGGAGAGGCGACCTGGAAGACCTCGCTCGCGGCCGTGAAGCCGGGCGGACGCGTCACGGTCTGCGGCGCGACGAGCGGCCCCAACCCGCCTGCGCAGCTGCACCGCTTCTGGTGGAAGCAGCTGACGATCTTCGGCTCGACGATGGGGACGCGCGAGGACTTCCTGGGCGCCTTCGAGCTGGTGCGCAGCGGCCGGGCGCGGGTGCACGTCGACTCCGTGTTCCCGCTCTCGGAGACCCGCGCCGCCCACGAGCGGCTCGAGGCCGGCGAGCAGCTGGGCAAGATCGTGATCGCCATTCCGGGCTGACGCCCGGAATGGCCGTCTGGGCTTTGGCGTCAGCCAAAGCCCAGGATGAACTTCGCGTCGTCCGACATCCGATCGGGCGTCCACGGCGGGTCGAACGTCAGCTCGACTTCGACCTCGTCGACACCATCGACCGAGGCGGCCGCGTCGTGGATGCCGTCCTGGATCATCTGGCCGGCGGGACAGCCCATCGACGTGAGGCTGTGGATCACCTTTACCTTCGGGCCGTCGATCTCGACGTCGTAGAAGAGGCCGAGCTCGACGATGTCCATCCCCAGCTCGGGATCCTCGACCGTGTGGAGGGCCTCGACGATTGCTTCCTTGGTCGGCATGAGCAAAGTCTAGCCCTCGAGTGCGCTTGGGCAGGGGAGCACTTTCGAGGTCTCCGGCGACGCTGGTTCAGCCCAGCAGGCGGACCTCCTCCTTGCGATCGCGGTTGAAGAAGTGGATGCCGTCGGTGAAGCGCACCCAGTTGCATTTCATGCACATCACCAGGGAGTGCGTGCGGGCGCTGTCGGCGAGGAACCGGACGCCGCGCAGGAGGTCGCCGCCGGAGATGCCGGTCGCCACGACGATCACCTCGCCGGGTGCGAGCTCTTCCGTCGTGAAGACGCGGTTCACGTCCTCCACGCCGTATCCGGCGGCCTCCTCGATCTCGCGCCGCGTCGTCGGCCAGAGCTGCGCCTGGAGCTCGCCGCCGAGGCAGCGGAGCGCCGCAGCCGAGAGCACGGCCTGGCGCGTGCCGCCGATTCCGATCGCGAGATGGTCGTTCGTTCCGCGAATGGCCGCGGAGATCGACGCGGTCACGTCGCCGTCCTGGATCAACTTGATCCGGGCGCCCGCTGCCCGGATCTCCTCGATCAGGTCGTGGTGTCGGGGCCGATCGAGCACGATCGTCGTGATGTCGTTGACGTTGCGGCCGAAGCCCTGCGCGATCGCGTCGATGTTCTCCGCCACGGGCTTGATCAGGGCGATCTTTCCCGCGGCGCGCGGGCCGACAGCCATGCGTCTCATGTACATGTCCGGCAGCCGGAGCAGCGACCCCGGGGGACCGACGGCGATCATGGACATGGCGCCGTTGCCGCCACGGGCGACGACCCCGCGCCCCTCGAGCGGGTCGACGGCGAGGTCGAACGCCTCGCCGCCCGCGCCGAGCGTCGAGCCGACCGTGAGCTGCTCGCCGTCCTCGGGTCCGATCACGACGGTGCCGCTGATCGGAAGCTGCGAGAGCCCGGCGAGCATCGCCCCCTCGGCTGCGTCCTCGGCTGCATCCTGGTCGTCGCGACCCAGCCAGCGCGCGCCGGCGAGCGCGGCCCACTCCGTCGCGCGCGCGAAGAGCGCACACGGACACGTCGGCCGCTGCTCCTCGTTCACGAGCATCCCTCGCCGGCACCGGCTCCCGCCCGGCAGAGCCGGGCTCCGCCGGCGCCTGGCGCCGCTCGCAGGAACGCGCGAGCGTCGGAGATACATAAAGCGCGTCTCACGAGGCCACGCGCGCATGCCGCTCGGCGCGCTCCAGCACGAGCTCGAGGACGGCCCCGATCGCGTCGCTCACCCTCTCGTTCTCGATCACCGGCACGTCGTTCCTGCGCGCTCGCTCGACGATGTACTCCTGGATCATCCGGATCTCCGGCAGGCCCGCGACGTACTTGTCCCCGGGTCGCACGCCGGCGGAGTGCACGTCGCGGATCAGGAAGTGCGTGCGGTGGATCTCCTCGTCGTGGATCGCGAGGACGCACTGGACGACGAGCGCACCCTCGAGCTCCGTCGAGAGCATCCCCGGCACGAGGTGGACCCCTTCGAGCACCATCGACCAGCCCTCGTCGAGGGCCCGCGCCAGCGCGGCCTCGACCCCCACGACGACGTTGCGGGTCTGGTCGAGGAAACCGAGCAGCGCGGCGTCGCCCGACTCCTCCTCCTCCGCCTTCGAGAGGCCGAGCCCCGCCTCGAAGCTCGAGTAGTGGATCGAGGGCATGAACTCCTTCGCGAAGAACGCGCGCATGGTCTGGCGCACGAAGTCCGTCGACGTGACGCGCGTGATTCCGAGGCGGTAGGCGACCTCGGTCGCGACCGTGGACTTGCCGGTGCCGGTTCCGCCGCCGACGAGCAGGATCACGGGCTCGTCGAGCTCCTGGAGGTCGCGGAACTGGCGGACGCGGCGGGCGGCGCGGGCTCCGGCGGCGTCGCCGAGCACGTCGACGGCGAGGTCGCGCAGGCGCTCGAGGTCGACCGAGGTGACGCCGCGCTGCGCGAGATCCGCCTCCATTCGGCGCGCGAGCTCGTAGGCGCGCTCTTCCGGAACTCCGACCGCCACGAGCACGCGCGCCATCAGCCCCTTCGAGTAGGGCGCGGACTTGCCGCCGAGGAAGTCCAGCTCGCCGTGTCGCCGCTCACTCACGCCGTCGCCTCCTCCGCCAGCCGAAGCAGCTCGTCGTCGAGCGCGGGCCCGCCGGGAACGGGGAGAACGTCGCTGCCGGCGAGGACGACCTCCACGCCGCGCTCACGTCCCGCCGCGGCGACGACGTCGATCGCAGCCGCCTTCAGCTCGACGAGGAACACCTCGGCGTCGACGGTCTCGAGCTCCTCGCGCAACTTCGCCCGGTTCGAGAGGCTGCCGGAGACGTGCACGATCTCCGCGCCGTGCTCCTCGGAGAGGTGGCCGCGGAAGCGGTCGTGCGCGCTCTCGGGTGCCGTCGAGAAGAACGCGACCCGCCGTCCCTCGACCGGCGTAGCGGGTCTCGGCCGCAGCGTGGTCGCGACGACGCGGGGTACGAGCTCGGCCGCACGGTCGCGAAGCCGCTCCCAGTCCGAATCCTCCTCGGCCATGGTGAGGACGACTAGATCCGAGATCAGATGACGGTAGCCGTTCAGGTAGCCGGTGACGACGTCCGGATCCTGCTGCGCGTTGACGACGAGGACGCGGCGTCGTGTCTCGATCGGCGGCAGCGCGGCGCCGCTCCCGTCGAAGAGCACGAGCTCGGGCTCGAGCTCGACCGCCCGACGCGCGCCCTCGTGGACGTTCGACGAGGACACGGCTCCCGCCAGACCTCCTCCGCACCGCCGGCAGCCGACCGTGGTGACGCCCGACAGCGCCGCCGTCTCGAGGTGGTCCGACGCGGCATGGCGTCCCGAGTCGGCCAGCTCGAGCAGCGCCTCGACGGTGGGCGCGACGTCCACGACCTCGGGCTCCGGCGGTCCGCCGCGCCCCATCGCGACGACGACGAGCCTGCGGTCGCGGGAGAGCAGCTGCGCCGCGTGAGCCGTGATCGCCGTCTTCCCGACGCGCTTGCCGGTGCCCACGATCCCGATCGACGGCAGCTCGAACGGCTCGAAGGCGGGTGGGTCGAAACGGAAATCGGCGCCGACGTAGGGCAACCCGTGGGCGAGGACGCGGCTCGCGAGCGCAAACCGCTCCCGGGGCCCCAGCACCGGCTCGTCGGAGAGGTCGACGACGAGGTCGGGCCGGTGCTGGGCGAGCGCCGCCTCCAGCGTGTCGACGAGCGGCACGCCGTACTCGTCGTCGCCGCGCAGCTTCTCCGTGCCCCCGAGCACGTGCGCCGCGACCACGTCGTACGGAAGCTCCGCCAGCGTGTCGCGCACGACCGGCGCGTAGTGCTCCCCATCGATGAGCGCGAGGGCCCGCGTCACGAGCGCGTCGTCACCTCGTCCTCGATCCGCCCCGTGTACTTCTCGTACGCGAAGGTGTCGAGCGAGAACTGGATGATGCGCTCCTGCCCGTGGAAGGGGTGCTTGCGCCAGACGTCGACGTGGTTCCCCGAGACCTCGACGACGTTGTAACAGGGCCTCGTGTTGCCACGCAGGCGCAGGGAGGACACGGTGCCGGTGTTGACCACGAACAGGTTCTCGAGCCGCCACGCGTACGGCACGTGCTTGTGGCCGGAGAGAACGAGGTGGACACCTGCGCGTTGGAGCGTCTCGATTGTGTCGCCCGCGTCGTAGATCACGTTCCGTTCCCGCCCCGTCCCCGGCACCGGCAGGAGGTGGTGATGGCAGACGAAGACGCGCATGCGGGCCTCGGCGTCGAACTGCTCCTCGATCCAGCGATAGCGGCCCCGCCCGATCTGCCCGTGATCGAGATCGGGCTCGGTCGAGTCGACCGCCACGACGGTCACGCCGCCGACGCGGAGCACCGAGTTGCGGTCGCCGAAGAGCTCCTCGAAATGCACGTAGCCGACGTTCCGCGAGTCGTGGTTCCCGGGGATCACGACGAGCGAGTCGCACTCGATCCGGTCGAGGTAGCCCTTCGCCTCCTGATACTCGTGCTTGAAGCCGAACGTGGTCAGGTCGCCCGAGCAGACGACGATGTCCGGGCTCAGGTCGTTGATCTCGCCGATCGCGCGCTCGAGCAGGCCCGGCACGAAGTACTGCCCTCCGCAGTGGAGATCGGAGAGATGGGCGATCGTGAAGGTGTCGGGAGGTGCGTCGCCCATCCAGGGTGCAGTGTAAGAGCTTCCACCGGGGTCGTCCGGGATGGTGAGTACCCTGAATCCGTGCCCTGGCAACTGCCTTCGTTCAGGGCGTACGCCGGAGCGGCCCCGCCCAGGTTCGCCAACGAGGTCGAGCTGGAGTGCGCGAAGATCCTTGACTTCTACGGTGTCCGGTGGGACTACGAGCCGCGCACCTTCGTGCTCGCGCACGACGCGCAGGGCCGCGTCACGAGCGCCTTCACTCCCGACTTCTACCTGCCCGACCAGGATCTCTACGTCGAGGTCACGGTCATGCGCCAGTCGCTCGTCACGCGCAAGAACCGGAAGCTCCGCGAGGTGCGCCGTCTCTATCCGGACGTCAAGGTGAAGCTGTTCTACCGGCGCGATATCGAGCGGCTCGCCCAACGCTACAGGCTGAGGCTGGCGTCCTGAGCAGCCGCTTGATGCTCGACGCGCTGCGCGAGGAGGGCCATCCGATCGGGCCGGTCTACCTCTCGCGACATGAGATCGCCCGCCGTGTCGTCGAGCTGGGCGCCGAACTCGCGGCGACCTACGACAGCCGGAACCCCGTGCTGGTGGCGCCGCTCAAGTCGAGCGCAGTCTTCCTCGCCGATCTCTCGCGGGCGCTGCCGATCCAGCACGAGCTCGACTTCCTCGAGCTCGCCGCCTACTCCGGCGGCCTCGGCGGCTCGGTGCGCGTGCTGAAGGACCTCGACGCGTCGGTGACCGGCCGTCATGTGCTGGTCGTCGAGGACGTGGTCGACACCGGGCTGACCTTGAACTTCCTCACCCGGACGCTCGCGCTGCGCGGGCTGGCGTCCCTCTCGGCCGTGACGCTCCTCAACCGGCCCTACCGGAGGCTCGTCGACGAGGTGCCTCTCGACCACGTCGGCTTCACCGTGCCGGACGAGCTGTTCGCCGGCTACGGCCTCGGCCTCGACGAGCGCTGGCGCGCCCTGCCGGACCTCCATGTCGTCACAGCCGAGGAGCTACCCGCCTCGCTCACGGGCGACGGCTTCCGCCCGGGCGCGGCAGCGGCCTAGAGGTATCCCAGCGGATCGACTGCTCCGCCGTTCACGCGCACCTCGAAGTGCACGTGCGGGCCGGTCGAGTTCCCGGTGTTCCCCGAGTAGGCGATCACCTGGCCCTGCCCGACCGTCTGGCCGACACCAACAGCGAGGCTCGTGTTGTGGCCGTACGCCGTCGCGATGCCGTAGCCGTGGTCGACGACGACAAGGTTGCCGTAGCCGCCCATCCAACCGGCGACGATCACGGTTCCACCAGCGGATGCGACCACTGCGGTGCCGCTGCCGACGGCGATGTCGATGCCCTCGTGCATCCGGCCCCAGCGCCAGCCGAACACGCTCGTGAGGACGCCGTGCACGGGCCAGACGAAGCCGGCGGCCGACGGAGCGGCAGTCATCGGCGTCGAGGACGAACTGGACGCGGCGGCCGTCTGGGCAGCCTGGATCTTGGCGGCGAGCGCGGCGCTCTGCTCGAGCAGGCCCTCGACCTCGTGCAGGAACTCCTCCCGCGTCGCGCGCGTGGATGAGAGCGCCTCGTTCTTGTCGCGGCGCGCAGTGGCGAGCTGCCGCTGGTCCCAGGCCAGGCGGTCGCGCACCGCCCGCTGCTCCTCCGTCCGCGCCGCCACCTCGTTCCTCGTCGCTCGCTGCTGGTTGCGCGTCGAGCGGGTCGCGTTCCGCGTCTTGCGCATGGCGATCTTCGCGCTCTCGACCTCGCGCGCGATCTTCTCGTCCTGACGCCCGATGGTGTCCAGGAACTCCAACTGGTCGAGCATGTCGCCGAAGCTCGCGGCCGCGAGCACGACCGAGAGCGGCTCCGTGGGGTCGGAGGTGTAGATCTCGACGACGCGCTTGTTCAGGCGCTCCGTCGCCGCCTTGTGCTGGCGCTGGAGGAAGACGAGCCTGCTCGTCTGCGTGAAGAAGAGCTCGTTCAGCCGGTCGAGCTTGCGCTGGTGCAGGGCGAGCACGCCCTCGAGCCGATCGAGGCGGACCTCCGCCGCGCCGACATCGTCCTCGAGCGCCCGGATCTTGGCCGACACCTCGGCGATCTGCGAGCTCAGGACGCCTTCCTTCGCGCGGGCGCGGTCGATCTTGTCCTGGAGCCGGTCGATCCTCGAGTCGACGGCCCGCTTCTTCCCCTCGGCTCCGTCCTGGCCAGGAGCAGTCGGAGCGAGCAGCAGTGTGCAGCATGCGCACGCGGCGGCGAGACCGATGAGGAGACGGGACATCCCGGAGATAGTTTCGTCGAGGGGTCGGCCGTCCCTTCAGGACGCGGCCGCCTGTGAGTGTAGCGAGCTTTCGGCAGGTTTCCGGTCCTGCCAGCACTCAGCGGCGGGCACCACCCCCGCGAAGTAACCACCAGCAGTGAAGCCGTGGGGCCGCGAAGCGGCCCCGTTCAGGGGTCTTGGCGCGTTGAGCGTCCGCGTCAGCGGATGCATCAACTTGCGCAGCAGCTACAGCGGGCCCGGCTCCGGGATCTGGGGCGGCTCGGGCGGGTCGAGCTCACCCGGCGGCGGGTAGGGCTCCGGAATCTGGGGCGGCTCGGGCGGGTCGAGCTCACCCGGCGGCGGGTAGGGCTCCGGAATCTCCGGCGGCTGGGGACCGAGCGGCTCCATTCCTCGGCTAGTACCCCGTGCGGCGCTGTCCTACACGTCGGTGGGGACGCGCTTCGCCGAGCCGGCTCGCAACTCGAGCGCCCGCAGCGCCTCGGCGGCCTCGCGGCGCAAGGGTCCCACGAGCGCGCGGTAGTCCTCGTCCGAGACCTTTCCCGTGCGATGGTCGAGCTCGAGCTCCTTCAGCGCAGCCAGCGCGCGATCGCGGACCTCCGAGAGCTCCAGCTGCCGGCGCTCCAACTCGCCCGGCGCGTCGAGCACGTCCTCGGCGGCGGCCGGCTCCCGCAGGTACGGCAGCGCGACCAGGACGACACACGCCGCGGCCAGCAACCCTCCGAGCAGGAGGGCGAGGGTCATGATCCGGCGGGGACGCCCGCGCGCGAGTAGCGCACCGCGAGCCGCCGCTGCTCCCGCGCGTCCGGCCAGAGCGCGATCAGCGCCCCTAACAGGAAGACGAAGCCGGCGACCCAGATCAGGTTCACGAGGGGCTTCACGAACACGCGGAGGTAGACCGTCCCGTCGGGATTCACCTGCTCGGCGATCACGAACAGGTCCTCGCCCGTGACGAGGTCGCTGCGGATGCCGACTTCGTTCGAGACCTGGCGCTCCGCGGTGTAGGCGTTCTTGCCCGCCTCGACCGAGCCGAGGTCGCGTCCGTCGCGCTCGACGCCGACCACCGCGCGGACCTCGGTCGCGTTCGCCGCCGGCCGCTCATCGAGGCGCAGGTACGTGAGCCGGTAGTCGCCGACCTCCAGCCTCTGGCCCGGGGCGAGTTGCCGCTCGCGAACCGTGTCGTACGCGCTCGAGCCCGCGACCCCGATCGCAAGCAACACGATCGCCGCGTGGACGACGTAGCCGCCGTAGCGCCGGCGGTTGCGGCCAACGAGGTCCGAGAATGCCCGGGGCCAGGAGCCGCCCGCGAGCGAGCGGCGGGCACGTGTCCCGCGTGCGAACTCGTAGGCGATGGAGGCGAGCACGAAGGCCGAGAACGTGTACGCGATCAGCCCAGGAATCGACGAGCCGGCCCCGAGCCCCAGCAGGACGAGCCCGATGGCGAACGCGGCTCCGAAGGGCCACATGAAGCTGAGCGCAAGGCTGCGCAGCGACGCGCGCCGCCAGGCGACAAGCGGGCCGAGCCCCATCAGGAGCAGGAGCGGCAGCCCGAAGACGCGGAGGAAGAAGTTGTAGTAGCCCTGCCCGACGAGGCGCTGCTCGCCGTAGACGGCCTCGTGCAGGATCGGGTAGGCGACGCCCCAGAGGATGGTCAGCGTCAGCGCGACGAGCAGCAGATTGTTGTAGAGGAACGTCGCCTCACGTGAGACGAGCGACTCGAGCCGTGAGCGAGCGCGCAGGATCGGCAGCCGCGCGAACACGAGGGCGAGCGAGCCCGCCACCACGAGGCAGATGAAGGCGAGGAACCACGGTCCGATCGAGCTCTGCGTGAACGAGTGGATCGAGCTGACGATGCCCGAGCGGGTCAGGAACGTGCCGAAGAGCGAGAGCGAGAACGCGAGGAGCACGAGCAGCACGTTCCAGACCTTCAGCATGCCGCGTTTCTCCTGGATCATCACCGAGTGCAGGAACGCGGTCGCCGCTAGCCACGGCATCAGTGCAGCGTTCTCCACGGGATCCCAGGCGTAGTAGCCGCCCCACCCCACCTCCTCGTACGCCCAGTGCGCGCCGAGGAGTTGACCGACGCCGAGCGCCGTCCAGGCGACGAGGGTCCACCGGCGGGTGGAGACGATCCAGCGCTCGTCGGTGCGGCGGGCAAGCAGCGCGCCCATCGCGAAGGCGAACGGGACGGCCAGGCCGACGTAGCCGAGGTAGAGCAGCGGCGGGTGGACCATCATGTACGGGTTCTGCAGGCTCGGGTTGAGACCGCGCCCGTCGAGCGGCGCCACCTGGGTCGCGAACGGGCTCGCGACGGCGACGACCAGGAACGCGAAGAAGAGGGCGATGCCGCCGAGCACCGGCACCACCCAGGCGATGAGATCTCGGGCAGCGCGCCGGTTCAGCAACACCGCCCCGGCTGCGTAGCCGGTCAGGACAAGCAGCCAGAGGAGGAGCGAGCCCTCCTGCCCGCCCCAGAAAGCCGAGATCGTGTAGCCGGTGGGGAGCGCGCGACTCGTGTGCGCGGCGGCGTAGACGAAGGAGAAGTCGTTGCGGACGAGCGCGACGAGCAGCACCGCCGAGGCGACCAGCGTCGAGCCGAAGGCGCCGATCAGGGCGTTCTGGGCGGAGAGCGCCAGGCGGCGGCGGCGCATGTGCGCCGCGTAGGCACCGGCGACGACGGCGTAGACGGCCAGCCCGAGCGTAACGAGGAGCGCGGCGCGGCCGAGCTCGGGCACTTAGCTGCTCTTCTTGTCCGGCGCGTACTTCGACGGGCACTTCGTGATCAGGGAGTCGCGCACCGCGACGAAGGTCCCGCTCTGCAGCTGCCCGTCGACGACGATGTCGCGGCCCCGCTTGAACTGATCCGGGACTGAGCCCGTGTACAACACCGTCAGGCGCTCGGTCGCGCCGCCCCTGATGTCGCGCACCTGGAAGCGGAGGCCGTGGGCCCCGTAGGAGTCGCCCGTGGGCGCGCCGACGACATGCCCGGCGAGCGTCACGAGGCCGGTGCGGCCGTCGAGTTCGCTCGGCTGCACCATCGGCGTGCCGCCACCCGCGATCGAGGCGTAGAGCAGGAACACCGCGAGCGCCGCGGCGACGGAGAGCGCGATCACGAGCCGCGCCGGGCTGCGCTTCGGGGCCACTGCGGCTGATGGTACCGAGTACCGAGGCTCAGGCGGTCTTCGGTGCGACTTCGGGCCGCGCCGGGACGCGGTAGCCGTGATCCTGGCAGAGCGAGCCGGGTGCATCCTCGGTGAGCGCGTCGCAGTAGCCCTTGCCGTAGGCGGCTCGCATGAACGCGGCCATCACCTCGAGGTTCCACTCGGACACCTCGGCCGCCTCCCGCCAGAGGTCGGCGAGGCGGAGGTCGATGTCGAGCTCGAGGAGATCGATTCGCGAAGGACTCTGTTGCATGACGAAAAGGGTAGGACCTGCGTCGGACGACATCGCTCCCGCGCAGACACGTCCCGGTGGGTCATGTCGGGGGACAGACCCCGGACGGGTCGGATAGCGTCATGGCCCGATGGGACGCCTTCGTTTCGGGCCGTCCGGGCTCGCCGCCGACGTCGACCCGGAGCTCGCAGTCGCCGAGGTCGCCGATGCGGGGTTCGATGCCTGCGAGGTGGGCTTCGTGAGCGGCTTCAAGCTCGACTACCCGCTCGCCGAGCGCCTCGGCGCGGCGGCCCGCGAGCACGACGTCGCGATCTCGGTCCACGCCCCGCTCGCCGGCTTCATGGGCCACCTGGATCAGGGCAAGAAGTACCGGATGGCCGTCGGCATGCTCGACCACACCGCCGGCCTCGCCGCGGCCTGCGGCGCCGAGGTGGTCGTCTTCCACCCGGGCTTCCTGCTCGGGCGGGAGCGGCAGGACGCGCTCGACGCTGTCGTCGCGCAACTCGAGCTGCTCGGCGAGCGACTCGAGGGCAAGGGTCGCCTGGTGCCTTTCGGCGTCGAGGTGATGGGGCGCGTCCGTGAGCTCGGCTCGCTCGACGACGTGCTCGAGCTCGCCGGCCGCGTCCCGTTCGTCCGGCCGGTGCTCGACTTCGCGCACCTGCACGCCACCTCCGACGGCGCCTACACCGAGCCGGAGGCGTTCGCCGTCGCCCTCGAGGCCACGGACCCCGTGCTCGAGCCGGGGTCGTCCTTCCACATCCACTTCTCGGACATCGCCTACGCGAACCGCAACGAGACGAAGCACCTGCCCTACGGCGAGGGAACGCTGCGCGCCGAGCCGCTGGGCGCCGCGCTCGCCCGTTTCGAGCGGCCGGCGACGGTGATCTCTGAGTCGCCCGACGAGGCGAGCCATCAAGCCGTTCGCGCAGCTCTAAACGCCGCTGGCCCTCTGCCGTAGTCGCCGCTCCGCGCCAGGATCCGAGCCGCACTTCGCGCAGAGGCGCGAGACGACCGGCTGGCTCGTCTGGGCTTGTGCGGTCGGTGACGATGCTGTTTAAATCGAATCTTCATCTGCGGTGCAATTCGAAGGAGGAATCGCATGGGACGTCTGCTCGCCTCGATCGCGGTCGCGATCGCCACGGCGGCCACACTGTTGGTCGGGACTGCGGCCGCCGATCCGATCAAGAATCCGCACACGTTCGCGCTCCCGCTCTCGTGCGCAAACGGCGCCAGCCCCACGGTGTACCCGACCGGTGCTGCGGGCCACGTGGTGGGCTCGAGCTCCGTGGGGGTGCTCCACGGCCAAATCACACCCAGCGGCAGCTTCTTCACGCCCGGGTTCGACGCGTCCGAATTGACTGCGTGCACGTCGCCCGCAGCGCCGGGCGTCACGTTCTACATCCTCTTCACGCCTCGCACCCGCTGAGGGGCAGGCGACGGAGGCGCCCGTCCCGCGCGGGCGCCTCCCGAGGTTTCCGCTCTGAAGGCTCGACTCAGGCGATCGGCGCGGCGCTGCGCGCCGGCACCAGCTCGGCGAGCCGCTCCTCGTAGGGCGCGGCCTCGTCTGGTCGCCCGCGCTCGCGGAGGAACGTCGCCAGGGCTTCGAGAGGCTCGATCCGGAAGCGGTGGTAGTCGGTGGCGTCGAGGATCTCGAGCGCCTCTCGGAGCAGAGTCTCGGCCTCGTCGTCGCGCCCTTGCGCTGCGCGCACGAGACCGAGTGCGACGCGCGTCGTCGCGCGGGAGCTCATGTCGCGCGGGCCGACCGTCTTGCGGGACTCGAGCGCATACCGCTCGGCCTCGTCCAGCTTGCCCTGCTCGAGCAGCACCTGAGCGAGGGTTCGCTGGGTCTCGACCAGCGTGCCTCGCTCCTCGAGCGGCTTCAGCATCCGGATCGCGTCGCGCAGCAGCAGCTCGGCGCCTGCCGGATCGCCGCGCCGCCAGCGGACGAGGGCGAGCCAGTTGAGGACGCGCGCGGCACGCATGGTCACGCCGGCCTCCGAGAAGAGACGAAGGGCCTCGCCGAAGGCCTCCTCCGCCTCGTCGAGCTCGTTCCTGCGCACGTGGAGCTCGCCGCGCGTTCTCAGCGCGTAGGCCTGCGCCTCGAAGCTGCCGCTGTCGTCGGCGAGCTGGATCGCGGCCGTCAGGTACGGCTCCGCCTGCTCGTTGTCGAGCCGTGCGTAATAGATGGAGGCGAGCTCGACGGCCGAGCCGCTCTCGAGATCCTTGCGACCGGCTCTCCGGGCGATCTCGAGCGTCTGCCGCGCGTACCGCTCGACGCTCGTCAGATCTCCCTCCCACCAGCCGATCTGGCTGAGCAGCGCCAGACCGTCGTAGCGACCGGGATCGTCCTCCGCGGGCAGCACGTCGAGAGCTGCGTGGGCGAGCTCGCGAGCGCGCGGAACGTCGGCGTCACGTGACAGCGCAACCTCGGCGAGCGCGGTGAGCGCCCGTCCCTCGAGCCTGGCGTCACCGGCCTCTGCGGCGGCGACGCGGACGTTCTCCATCTCCGCCGAGACGGCCGGGTAGTCCGTGAGCCGCCAGGCCGCCCGCGCGGACTGATAGCGCCGCTCGAGTGTCGGCTCGAGCTCGACAGAGCGCCGGAGCAGACGTCGGCCGGCTGCATTCGCCTCGCGGGCCAGGGCGCGCTTGCCGGCCGCCTCGAGCGTCGCCGCGGCCTCCGAGGCCAGCTCGGTGGGCACGCCGCCGTCGAGTTCCTCAAGGAGCGTCGCGGCCTGGTCGAGGTGGTAGGCGCGAATCTCGACGAGCTCCTCGGCCGCTCGCTCACGGAGCCAGCGCGCGACCGCCTGGTGCAGATCCGCGCGGGCGCCCTTGGTCAGCCCCGAGTAGGCGACGTCCCGGATCAGCACGTGCTTGAAGCGGTACGCGCGCTCGCCCGAGATCGTCGATCTGCTCTCGCGGATGATGAAGTCGCGCCCGAGCAGATCGTCCAGCGCCGGCTCGAGCTCGAGCTCGGGCACGAGCCGCTCCAGTGCGCCGTCCCAGAAGATGCGGCCGACGACAGACGCCCGCTGGAGCGCCGTCTTCTCTCCTCGCGGTAGTCGATCGATGCGTGCGGCGATGATCGCCTGGAGCGTGTCGGGGATCCGCTGGCCGGCCGTCCCGCCCTCGAGCAGCATCCGCGTCGTCTCCTCCACGAAGAGCGGGTTCCCCTCCGTCTTCTCGAGCAGGATGCGCCGCTCCTCGACTGTGAGCTCGCGCTCGGCGAGCAGCGCGTCGACGAGCTCCTCGCTCTCGGCGTGGCCGAGCGGCTCGAGCTCGATCGCCGTGGCGCGCAGGCGGCCGCCTCCCCACCCCGGCCGGAAATCGAGCAGCTCGGGCCGCGCCAGGCAGACGATCAGGAGCGGTGCGTCCTTCACCCGCTCGGCGAGATGCTCGATCAGCTCGAGCAGCGGCTCCTCGGCCCAGTGGATGTCCTCGAAGCCGACGATCAGCGGCTGCGCCGAGGCGAGCTCGGCCGCCCACTCGCGCGCGGCCCAGGCGATCTCCTGCTGGCTGCGCTCGGTGTCGACCGCCTCGAGCACACCGGCGGCGAGCGCGAGCAGGTCGGCAACGGCGTCGTCGCCGCAGGCGGCGCGCAGCTTCTCGACAGCGTCCAGCACCGGATCGTCGTCGGTGATGCCGGCGGCCACCTTGACCATCTCGGCCAGCGGCCAGTACGTGATCCCCTCGCCATAGGGCAGCGAGCGGCCGACGAGCACGGTCGCGCCCTCGACGCCCGCGACGAACTCGCGCATGAGCCTGCTCTTGCCGACGCCGGGCTCGCCGTAGATCGTGAACAGGTGCGCCCGCCTGTCTCGGCTGACGCGCGAGAAGGTGTTCTGCAGGAGCTCGAGCTCGTGCTCTCGACCGATGAAGGGGGCGGAGATGGTGGACGCGCGGCTCGTCGATTCGCGCACGGCGACGAGCAGGTGCACCGGGAGCGGGTCTCCGAAGCCCCGCAGGTCGAGCGTGCCCCGCTCCACGGCTTCGACTCTCGGGGCGGTCAGGCGATGGGCGAAGGGACCGAGGAGGATCTCGCCGGGAGCCGCCGCCTGCTGGAGCCGTGCGGCCAGGTTGACCGCCTCTCCGGTCGCGAACGTCGACTCGGCGTCCTCCGCGACGACCTCGCCCGACTCGATCCCGATGCGCGCCTCCAGTCCGAGACCGTGCACGGAGTCCATGATCGCCACCGCCGAGCGGACGGCTCGCTCGGCGTCGTCCTCGTGCGCCTGCGGGATGCCGAACGCCGCCATCACGGCATCACCCGCGAACTTCTCCACGATGCCGCCGTGGGTCGTGATGCAGTGCGAGACGTGGTCGAAGAAGGAGGTGACGCGGCGGCGAACGACCTCCGGGTCGCGCGTGGAGACGAATTCCGTGGAGCCGACGAGGTCGACGAAGACGACGGTGGCGAGCTTCCGTTCCACCGTGTAATTGTAGATACGAGGGTGGAGCGGGCGGCGGCGTGTGAGGTTCCATAGCATCGTCCCGTGCTCTCCCCCGCCGTCTTCAAGGCCTACGACGTGCGTGGCGTGCATCCGGACGAGCTGGACGAGGAGGGCGCCTACGCGATCGGCCGCGCGTACGTGGAGCAGTTCGAGCCGCGCCGGATCGCGGTCGGCCGCGACATGCGCGTCTCGTCGCCGGCGATGTCGGCGGCGCTGATCGAGGGTGCCGCGGACGCCGGCGCGGACGTGCTCGATCTGGGGCTGGTCGGCACGGAGATGGTCTACTTCGCGGTCGGCGAGCTCGGGCTCGACGGCGGCGTCTGCGTGACCGCCTCGCACAACCCGAAGCAGTACACGGGGATGAAGATCGTCCGCCACGGCGCACTCCCCGTGGGCGGCGAGTCCGGTCTCCTCGACGTGCGCGACCGCGCACTCGAGCTAGTTGTTCAAAGCAACTATCTCTCCTCGCGCCGCGGTTCGGTGGAGGCCTACGACGTCTGGCCGGGGTTCATCGACAAGGTGCTCTCGTTCGTCGACGTGGCTGCTCTGAAGCCGTTGAAGGTCGTGATCGACGCGGCGAACGGGATGGCCGGCGCAATGCTGCCGCCCGTCCTCGAGCGCCTGCCGGTCGAGGCGGTCACCTGCTACTTCGAGCCCGATGGAACGTTCCCGAATCACGAGCCCAATCCGCTCCTTCCCGAGAACCGCGAGTTCATCGTCCGCAAGACGACGGAGACGGGCGCCGACCTCGGCGTCGCCTACGACGGCGACGGCGACCGCTGCTTCTTCGTCGACGACACCGGCGAGTTCGTGGCCGGCGACTTCATCACGGCGCTGCTCGCGGAATCGATCCTCGAGAAGGAGGGCGGCGGCAAGGTGATCTACGACGTGCGCGCGAGCCGGGCCGTGCCCGAGGCGATCGAGCGCGCGGGCGGCGAGGCGCTCATGAACCGCGTCGGCCACGCCTACATCAAGCACCGCATGCGCGAGGAGGATGCCGTGTTCGGCGGTGAGGTCTCGGCGCACTACTACTTCCGGGATTTCACGCAGGCCGACTCCGGCGTCGTCCCCTTCCTGCTCATGCTGGAGCTGATCTCGAAGCGCGGCCGCAAGCTCTCGGAGCTGCTCGCGCCCTTCCGCGAGCGCTTCTTCATCACCGGCGAGGTCAACACGCCGGTCGCCGACGTGGCGCGGAAGCTCCGGGAGCTGGAGGAGCGCTATGCGGACGGGCGCGTCACGCACCTCGACGGGATCTCCGTGGACTACGACGACTGGCACTTCAACGTGCGCCCGTCCAACACCGAGCCGCTGCTCCGGCTGAATCTCGAGGCGGACTCGCAGGAGCTGATGGAGGCGAGACGCGACGAGGTGATCGGCCTGATCCGCGCGTGAACCCCGAGCTCGGGCAAGTAACCGATCGCAGGCCGCCGTTCCACTACTCGGCGATCGCGCGCGTCTGGTTCTCGGACACCGACGCGCAGGGGATCGTCTACTACGGGCGATACCTGCCCTACTTCGACCACGCGCGCACCGAGTACCACCGCCACCTCGGCATGACCGGTCCGTGGCTCGAGGGTCGCGACTTCGTCATGCGCGCGTCCAACGTCGAGTACCACGCGCCGGCGCGCTTCGACGACCTGCTCGAGATCTTCGTGCGGCTCGCTCGGATCGGGCGCACCAGCGCGACGTACGAGTGCGCCGCTTACCGGATGGAGGACGACGCGCTGATGGTGACCGCCTCGCAGACGCTCGTGCTCGTCGATCTCTCGGAGCGAAGCGCCTGCGAGATCCCGGACGAGTACCGCGCGCGCATCCGTGCCTTCGAGGGCGAGGCGCTGGAGGCATAAGCGAGCGCGGCTCGGGACGCGAAGCGCCGCGCGCGTCCGTCCGACCGCCGTGTCGAACGAACGGGCGCGGCAGCCCGCGCGAGCCCCTCTCCCTACCTCATCGTTCTCTCGCAGTCGCGGCGCGTCTATCCCTGAGTCGAGGTATCGCGCTCGTTCGAGCGAGCCGGTGCAACCCGCGTTCTTATCGGGCTCTTAGCCCACGCCGGCGTCGTGCGGCCAGAATGGCGGCATGAGGATCCTCGTCGTCGACGACGACGCGGCCGTGCGCGAGGCGCTGCGGCGCGCGCTGCAGCTCGAGGGCTACGAGGTCGAGCTCGCCGGCGACGGCGCCGAGGCGCTCGACCGGCTGAAGCTCGACAGCGTCGAGCCGGACGCCCTCCTCCTGGACGTCTCGATGCCGCGGCTCGACGGGCTCGAGGTCTGCCGGCGCCTGCGCCGGGGCGGGAGCCGGGTTCCGGTACTGATGCTGACGGCGCGCGACGAGGTGGCGGATCGGGTCGCGGGCCTCGACGCGGGTGCTGACGACTACGTCGTGAAGCCGTTCGCGCTCGAGGAGCTGCTCGCTCGACTCCGTGCCCTGCTGCGACGCACGTCGGGCGCGTCGGAGGATGTCCTGCGCTTCGCCGATCTCGAGCTCGACCCGGCCACGCGGCTCGTCACGCGCGGCGGCGACGCGATCGAGCTGACGAGAACCGAGTTCTCGCTGCTCGAGCTCTTCCTGCTCAACCCGCGGCAGGTGCTGACGCGCTCCGTGATCTTCGAGCGGGTGTGGGGTTACGACTTCGGCTTCGGCTCGAACTCCCTCGACGTCTACGTCGGCTACCTGCGACGCAAGACCGAGCAGGGCGACCGGCCGCGCCTGATCCAGACGGTGCGCGGGGTCGGCTACGCGCTGCGCGAGTCATGACCTTCCGGACGCGACTCACGCTCGCGGTTGCCGTCGCGGTCGCGGTCGCCGTCGCCGGCGCATCTGCGCTCACGTATGTGCTCGTGCGGAACGAGCTGCGCGGCGAGGTCGACGACGACCTCCGCGCGCTGGCCTCGAGGCTACGCGTGCGCGTCCTGCCGGATTTCCGCACCGGAGAGCCGTTCCTCGGCGTTCAGCGCGACCAGCTCGGCGGGGCTTCCGGCTACGCGCAGATCGCCACTGCGGACGGCGACGCGATCCGTCCGCCCGGCGCGACGGTGCGGCTGCCGGTCGACGAGCGCACGCGTCTCGTCGCTGCAGGCGAGGACGACGCGTTCTTCACGGACGCGACGGTGGCCGGCACTCACGTTCGCGTCTACACCGTTCCGACGAACATGGCCGACCTCGCGCTACAGGTCTCGCGCCCGCTGAACGAAGTGGACGCGGCGCTGCGGCGGATCAGCAAGCTGCTGCTCCTGATCGCGCTGGGCGGTATCGGGCTCGCCGCCGCGCTCGGCCTCGGTGTCGCCCGGGCCGTGCTCGCTCCCGTCCGCCGGCTCTCCGACGCTGCCGAGGACGTCAGCGAGACCCGGGATCTCTCGCGCCGCATCGACGAGGGCGGGCGTGACGAGCTCAGCCGGCTCGCTGCGACGTTCAACACGATGCTCGCGGCGCTCGAAGACTCTGCACGATCTCAGCGGCAGCTCGTGTCGGACGCGTCGCACGAGCTGCGCACGCCGCTCACGAGCCTGCGCACGAACATCGAGGTGCTGGCGCGGGCAGACGCGCTTCCGTCCGGGGAGCGGGGCAAGCTTCTGCACGACGTCACCGAGCAACTGGGAGAGATGACGGCGCTGATCGCGGAGCTCGTCGAGTTGGCCCGCGGCGACCAGGCTCCCAGCGAGCCGGAGGACGTCCGGCTCGACCTCGCGGCCGCCGAGGCGATCGAGCGCACGCGGCGCAACCGTCCCGGCATCCTCTTCCGGGCGGACCTCGAGGAGACGATGGTGCGCGGCGTCCCCGCAACGATCGAGCGGGCGATCTCGAACCTGCTCGACAACGCTGCGAAGTGGAGCCCCCCGGGTGGCGAGGTGGAGGTCGCGGTGCGTGGCGGCGAGGTGTCCGTCCGCGATCACGGGCCCGGGATCGGGTCGGCCGACCTCCCGTTCGTCTTCGACCGCTTCTACCGCGCCGACTCGGCCCGCGGCATGCCGGGCTCGGGCCTCGGTCTGGCGATCGTCCGCCAGGTGGCGGAGTCCCACGGCGGCTCGGTGACGGCCGAGGCGGTAGAGGACGGCGGGACCCGTGTCCGCCTGCGCCTCCCGCCGCACGCCGACTCTTAGAGGATCCTTAGCCCGATCTCAGGTTGGGCTTAGGGAGCGCTGATCTCCTGTGGACGACCACGAACCCCCACAGAAAGGCAGCTTCCGGTGATCGACTTCCGCACCCGACCTCGAACGACTGTGGCCGCCGCCCTGGGCGCCGCCGCCCTCCTCGGCGCCGGCGGCGGTGCGGCCACCTACGCAGCGGTCGGCTCGGGCGGCGAGACGACGATCGTGCGCACCGCGGTCGAGTCCGACGCAGAGCCCGCGGCAGCGACGAGCGGCTCGACGGTCGCCGAGATCTACAAGCGCGTGGCCGGCGCCGTCGTCGAGATCACCGTCTCGTCCGCGGCAGGCTCGCCGTTCGGCGACGAGGGCGTGCAGCAGGCGCAGGGCTCGGGCTTCGTCTACGACGAGGAAGGTCACGTGATCACCAACCACCACGTCGTCGACGGCGCCGAGACGGTCTCGGTCCGATTCTCGGACGGCTCGATCCACGACGGCACGGTCGTCGGCAGCGACCCGTCCACCGACCTGGCGGTGATCGACGTCGATGCGCCCGCCTCCGTGCTCGATCCGCTCGGGCTCGCCGACTCGGACGAGCTCGAGGTCGGCGACGGGACGATCGCGATCGGCAGCCCCTTCGGGCTCGAGCAGACGGTCACCGCCGGCATCGTCAGCGCTCTGCATCGCCAGATCACCGCACCCGACGACTTCGCGATCGACGACGTGATCCAGACCGACGCCGCGATCAACCACGGCAACTCGGGCGGCCCGCTCCTCGACTTCGAGGGCCGGGTGATCGGCGTGAACTCCCAGATCGAGAGCGACTCGGGCGGCAACGTCGGCATCGGCTTCGCCGTGCCCTCGAACACCGTGGAGCGGATCGCCTCGCAGCTCATCTCCACGGGCTCCGTCGAGCACGCCTACCTCGGCGTCGGCATCGACAGCATCACTGCGGCGGCGGCGGACGAGCTCGACCTCGAGGAAGGCGCCGCGATCACCAACGTCCGCCCGGGCACTCCTGCGGCCGACTCCGCGCTGCGCGCCGCGACCGGCTCGCAACTCGTCGACGGGCAGGAGGTTCCCACCGGCGGCGACGTGATCACCGAGATCGACGGGGAGCGCGTGCGCAGCGCCGACGAGCTCCGCCGAGCGATCGATGCCAAGCGTCCCGGCGACACGGTCGAGCTGACCGTGCTCCGCGCCGGCGAGCCTGAGAGCGTCGAGGTGACGCTCGAGGCCCGTCCCGCGGCCTAGCCCTCAATCCAACAGAAAGGACGAGCAGATGCGACGCAGGAACAGGATCAGGCTCGCCGCCAGCGCGGGTGCCGCACTCGCGGCGGCCGGGGGAGGCGCTGCCTTCGCAGCGGGCGAGCTCTCGCCCCGTCAGGAGAGCGGGGCCGTCATCGACGACGCGGCCGAGCAGCTGGGCGTCGACTCTCGCAAGCTGGCCGACGCGCTCGAGCAGGCGCTGCAGAACCGCGTGGACGAGGCGGTCGCGGACGGCCGCCTCACCGAGGAGCAGGGCGAGAGGCTGAAGTCGCGCATCGGCTCCGGCGAGCTTCCACTGCTCGGCCTGCGAGGCGGCGGCCCCGGCTTCCGGCACCACGGTCACGGCCCGGGCGCCCGGCTGGACGCAGCAGCCGACTTTCTCGAGCTCACCGAAGCGGAGCTACGCGAGCAGCTCCAGGCTGGCAAGACGCTGGCGGAGATCGCGAAGGCCGAGGGGAAGACGGTGTCTGCGCTCGTCGACGCGCTCGTGGCTGCTGCGAAGGCAGAGCTTACGGAGGCGGTCGCGAGCGGCCGGCTGACCGAGGCCCAGCGCAACCGGATCCTCGAAGACCTCGAGGAGCGGATCACGGAGGGCGTCAAGGCCACCGGGCCCCGCTTCCGTGGCGGCCCAGGCTTCCGCGGCGGTCCCGGCTTCCGCGGCGGTCCGCACGGAGCTCCCCCGGCCGACGAGTCCGGCTACCGGTTCGGTGGTGGCACCGCGCCCCCGGCTGCCGCCTAGGCCGCCGGGACGGTCGAGCGGTCGCGGAGGAAGACGAGCAGTTCGCCGTCCTCGTCCGTCCGCGTCCGGCCGACCTGCTCGAACCCCGCCTTCTGCGCGACCCGCAGCGACGGAGCGTTCTCCGGCTTGATCGTCGCCCGAACGGAGCGCACGCCGGGCTGTGCCAGCGCCCACGTCGTCAGCAGGTTCAGCAGCTCGGTCGCGTACCCGGCGCCGCGATGGTCCTCGTGGACGTGGTAGCCGACGGTCAGGCGCGCGTTGTCGCCCGGCCGGCCCCCGAACCCGCCGGCGGCCACCTCCGTCCCATCGGGGATCGTCCCGACCCACACCCAGAACCCGATCGAGCCGGGATCGTCCCGCAGCCGCGCCGCGAAGACCTCGTGCACGCCGTCCAGGAGCGGCGACGCACCCATCGCCTCCACCCCGTCCGCGTCCAGCGCCCTGAGCGTCAGCCGCGGCCCCCTGAGAATCACGTGGGGGTGACGCGGTACGCGTCGAACACCGCGTCGAGGTTGCGCAGCGCCGAGAGGAGCGCGCGCAGCTCCTTCACGTCCGCGACCTCGGCCGTGTACCAGTTTCGCGCCATGCCGTCCTCGACGACGCCGCCGTACGAGACGATGTTCGCGCCGTGCTCGGCGAAGGTGCGGGCGACGTCCTCGAGCAGGCGCGGCCGGTCGAAGGAGTCGACGGCGATCTGGACGCGGAAGCTCGTGGTGATCCCGCCGTCCCAGTCCACCGGTGTGAACCGCTCCGGATTCCGCTTCAGGGCCCGTACGTTCGGGCAGTCCTCGCGGTGGATCGTGATCCCGCGGCCGAGCGAGATGTAGCCGAGGATCGGGTCGCCGGGAACCGGGGTGCAGCACTTGGCCATCCGCACGAGCACGTCCTCGATGCCCTGCACCTTGATTCCGAGCGAGTCACCCGCGACGGTCGAGCGCGACCTCGGCGCCTTCAGCGGCACGACGGGCTCCTCGGCGACCTCGTCGGTCTTCAGGCGCTGCAGCACCTTGTTCACGATCTGGCCGGACTGGAGCTTCCCCGAGCCGAGCGCGACGTAGAAGTCCTCGGCCTTCTTGAAGCCGGTCTCGCGGATCACCTGCGCCAGCACCGCCGAGCCCTGCAGCTTGCGGTAGGGCAGGCTCTGCGCCTTCAGCCCCGCGTCCAGGAGCTCGCGCCCCTTGGCCTCCGTCTCGCCGCGCGTCTCCCGCTGGAACCACTGCCGGATCTTGTTGCGCGCGCGCGATGAGGCGGCGAGCGACATCCAGTCGCGTGAGGGGCCGCGCCCCGACTTGGAGGTCAGGATCTCGACGAAGTCGCCGTTCTTCAACCGGTAGTGCAGCGGCACGATGCGGCCGTTGATCTTCGCCCCGACGGTCTTGTGGCCCACGTCGGTGTGGACGGCGTAGGCGAAGTCGATCGGCGTCGCGCCCGTCGGCAGCGTCTTCACCTCGCCCTTCGGCGTGAAGACGTAGACCTCGTCGTCGAAGAGGTCGGTGCGGAACGTCTTCATGAACTCCCGCGGGTCGGCCTCGTCCTGCTGCCAGTCCAGCAGCGACTTCACCCACACCAGCCACTCGTCGTCGGCCTTGCCCTTGCCGCGCTTGTAGAGCCAGTGCGCCGCGATCCCGTACTCGGCCTCCTCGTGCATCTCGCGGGTGCGCACCTGGATCTCGAGCGGCGTGCCCTCGGGCCCGATCACGGTCGTGTGCAGCGACCGGTAGCGGTTGAACTTCGGCATCGCAATGAAGTCCTTGAAGCGGCCCGGCATCGGCTTCCAGAGCGAGTGGATCAGGCCCAGCGCCCCGTAGCAGTCGCGCGTGCCCTCGTCGCCGCCGCGCTCGACCGTGACGCGCATCGCGGTGAGATCGTAGATCTCGTTGAACTCGCGGCCCTTTTTGGCCATCTTGTCGTAGATCGAGTAGAAGTGCTTCGCGCGGCCGGAGATGTCGGCGGGGATGTCGACCTTCTCGAGCTCCGCGCCGAGCACCTCGCCGGCCTTCTCCACCTGCGACTCGCGGTCGGCGCGCCGGTCGGCCACCATCGTCTTGATCTCGGCGTACTTGCGCGGGTGCAGGATCGCGAAGGAGAGGTCCTCGAGCTCCCACTTCATGGCGTGGATGCCGAGGCGGTGCGCGAGCGGCGCGTACACCTCGAGCGTCTCCTTCGCCTTGCGCACCTGGGCTTGCTTGCCCTGGTACTCGATCGTGCGCATGTTGTGCATCCGGTCGGCCAGCTTGATCAGGATGACGCGCACGTCCTGCGCCATGGCGACGATCATCTTGCGGTAGTTCTCGGCCTCGGCCTGCTCGCGGCTCTGGAAGCTCGTGCGCGTCAGCTTCGTGACGCCTTCGACGAGCTGGGCGATCTCGGCGCCGAACTCGGCTCGCAGTCCTTCGAGGTCGACCTCGGTGTCCTCTACGACGTCGTGCAGGAGCGCCGCGGAGATCGACTGCTCGTCGAGCCGGAGCTCGGCGCAGATCTTGGCCGTCGCCCACGGGTGGTGGACGAAGGGCTCGCCGGAGCTGCGCAGCTGCCCCTCGTGCGCAGCCGCGGCGTACCGGAAGGCGCGCGCGAGCAGCTCCTTGTCGACCGCGGGGAAGTACTGCTCGACCGCGGTGATCAGCTCGTCGACGAGGTCCTGATGGTGCTTCTGAGCGTCGAGCACAGCCATGGATTCAGTGTAACTCCGAGCCCTCGTGGGCGAATCTTCCCCCGGAGGAATCCGCGTTGCAAGGGGGAATGCGTACGCCCGTGCTCCGCAGGAGACGACAGCTCAGGAAGGCCGAGCGGCTGGCCAGGCTTCTCGTCGAGCTCGACGACTGCGGCCGCGATCGGCGCCGGCTGCGGCCTCGCCCGACCCTTCGCGCCGGCCTGAGCGGTCGCTAGCTCAGGCGGCGCGCGGTAGCGCGTCGGCGGCGCCCGCGAGCAGGGCGCGGAACGCCTCCGACTCGTAGAGCTGCCGTCGCGCGCCGCCGGCCAGCTCGAGCTCGGTGAAGATCGCGCGCGCCTCGCCCGTCCAGGCGCTCTCCCCCGCTCGCCAGAGCCGCGCGAGGTGCGCGCGTAGCTCCTCGTAGCCGTCCGGGGAGTCGAAGAGCCGGCGGATCACGAGCTGCGGCGCCACCGTGCCGTTCCAGCGGTTCTCCTTCAGCCGGCAGACGAGGTCGTAGCGCACGGGACCGGCGGGCGTCGCGCGCCGGAGCCGGTCGAGCTGCGAGCCGAGGCCGAAGGCGATCGCGGAGCCGACGTCGCGGTTCCCGTGGCGGACCCGGAAGCGGAGGTGCTTGCCCTCGCCGATCACGCCGGGCTGGACGGCCTCGCAGCTCGGCACGAGCAGGGTCACGTCGGGGTTGCCGAGCCCGAACGGCGCCAGCCGGTCGAGCTCGTTCGCGAGGCCGAGCGTCAGCTCGGAGCCGGGAACGATCGCGTCGATCCTCGTCACCGGCGCCATGTCCTCGTCGCAGAGCGCGGCGTTCGCGTGCGCCGCGAAAGCGGCGGCGAATGCCTCCAGGCTGCCGGGCTCGATCGAGAGACCGGCGGCGGCGCGGTGGCCGCCGTAGCGGCGTAGGTGCTCGGAGCAGGCGCCGAGCGCGCCGTGCAGGTCGAAGGCAGAAATGGAGCGGCCGGAGCCCTTCCACTCGTCGCCCGCTCCCGCGATCAGCACGACCGGCCGGCCGAACCGCTCCACGAGGCGGGACGCCACGATGCCGATCACGCCTTCGTGCCAGTCGTCGCCCCAGACGACGTAGCCGCGGTGCCGGCGCCTGAGCTCTGGCCACGACTCGACCTGCGCGACGGCGGCACGGAGGATCCTGTCCTCCACCGCCTGCCGGTCGCGGTTCAGCAGCTCGAGCTCGCCGGCGAGCGTCTTCGCGTCGTCCTCGCTCTCGGTGAGCAGGAGCTCGAGCGCGGCGTCGGGGCGGCCGAGGCGGCCGGCCGCGTTGATGCGCGGCGCCAGCCGGAAGGCGACCGAGGACGAGTCGATCGCAGCCGGGTCGACGGACGCCGACCGCATCAGGGCGCGGAGACCGGGCTTCTGCGTGCGGGCGAGGGAGCGCAGCCCGGTGATCGCGAGCGAGCGGTTCTCGTCGAGCAGCGGCACGACGTCGGCGATCGTCGCCAGCGCGACGAGGTCGGCGTGACGGGCGATCGCAGGATGCTCGACGCCGAGGAGCGCCTGCGCGAGCTTGTGGACGACGCCCGTTCCGCAGAGCTCCGGGAACGGGTAGTCGGACGGCCGGGTCGCGACGATCGGACAGTCGGGCAGCGTCGGGCCGGGCCGGTGGTGGTCGGTCACGATCACCTGGAGCCCGGCAGCCCTCGCGGCCGCCACCTCCTCGACGGCGGTGATCCCGCAATCGACCGTGATCAGCAGCCCGCAGCCCTCGTCGGCGAGCCGGGCGATCGTCTCGCCGGAGACGCCGTAGCCCTCCTCGAAGCGGCTCGGCAGGTGCCACTCGACGTCGGCGCCGAGCTCGCGCAGCGTCAGGACGGCGAGCGCCGTGGCGCAGATGCCGTCCACGTCGTAGTCGCCGTGGATGCAGATGCGCGTGCCGTCCGAGACCGCAGCGCGGATCCGCTCCACCGCGACGCCCATGTCACCGAGCAGGAACGGGTCGTGCGGCGGGCGCTCGCCGGCCAGGAAGGCGCGCGCCTCGCCGTGGTCGCCGACGCCGCGCCGGACGAGGATCGAGGCCGTGGTCTCGGAGAGCTCGAGCGCCGCGGCGAGCGCCGCCACGTCACGGTGCTCACAGCTCTCGATCGTCCACGATCCGTCCTGCATGGGCGACCGACGGTACGGGCATCATCGGACGGCGCTGGTTGAAGCGGCGGCGCTAGACGGCGTCGCCGCCGGGAGCTCGGCGGCGCCGCAGCGACTCGCGCACCACCTTGACCCAGAGCAGGACGATTCCGGCGAAGGCGCCGAGCGCGACGACCGCGATCGGCGTGAGGATCGCCATCTCCCCCAGCGAGTACTTCGTGATCCAGGTGCCGAGGAGCCACACCGTCAGAACGACCGCCGTCATCGGAATCGTGACCCGCCTGTTCACGACCCGAGGGTACCCTGTGGCCCCATGGGAGAGACGAACTACGCGTCCGGCGAGGACTACGTCGTCGAGTTCCTGGGCTACCGCTTCGGCTTCAACGCGACCGACTTCGAGGAGCGGATCACCGGCGCGGCGGTGCGGCTGGGACTGATCGAGGCTAACGATCTCGACGACGACGAGACGGCCGACCTCGTGGAGCTCGCCGCCGACGGCCGGATCGCGGACGCGCGCAGCCCGCTCGGCCGCTACCTCGTGCGCCACTGGGAGCGCGTGGGGCTGCTCGAGGGCGAGTCGCTCGTCTACTGGCTGCGCAAGCTCGTCTTCCGCGGCGCCTGGCTCGACCATCGCGTCAAGGAGGGCCTGCTCGAGATCACCTGGGACGAGGAGTCGGGCGACTTCGGCTATGCCGAGCCGCGCGGCGGCCGCGCCCTGCTCGAGCTCGCGCCGGTGCCGTCGTGGCACGAGCTCCAGTTCCGGCGGTGAGGCGCGCCGGCTCGATCCTGGCGTTTCTCGCCGTTCTGCTCGCGGTGGACACCCAGGTGGACGCTCGGCTCCAGCTCGTGCTGGGCGCGCTTACCTGGGTGGCGCTCTGGCTCGCCTGCCGCGGCGTGCCGCCCATGCTTCGAGCGCAGGCTTTCGTCGTCGTGGTGGTCGCAACCTGCGCGGAGGTCGTTGGCTCGATCGTATGGGGCGTCTACACCTACCGGCTCGAGAACCTGCCCAGCTTCGTCCCGCCCGCACACGGCCTCGTCTACCTCGCGGGCACGGCGGTTGCCGCCTGGGCGGCGCCGCGGCGCGAATGGCTCGTTCGCGTCGCGCTCGTCCTCGTGCTCGCGTGGGGCACCGCCGGCGTAACCGTGCTGCCGCGCCTGGACGTCGGCGGCGCGCTCGGCGCCGGGCTGCTCGCGATCTACCTCCTGCGGGGCCGTGCCCCGGCTGTCTACGCGGGCGTCTTCCTCGTCGTCGCCTGGCTCGAGGTCTACGGCACCGCGATCGGCACCTGGCAGTGGGCCGCCGTGATCCCGGGCACCGGCGTCCCGCAGGGCAACCCCCCGAGCGGCGTCGCCTCCGGCTACGTCTGGTTCGACATCGTTGCGCTCGCGCTCGCCCCGCACTTGCTCGCCGCCTGGCAGCACCTCCGCGGCCGCCCGCACGCGGACGTCGCTGCTCAGAGCACCTAAGTCCCTTCCGACGGCAGCGAGAAGCCGACCCGGCGCTCCGGCTCCGCCTCGGCGATCGTCAGCTGGCGGATCGCGCCGAGCGGGACGATCAGCACCTGCGGCTCGGCGTCCGAATGCGGGCAGAGCGTGACGAAGCCGTAGCCCGGCTCCGCCGAGATCGACCTCAGGCGGTGCAGCGAGCCGTCGGCCAGCTCCGCCTCGACCATCGCCTCGACGCCGTGCTCGGTCGCGAACTCCTGGATCCGGCGGTGGATCCGCGCGACGAGCTCGTCGAGCGGGCCGGCCATCCCAGGTGTCCAGAGCTCGGGCATGCGTTACGACTCTAGGAGAGCGGCGCCGGGAGCGGGCGGGCATGAACGACGACGAGCGTCCTCGTCGGGCGCGTCAGCGCGACGTACAGTTGACGCAGCCCCTGCTCCTGAGCCGCCACGAGGGCGGGCTCCACGACGATGACGTGATCGAACTCGAGCCCCTTCGCCTGGCGTGCCGTCAGGAGCGGGACCCCCTCGAAGGCGCTCTCCTCCCGCAGGGCCGGCTCGAGGAGCTCGTCGGCCACGATCAGCACCACCAGCCCCTCCTCGCGCGCGAGCCGCGACGCCTCCCGGTACGCCTCGCGCAGAAGGGCCTGCTCGGCGACACGGCGCACGAGCGGCGGCGCGGCGCCAGTTCGGTACGCGAGCGGCCGCTCGATCCCGGGTGCGATCACGTCGAGGAGCGGCAGCGAGAAGTCCATGATCTCGCGCGGTACGCGGTAGGCGTGGCGCAGCTCCTCCACGTCTGCGTCGCGACCACCGGGGAGAAACGGAAGCACCTTCCCCCAGCTCGAGTAGGTAACGGCGCCGGTCGCCTGCGCGACGTCCCCGAGGACCGTCAGGGCGCCGTCGCGGGCGCGGCGGCCGGCCATCCGCAGCTGCATCGGCGTCAGGTCCTGCGCCTCGTCGACCACGACGTGGGCGAACGTGTGTGGCGGCTGCCCGACCAGGGCGTGCGCCTCGTCGAGGAGCGCGACGTCGCCGTCGCTCCAGCCCGGCCCGCGGCGGCGCAGGAGCCGCTGCTCCTCCGGCTCCAGGATCCCGTCCGCCGCCCGAGCGAGCAGCTTCGGCGTCGTGAAGAGGGAGCGCACGAGCTTCCCGGGGGTCACCGCGGGCCAGGCTCGGTCGAGCATGCGAGCCAGGTAGCCGCCCCTGCGCAGCGCCAGCTCGATCTGCTCGCCGTCCCGGATCGCGGCTCCCGCCGAGCACGTTGCCGTAGTCGGCGTAGAAGGCGCGGACGAGCGCCATCCGGAAGCGCTCGCGCGCGGCCGCAGTCGTTCCGTGCTGCTCGCGGGTCTCCCGCAAGAGCTCGCGAACCTCGCGCTCACGGACGCGGACGTACTCGCCCTCGAGGCGCAGCAGCAGCTCCTCCGGTGCCCCCTCCAGCTTCAGCTCGGCTGCGCGGGCGAGCACCTCCGCCAGCCGCACGTCCGCCTTCAGCCGCGCGACCTCCGGGGAATCGACGAGCGTCGGCACCACGCCGTCGACGAGATCTGCCACCGCGCGCTGCTCGACGGCGTTCTCGCCGAGCGCCGGCAGCACGTGCGAGACGTACTCCATGAAGGTCCGGTTAGGCCCGACGACGAGGACGCGCGCCCGCGAGAGCTGCTCGCGGAAGGTGTAGAGGAGCCAGGAGGCGCGGTGGAGGCCGACGGCGGTCTTGCCGGTGCCGGGGCCGCCCTGGATCACGAGCGGCCGGTCGGGATCGTGGGTGATCAGCCGGTACTGGTCGCCCTGGATCGTCGCGACGATGTCGCGCATGTGCACATCGCGGCTGCGCTCCAGCTCCTCCAGGAGGAAGTCGCCCACGCTGGCGCCGTCGAGCGTGGTCCCGTCGAGGCTCTCGTCGGCGATGTCGAGCAAGCGCCTGCCCTGCGTACGGAAGCGGCGGCGCAGCGTCACCCGCTGCGGGTCGGCCGGAGTCGCCGTGTAGAAGGGTCGTGCCGCGGGCGCCTGCCAGCTCACGACGACCTGCTCCTGCTCCTCCCCGTGCACCCAGCGCCGGCCTACGTAGAGCGGGCGCTCGACGCTCTCGAAGTCGAGTCGGCCGAAGAGGAGGCCGCGCTCGGCGTCCTCGAAGGTGGCGAGACGCCGCGAGCTCCACGCGTCCAGCGCGGCCTGCGCGACCTCGCCGTCGGCCGCGTCGCCCGCCCGCGCGACGACGTCGCGCATGCGCTCGAGGCAGCGGTAGGCACGGTCGACGTACGCCTGCTCGGCGGGAAGCTCCGGATGGCTCACCCTCCGAATCTAGCGGTGCTGTGATATCACGCGCCACGGCTCGGAGCCGCCGGAGCGGAGCGACACTTCAGGGGTCTTGCGCGAACGGGATCTGCTCCTGCAGATCCCGTTCTTGCGCGGAAATGTGAGCGCGGCCGAGCTTGGTGATCACGCGGCCGCGGGGGGTGCGCTGGAGGAAGCCGAGCTGCAGCAGGAAGGGCTCGTAGACGTCCTCGATCGTGTCCGTCTCCTCGCCGAGCGTGACCGCGAGCGTCGAGAGGCCGACCGGCCCGCCGTCGAACTTGTGGGCGATCGCGTGGAGGAGCTCGCGGTCGGTGCGCTCGAGTCCCTCGTCGTCCACCTCGAGCAGCTCGAGCGCCTCGCGGGCGATCTCGTTCGTGATCGCGCCCTGGTGGCGCACCTCTGCGACGTCACGGACCCGGCGCAGGATCCGGTTCGCGACGCGCGGCGTGCCCCGCGCGCGCCGCGCGATCTCCTCGCAGGCGTCGTGCTCGATCGAGACGTCGAAGATCCCGGCCGAGCGGCGCACGATCGCGGCGAGCTGACCCGCGTCGTAGTAGCCGAGCCGGAAGGTCATGCCGAAGCGGTCGCGCAGCGGTGTCGTCAGCAGGCCCGTGCGCGTGGTCGCGCCGATGAGCGTGAACGGGGGCAGGTCGAGCGTCAGCGTCCTCGCCGCCGGGCCCTGGCCGACGATGATGTCGAGCCGAAAGTCCTCGAGCGCCGGATAGAGGATCTCTTCGATCGCGCGGTTGACCCGGTGGATCTCGTCGACGAAGAGTACGTCCCGGTCCTCGAGCCCGGTGAGGATCGCGGCCATGTCGCCCTTCCGCTCGAGCGCAGGGCCGGCGACGGTGCGGATCCCGACGCCGAGCTCCTCGCGGACGATCTGCGCGAGCGTCGTCTTGCCGAGCCCCGGCGGGCCGACGAGCAGGACGTGGTCGAGCGCCTCGCCGCGCGCCTTGGCCGCCGCGAGCGCGATCGCAAGCTGCTCCTTGACGCTCTCCTGGCCGACGAAGTCGTCCAGGCGCCGCGGCCGCAGGGACCGCTCGAGCTCCTCTTCCTCCGGCAGGACGGCCGCGGCGGTGACGGCGCTCATGCGGCCTCCCTCGCCTGCGGCTCGGTCGCGCGGGAGAAACCCGGTTTCCCCCACGGGCCTCCTCGCGTTGACGCCGCTGCTTCGCATCGGCGCGCTCCTGTCGGGGGAACCCTCCGGTTCCCCCCCGCCCCCTCCTGGCGGCATGACTTCGTCACGCCGCCTGCCTCAGCGCCAGCCGCACGCGCTCCTCGGCGGGCAAGTCATGGTCGACGGACGCAAGCGCCTGCTCGGCCTCGGCGACCGAGTAGCCCAGCTCGACGAGCGCGTCGCGTGCGGTCAGGTGCGCGGGCGTGCCGGTCGCGACGGAGATCGGCGTCACGTCCTCTGTGCCGAGCTTGCCCTTGAGCTCGAGCACGATGCGCTCGGCCGTCTTCTTGCCGATGCCCGGGATCGCCTGGAAGCGGGCGACGTCCTCCAGTGCGATCGCCCGGCGGAGCTCGCCCGACGACGACCCCGAGACGATCGCGAGCGCGACCTTGGGGCCGACGCCGTTCACCGTCAAGAGCTGGGTGAAGAGCTCGCGCTCCGACCCGTCGGCGAAGCCGTAGAGCTGGAGCGCGTCCTCCCGCACGTGCAGGTAGGTCTCGACTACCACCTCCCCCGCCCCGTCCGCCTTGCGCAACACGGCCGCGGACGCCGCGACGAGATAGCCGACGCCGCCCACCTCGAGCACGAGCCCGTCGACGCCTCGTCCGACCGGAATGCCTCGCAGGCGCGAGATCAACGGCTTCTCCGGCGTCTGCTCATCCGCTTAACGGTACGCGGGGAGGCGGACGTCTCCTGCCAGAGCGACGCCCACGCCCGGGCATCGAAGTCGCGGGGATGGGCGCGCGGATCGATCCCCAGCTCGGGGGCGAGCGCACCCGCGCACGGCGGCAGCGAGCCCGACCGATAGGCGCCTCTCAGGAACGCTTGGTATGCAGCCGCGTCGCGGACCTCGACGAGCGGTTCGGGCCTCCGAGCGGCACGGAGGAGCGCGGCCGCGACACGCGGCGTCGGCGCGAACGCCGCCGGCGCGATTCGCCTCACGATGGAGAGCTCGTACCACGCGCCCCAGAGCACGCCGAGGATCGTGCTCGGCCACAGGCGCGTGCGCTTGAGCGCGGCATCCCACTCGACGATCACGTGGGCCGCGCGGAGCTGGACGAGCGGGTCGGAGAAGAGGGCGCGGCAGATGTCGGTCGCGTGCGCGAACGGCAGGTTCGCAACGACACGAAACGGCTCGTCCGGCCACGGCGTCGCGAGCGCGTCGGCCTCGACGACCTCGGCAGCCGGACACGCCCGACGCAGCCGTGCTGCCAGCGGCGCATCCGGCTCGACGGCCCGCACCCGGGCGTGCGCGCGCAGGAGCGCGCTCGTCAGCATCCCGGAGCCCGCGCCG
>Ga0136620_10000038_pt1 | contig 48495 bp, 50 predicted proteins | sample AntDrymUQ4162106_2_FD_104806 | JGI IMG/M metagenome (GOLD analysis project Ga0136620, IMG submission 104806) | Polar desert sand microbial communities from Dry Valleys, Antarctica - metaG UQ416 (21.06) | ecosystem: Environmental > Terrestrial > Soil > Desert | place: Antarctica: Dry Valley... | reverse complement strand
CACTGGGCCTGACAGGGCGCGAGGCCTTCTCGATCGAGGGGATCCTGAACGGGGACTCGAGGGAGGTCACGGTGCGGGCGGACGACAAAGGCTTCTCCGCCCGGGTGCGGCTCGACACTCCGCGCGAGCGGGAGTACCTCCGGCACGGAGGCATCCTCCCGTACGTGCTGCGCAAGCTCCTCCGCTAGAGGTCCTAGTACCGGAGGATGGCGCCGATACCGCCGACGGGCTCGAGGTCCGGCCGGTGGCGAAACGCAAGGGGCTGCCCGCCGTGCGAGAGCACCTGGTGGACTGCCAGGTCGAGGCCCTCCTCACGCTCCTCCATCTCGGTGCCGTCGAGCGGACACTGCCCGCCCCGAAGGCTCACGCGGCCGCAGGCCGGGCACTGGCACGCTGAGTGCTCTACGCCCTCCTGGAAGAGCAGGCACTCGATTCGCCCGTCCGATGCGGCCTCGAGGGTCTCTTCCCAACCAGATGCTGCGCGGCCGTTGCGGCCGGCCTCCTCGCGCCAGCGCTCGATGACGTCCGACTCATGGTTCTGCCGCCGCTCCTCGAGGACGGGCAGAGCGAGCTCGAGCAGGTCCGCCGGTGAGGCGTGCGCCTCCGCGGTCGTCCACCCCGCGACCGCGCTTCGGGCGTCGGCTGCGAGCTGCTCTCCGAATTCGGTTCGCATCTCCTCCGCGCAGACGACGACGACCGGAGGAAAGCGCAAGCGGCGGAGCTGTTGCTCGAGCTCGTCCGCGACGCTCTTCAGGTGATCCTTCGCAAGCTCGTCGACCCGGCGCTGGAAGCGCGCCTGCGACCGGCCGCCCTGGTCGTGCCGCCGCGGCTGTTCCTCGAACAGGTCGGCGACCTCTTCGAGCCTTCCGCCCTGCAGCCGATAGAAACGGCCCTGCTCACGGCTGACGACGGCGACGAGCGCTCCGTCGCCACGCCCGACGAGCGGAATGAGCGGCGTGAGATAGAGCTCAGTCCCGACCTTGATTCCGTCGGGCACCGACTCCCCGAGCGGTAGCACCTCCCAGAGGTTGTCGAGGCCGGCACAGAAAAGCGCAAAGCCGTGCGCCCCATCACGGTCGAAGTCCTCGGAGAAGAAGTGCCTGATGCGCTCGAAGTCCTCCCTCAGGCCTTGCCGCTGGTCGTGTGTCTGGTCTCCTCGATTCGCTCCGGTGCTCTTGGCGCCCTCATCGACCAGCGAGTTGACGCGGGTAGCGGCGTCGCCCGCAGTCGGAGAGACGCTCGGATCCAGATTGAGGTAAAGGCTGATTGCGCAACCCTTTGTCGCCCTGAAGCCGGCGAGTTGACGCACGTTCTCCCAGATTACTGAGCCGGCCACGGGGTGCGATTCTACGCCCGGTCAGCCCGAGAGCCGGGTGAACCTGAGTGTCCAGCGGACGCGCTCGGTTACCCGTCCCTCCACGCCGCCTTCGATGGTCGTCACCTGCTCGGTGTCTCCGTGAATGAAGAAGCCGGGGACAGTACGGCCGAAGACGTCCGCCGTGGAAATCGGTGCACCCGCCAGATCGAGATCAGTGCGGATGGACCTGACTTCCGACGGTTCCGAGCAGCCGCTGAATGTCCGCGCAGCGGACGCACCGGAGAGTCGTCCCAATCCGGCCCGCCCGCCCGCCGTGCTCGAGAGTCGCACACGGGCTCCGCTGATGGAACGCCGTTGCCGTCCGCAGTCGCGCCGCTGCACGGAGCGGACGCAGCGCGGGTCGCGAATCTCGCTCGTGGCGGCGGCCGTCTGCGCCTCCCCCGCAATCGATCGGATGACTGCCGGTGAGAAACGGATGCTCTTGGCGGATCCCCTCGGCGCGATCGCGACGAGCCGGTTCGGGCGACTGGTCGCCAGCGAGAGCTGCCAGCGTCCCGATGAGGTCGTCACCTGGTCACAGTGACCCTCGACCGTCTCCGTGGCGATCCAGGTCTTCGTCAGTGTGGCCGTCAGCTTTACGCTGAACACGGCGCGCTTCGTCGTCGATGCGCCGGCGGAGCCGATTGCGAGACACGCCAGGCATGCCAATACCATCGAGACCGCAGGCGGCCGCATCACGCGCTACTCAAGCAGATGGGGCGGGCGCCTGCGGGGGAAGTTTCAGGGCATCCGCTGCGTTGAATACTGTTGACGGGCCCTGAGAGGGCTCGGCGTTTTTTCCTGGAGGAAGCATGAGTGAGAGCGGGGTCCGCGAGGTCATCATCATCGGTGGAGGACCGGCCGGGTACACGGCCGCGCTCTACGCTGCGCGCGCGAACTTGGAGCCCCTGGTGATCGAAGGCTTCCAGTGGGGCGGTCAGCTGATGATCACGAGCGACGTCGAGAACTATCCGGGCTACGCCGACGGCGTCCTCGGCCCGGAGATGATGAAGGACTTCCGGCGTCAGGCCGAGCGCTTCGGCGGCGAGTTCATCAGCGACGACGTCACGCGGGTCGACTTTTCCACGCTGCCGCTGCGCGTCTATGTCGGAGACGACGAGTACCGCGCAGAGTCCGTCATCGTCGCCACCGGCGCAAACGCGAGACAGCTGGGCCTCGAGTCAGAGCGGACCTACCAGGGCCGTGGCGTCTCGTACTGCGCCGTCTGCGATGCGGCGTTCTTCCGTGAGAAGCGGGTGGTGGTCGTCGGCGGAGGCGATTCCGCCATGGAGGAGGCGAACTTCCTGACGAAGTTCGCCTCGAAGGTCACCATCGTGCACCGTCGGGATGATTTCCGCGCCTCGCAGATCATGATCGACCGCGCGCGCGCGAACGACAAGGTGGAATGGATCACGAACGCGGTCGTCGACGAGGTGCTCGGCGAAACGGTCGTGACCTCCGTGCGGATCCGGGATGTCAACACCGACGAGGTCACCGAGCTCCCGGCCGACGGCCTGTTCGTCGCGATCGGTCACGACCCGAGCTCGACGCTGTTCGTCGACTGGCTCGAGCTGGACGACGAGGGCTACCTCGTCACGCAGCCGGGCTCGACGGCTACGAACATTTCCGGCGTCTTCGCGGCCGGCGACGTCGTCGACCACACTTACCGGCAGGCGGTCACCGCAGCCGGGATGGGCTGCATGGCCGCACTCGACGCCGAGCGGTACCTCGCGGCCCGCGAAGGCCATCTCGAGACGGCCCTCACTGCGCCCCGCGAGTAGCCCGTTTCGCGGAAAGTCTTGCGACTTTCCGCCATTCCAGACCCGCGAGGGTGGGCGCCCGCTTCGCGTGCGCGCGGCGCGTTTTAGCACTGGTTGGAAGCCTGACTCGGGCTGTCATCGAGCGGAACGGGCAAAGCCCGTTCCGCCTGGACTAGACCCTGCTGCTCGGGCAGAGCTCGTTCACGACGCAGGCGTGGCATTGTGGGGCTCTCGCGATGCACACGCGCCGGCCGTGCCAGATCAGCAGGTGCGGAAAGCGTCCCCAGTCCGCGCGTGGAACGAGGCGGATGAGATCTCGCTCGATCTTCACCGGGTCCTCCGCTCGCGTGAACCGGAGGCGTTGTGACAACCGGCGCACGTGGGTGTCGACGACGACGCCCTGTGGCTCACCGAGCTCGGCAGCGACGACGTTCGCCGTCTTGCGTGCCACGCCGGGAAGCCGCAAGAGCTCCTCCATCCGGCGCGGCACCTGTCCGTCGAACTCCTCGATCAGCACACGCATCGTCCCGCACAGGGATTTCGCCTTCTGGCGAAAGAACCCCGTCGCGAAGATGTCCCGCTCGAGCTCCTCCTGCGGCACCGCCAGGTAGTCCTCTGGTCGCCGGTACTTCTCGAAGAGGCGCTCGGTGACCCGATTGACGTTCACGTCCGTCGTCTGAGCCGAGAGGATCACGGACACCAGGAGCTCCAGGTCGTTGAGAAAGCGGAGCGCGATCGTGGCGTCGCCGTGCTCGGCGGCGAGCCGATCGATGATCGGCCCGACCCGCGCGCGCTTCGGCCCGACCCGCCGACGAGCCTCGTGAAGGTAGCTGCGAGCCATCAATCGACTTACACGGCGAGCGCTGCGACCGGCAGCTGCTCGCGTGCCTGCGGCAGCCGCGGGCCCGCGCAGACGAGGTCGAGCGCCGGGCACCCGTTGCAGACCTCTCCGGGAGCCGGTCTGAAGTCGCCGGCGCGGATCTCGGAGATCGCAGCCGAGAGAGCGGCTTCGAGCTCCGGGAGCTCCGACCGCTCGAAAACGGTGGAGACGACGGCGTCGGGCTGCTCGAGGAAGTGGTAGACGACCTCGACCTCCTCTGCCCCGGCTCTGAAGCAGGCGAGCGCGTAGACAAGGCGTTGCAGCTGGTAGTCGTTCGCGACGATCTCCTCGGGTGAGGCCTCCTCCAACGAGTTCGTCTTGTAGTCGAGCACGAGCGCGGTGCGCGTCTCGGGATCCCGATGCAGGACGTCGAGTCGGCCGTGCAGGAGAACCCCGTCGTGCTCGAACGCGAACGGGCGCTCCACTTCGGCCCCGGGCAAGGCGGCAATCCGCTGCGCCAGCTCCGACCCGGAATAGGCAGACACGAACCCGCTGATCCGAACGAGCTCCTCCTCGCTGACCTCCGGGTACCACGTTCGCACGATCTCGACGTCGGGCGGCACCGGCGCCTTCAGGTCGACGAGCTCGAGCAGGCGGTGCGCGGCATCCCCGATCTCCGTCGCCGCGAGGCCGGTCGATCCGGGCGCGCGGCCGCTCTCGTCCGCAGGCCGCATCCCGACGACCCGCTCCGTGTAGTAGCGGTAGGAACAGCGTTTGAAGAGGGAGAGGGACGTGTACGAGAGCGACCGCACATCGTGCAACGGCGGAGTAGGGATGTCCGCGAGTGGCGGCAGCTGCGGGGCAGGTGGGGGGAGCGCACCGGTGCCGTTCGCCTCGAAGAGCTCCATCTGGCCGGGCTGGACGTCGGCGGCGACAGGCTCGACAGGCGCAGGCTCAGCTTCTTCCAGGTAGCGGTCGAGGCGGAGCAGCAAGCCCGCCTTTTCCCGCTGGAGCTCGACGGGCCCACCGGTGGCCCCTTCGAGCTCCGCTTCGGCCCCGAGGCGGCCGAGCACCCATCCGAGCGGCGTCGACGCGTCGGCGGTGCTCGACGGATCGACGGCGCCGGAGACGATCAGGCGGTCGATCGCACGGGTCATTGCCACGTAGTAGAGGCGCAGGCGCTCGGCCCGGTCTTCCTCCTCCCGGGCCTTGCGGACCGTCTCGTAGTCGAATGCACCACGCCGCGTGCTCGTGACCGGGTCGACCACGCGGAACCCGAAGCGTCCGTCGGAGAGGGCGAGCAGCTCGTCGGGCCCCGGCGGCGGCCGGTCGCGGCCGGCGTCGGCGACGATCACGACCTTGAACTCGAGTCCCTTGGCGGAATGGATCGTGAGCAGGCGGACGGCATCGGCGCCCTCCTCCTCGGCGACGGCCTCGAGCTCCTTCGCCCCGACTGCCTCTTGGTCGCGCATGAACCGGAGGAAGCCCTCGACATCCTTTCCGCGAAGCTCCTCGTAGGCCCGGGCGAGCCGCGCCAGCTTGCGAAGATTCGCGTACCGCCGCTTGCCGTCCCAGTGGGCCAGCACAGCCAGGTCGTAGTCGTGCTCGACGAGGATCTGCTCGCAGAGCCGCTCCAGCGAGAGTCGCGTCGACGCCGTCGCGAGCCGTTCGTACCGCTGCTTGAAGGCGCGGAGAAGCCGCTCGTCGTCCCCGCCGAGATGCTCCGGGGGATTGCGCTCGAGCCCGGAGAAGAGCGGTCTCCGTCCGGCAGCGCGCCGGAGCAGGTAGAGCCCGTCGTTGGAGATCCCGACGAAAGGCGACGCAAGGACGGCAACGAGCGCCTGGTCGTCGTAGCGGTTCTGCAGCAGGCGAAGGTAGGAGAGGAGATCGACGACCTGCTGCTGGCCGAAATAGCCGCGGCCCGTAGCGCGATAGGTCGGAATGTCGAGCTCCCGGAGCTCCTGCTCATACCACTCGGCGTCGGTTCCGGCGGCGAACAGGAGGACGATCTCCCCCGCGGTGGCAGCGCCGGTCTGGATCAACTCGCGGACGCGCTGCGCAACGTGCCTGGCCTCGGCCCGGCGCCAGGGGACTCCCGACCCGCTGTAGGTCGACTTGTCGGTGACGAGCAGCTCGACCGGGTGGCCGAAAACCGGGTCGGGGAATTCCCCGGAGGCGGTCAGCCGCTGGAAATCCTCGCCGAAGTCGCCGCGGAAGAGATAGTTGACAGCCTCGAGCACCTCGGGGCGAGAGCGGTAGTTCCGAACGAGAGGTAACCCCCCACCCGACTCTTCTCGTCTCTCCCGGAAGACGGCGACGTCGGCGTGCCGGAACCCGTAGATCGACTGGAACTCGTCACCGACCAGGAAGACATCGCGATCGCCGGGGCCGGCGGCGAGCAGATCCACGAGCTCGCACTGGAGGCGGTTCGTGTCCTGAAACTCGTCGACCATGATCGCCCGGAACCGCAGCGCCTCCCGCTCACGGAGCTCGCGATTGTCGCGAAGGAGATCGCGCGCGAGCAGCTGGAGATCCTCGAAGTCGAGCGCCGATTCCCTCCGCTTCGCGTCCGCGTAGCAGGCTGCGTAGCCGTCCAGCAGCTGTTGGAGGAGATCGCGGTCGCGCATGGCGAGCTCGTCGAGAGCGGCCTGTTGCACGGCGATACGCGCCTCCTCGTAGCTGGCGGCGCGCTCTCCTCTTGCACGATGGGCGCCGAGATCGAGCAGGTCGTCCGGCCGGGGCTCTGCTCCGGCGATCGCGTCGAGCAGACCGCGCGCCGCAGTGCGCTGCAGGTCGGTTGCCGCCTCGTCGTCCGCGACGCACGTGGCTGCGACGCGCAGCGCCTCGACGCGCTCGGCAAGGGGCGGACGCTCCCCGAGCTCGAGCACGAGCTCCCGGCCGGCCGAGCGCAGCGTCTCGTAGATCCCGGTGATCATCCGGCGCAGGCCGCGGGCCGTGTACGTCGTCAGCAGGCGAACGCTGTCATCGTCGCCCCGCGAGCAGAACGCATCGAGCGCCTCGTCGAACGCCTCGCTCGAGAGAACCGATGCCTGCGCGTCGTCGAGCTCTCGGAAGCGCGGGTCGAGGCCGGCCTCGAACGGATAGGTCTTGAGGAGGCGGTTGCAGAAGCCGTGGATCGTCGAGATCCAGGCTCCATCGAGACTGCGGGCGAGGTCGGCCCGGCCGCGGCGGCGCAGCTCGGCCCTGATCCGAGCCCTGAGCTCCCCCGCCGCGCGCTTCGTATAGGTGATGACGAGGACCGAGTCCACGTCGAGCCCGCGATCGCAGACCGCCTCCACGAACCGCTCCACGAGCACGGCCGTCTTGCCGGTGCCGGCTCCTGCGGACACGAAGACCCGGCCCCGGGCGTCGATCGCCGCGCGTTGCTCCGGATTCGGAGTCCAACCCTCGCTCATGCGCGCCTCACCCGGCACATCGGCCAGACATCGCACCACGACGGGCACTCCCCGCCCCTCGGGTCGTGCGTCACGTCACCCGTCCCGATCCGGCCGACGAAGCCGCGGGCCGCTTCCAGCGCACCTTCAACCTGCTTCCAGAAGGCCTCCTCGTCGAGGTAATCCGCGGTCGCGAAGCCCGGCAGGACGTCCTCCTTCGCATCGCTGCGCAACAGTCCGCGGGGGCCGCGGTCGCCGGCGAGCGGCCGATACAGCCCGCCGAGCGGCTCGATGCCGACGAGATCGCGCAGGACGAGCATGTAGAGCGGAATCTGGAGGCGAAGATCCCGTTCGATGTCCCGCGCCGACGGCGCGGTCTTGCCCGACTTGTAGTCCTGCACGATCCCCCGCGCGCTGAACGGGTCGACGTCGATCCGGTCGATCTTTCCGGAGAGGGAGATTCCGTCACCGAGCTCGAGTCCGCGCTGGAGCTCTGGTTGCGATCGCTCGGAGCCGAAGGACACCTCGAACTGCCGCGGCTCGAGCGGGCTCCCCGCCTCCGCCTCGGCACGGACGAGCCGCTCGAGGTCCCGGGCGAGACCCTGCTCCAGCTCTCGCCGCTGCAGGTCGCTCATCTCGAGACGGACGCCGGCGAGTGCCTCTTCGAGGCACTGCCGCATGTAGCGGACGGCATCTTCGACCCGCTCGGGAACGACGCGGTCGGCGCCGAGCTCCTTCGGGAGGCCTCTGAAGAAACGGAAGAGGGCCGAATGCGCGACCGAGCCCCGCAGCTTGGCGTCGACCTCCTGGTCGATCGTCCTCGGATCGATCACACGGTCGAAGAACCAGGCCGACGAGCAGTCGGCGAAGCGCTCGAGCTCGGTGACGTTGAAAGTACTTCGGCCGCGCAACTCCTCGAGGACGAGTCGGTGGGCAAGACGGGTTGTCCGGTGGAAGGCGCGGCGAGCCCGGTCGAGCTTCCGCTCCCAGCCGTTCGCGCGGGCAAGCCCCTCGACGTCGTCGCGGTGCGCCTCGTCGGCCCAGAGGCCGGCGATCGTGCGGAGTCGTTCGCGTTCGGTCGGGGCCGCTTCGAGCATCCAGGTGAGCGAGGAGAGCGGCCTCCGGGTCGTCCAGCGGGCGACGTCCTCAGCCGGGAACACGGCGACCGTCTCCTCCCAAAAGGGGCTCGCTTCGCGGGGACTGCCCTCGTCGGTCGCAGCTTCGCGGACGAGGTACAGCCGCTCGGCGGGGCGGGTGCATGCGGTGTAGAACAGATACCGGTCGCGGGTCACGGCGTCGCCGCGCCGAAGGCGCGGGCCGAGCCGCCGGCGCACGTCGTCATCGAGGAACGGGGTCGCCGGAGCTCGCCGTGGCAGGCTCCCCTCCTCCAGTCCGAGCACGAAGGTGTGCCGGAAACGCCGGGTTCGAGCCCGCATGAGATCGAGCACAGGCACTCGGCCGGCATCGAGCTCACCCGGCTGCCGCACCGGGACCCGGTCGAGCGCCGCCAAGACGTCCTCCCGTGAAACGGCCTCTGCGAGCCGCCCCCACGCCTCGAGGTCGTCGAGCAGCCGGCGGCAGCCTTCATAGGCGCGCAGATCGTCTCGCGAGGGCTCGTCTGCAGGCGGTTGGTCGACGCCGTAGGCGGATCGGATCATCGACGTCGCGAGCGTCCGCACGGCTTCGACCGGGTCGCCGGCGGCGCGAACCGCGTCCAGGGCGGGCAGGCGCGCCTCCCGGAGGGCTTCGACCTCTTCGTCCACCCGCTCAGGGCTCGTGATCGCACGCCCCCGCAACCGCCCCTCGACGAAGTCGACGCTCCCCCGGCGCACGCCCGAGTACGGCGAGCGGAGATAGCGGAAGAGCTCTGGCCTGCCTGCGCCGGACCAGGCGAACCGGAGCAGGGCGAGCAGCGCCTGGCCGAAGGGCGTCTGCGGCAGGCGCAGCGGCGCGCCGATTGCGTATGGGATGCCGAGCGTTGTGAACGCCGTCTCGAGTGGCGCGCGCAGCCGCTCCTGCGACGGGACGACCACGCCGATCTGCTCCGGCGGCACGCCGTCCCGGAGCAGGCGCAATACCTCTTCGGCGACGAGCTCGAGCGTCCCGCGCGTACCCGCGCCCTCGAAGAAGCGAATCGCTCCCTCGAGCGCGGGCGGCCGGCCCACAGCTTCGCCGAAGAGCACGCGCTCCAAATGAGCCAGCGCCGGATGGGCGACCTCTTCGTAGCGCGGCTCGAGCTCGGTCAGTGAGCCATCCGCGAGGCGCGCAAGCTCCCCCGAGGTCTCTCCCAGCCATTCGAACGCCGCCCGGCCCGGCTCGTACGGCAACGAGACCGTCACCTCGACGCGACCTGCCAGCGCGCGAATGAGCGCCCACTCGGTCTCGGTCAGGTCCTCGAAGCCATAGGCGAACACGGGTCTGCTGTCCCAGGATTCGAAGTCGGACGCAAGGCGGCCGGCGGCCGCGGCCCGCAGCTGGTGACGATCCCACAGGCCGAGCCGGTCGAGCTCCTCGCAGTAGGCGGAGTAGAGACGGGCGAGAGGCCCCTCGAGCTCGCCGGGCGCCACGAGCCCCGACTCGACCTCCGAGAGAGCATCCCGCAGCGCGTCTGCGAAGCCCGTCGAGCGGGCCGACTCGCCGAGGCCGTTCAGGGGCGTGCGCGCGATGGCCGCGCGCAGCGCGAGCGTCTGCTGGACGTCTGCCGCGACTGGCCGCCGGCCGTCGTCTCCGTCGGCGATTCGCTCGAAGACGCCGTCGAAGGTCGAGATCGAGCCTCCGAGGAGAGCAGGCAGACGCCGCAAAAGCTCGCGCTCGGCCCAGTCGACGTCCGAGCGGTTCGGCACGATGAGGACCGGATCCTGGTCGAGGGCGGCCAGGTACCGGTCGAGCAGCAGCTCGACCTTGCCCGCATTCGCCGGGCCGGCGAGCAGCGTGAGACCCATCGACCTATCGTAGACCTGGCTCTTGACGGCCTCGACGGCCTCTCCGGAGGGGATTCGCTCTATGCGGAAAAAACGGCGAGGGGCGGTCTCCCGCCCCTCGCTCTCTCCAGCCGCGTCGCCAGGATTCACCTGGCAGCGCCGACCAGGGTCTCTACGCGGCCTGCACCGAACGCGGACGCCGACCGCGGCGTGCGGCCGGGTTGCCCGGCATCTTGCCGGCGCAGTCGTCGCAAAGGTCAGCCTGCTTCGCGCCGCGGCGAGCATCGGAATAGCTCAAGCGCAAGGTGGCGCCTCTGCCCTCTCCGACTTCCTTGCCGCAGCTGTCGCACACGAGAACGGTTTTTCGAGCCAAGTGATGTCCTCTCTTTCGCAGGGAATTAGCGGCAGCGTATAGGACCGAGCGAACGGATTTCTACGCCGCCGCGAGAGCCTCGCGAATGCGCCATGAGCGCAGCAGGGAAAGGAGCGCGCGTTCCTCGAGGTCGAGCCCGATATCACGCGCACCGACAACGCGTAATTGACGTGGGCGAAAATCTTCGATCGTTCGACCGTCGAGGTACTGCTCGACGACGGCCGGACTGACATACGACGATCGAGCGACGGCGGGTGTGTTGCCCAGTCGTTCGCCGACCGTCCGCATCACACGGGCGACGACGCGCCTGACCTCGGTTTCCGTCTCCGGAATGCCACGCTCCGCGAATGCGAGGGCGGCGGTCAGCGTCCCACCCCAGGTCCGGAAATCCTTCGCCGTGAACTCATCGCCCATTACCGACTGGATGTAGTCGTTCAACTTTCGATCGTTCAGGTTGTAGAGGCTTCCGTCCTCGAGTTGGTAGCGGAAGAGGCGACGTCCCTTCAGGTCGGTGAGGGAGCGCACCGCTTCGGCGAGCTCGGCGTCCACGACAGCCGTGTGCACCCAGATCCGATGTTTTCCGCGGTACCGGAAGGTGACCCGGCTGCCTCGAACGACAACGTGGGTCTTGTTCAGCGTGGTGATACCGAACGTCCGGTGCTCTTTGGCGTACCGGTCTGAGCCGACGCGGAACCAACCGAGGTTGATGAGGCGGACTGCGAGCGCGCACGTCCAATCCTTCGTGAACTTCTCACCGTCGAGGTTCTGGGCCATCTGCTCGCGCAGCTGTGGCAGGTGCTCGGCAAAGCGGATCAGCTTGTCGTATTTCGCCTGCTCCTGTTGGGCGCGGTAGTTGGAGTGATAGAGGTACTGACGCCGCCCGGCCGCATCCACCCCGGTTGCCTGCAGCTTCGCATTTGCCCTGGGCGAGATCCAAACCTCGCGCCACGCGGGCGGAATCCGGAGGGCGTCGATCCGCTCGGTCTTCACGGGGTCGGTGATCTGCTTTCCCTGGGCATCGAAGTAGCGGAATCTTCGCGACCCCGTTCGCGTCCAGCCTCCACGTCTCGCCATCTCGCCTCGTTGTCTCTCCGCCGCCTCGGTCTTTCAATCGTGCGTACGATGCCCCGCCGATGGACACCGACACGATCGTCGTCCTCGAGGGAGACGAGACGGGGCAGGAGCTCCTCGAGGAATCGCTGCGCGTCCTTGCGCCCGAGGTGACCGGGCTCGAACTGAAGCTGCCGCGATTCGACCTTTCGCTTGAGTCCCGGAGAAAGACCGAGAACGGCGTCGTCCATGAGGCCGCCGCGGCGATCAAGCAGCACGGCCTCGGCTTGAAGGCGGCGACGGTGACGCCCGAGGGCAAGGACGATGTCGGCTCGCCCAACCGGATCCTGCGGGAAGAGATCGGCGGCCGGGTGATCGTGCGGACCGGACGCCGGATTCCCGGGGTCGTCCCGCTCGGCGGGGTTCACGCGCCGATCTCGGTGGTGCGGATGGCGGTCGGTGACGCCTACGGGGCGAAGGAGTGGCGCGAAGGAGACGGCGAGGACGAGGTCGCTTTTCGGACCGAACGGATCGAGCGGCGGATCTGCCGCTCGGTCGCAGAGTTCGCCTTCCGTCTCGCGGACAGGACGAACGCGAAGGTTTTCGGCGGGCCGAAGTACACGGTGAGCCCCGTCTACGAGGGCATGCTCAAGGAGGAGATGGACGCTGCGGCTGAGCGCCACCCCGAGGTTCCGTATGAGCCGCAGTTGATCGATGCGACCTTTGCCTATCTCGTCACCTCCAGTGGGGCCGCGCTCGTCATCCCCACCCTGAACCGGGACGGAGACGTGCTCTCCGACCTCGTTCTCCCGCTGTTCGGCTCGATCGCGGGCGCAGAGTCCCTCCTCGTCGCCTTCGACGAGGACTACGTGCCCGATGCGGTGATGGCCGAGGCCGCGCACGGGACGGCACCTTCCCTCCAGGGGAAGAACGTCGCGAATCCGATGGCGATGATCCTCGCCGCGGCTGCTCTGCTCGGCTACGGCGGCGAACAGGCACAGCTCGCCGGGCGCGCAATCCGTGAGGCCTGCCTCGAGGCCGTCGCCGACGGGATCCGCACCGCGGATCTCACCGGCCACAGCGGCACCGACGAGTTCACCGACGAAGTCATCCGCCGAACTCGCCAGAAGCTCGAGGTTTGGTCGGCGCTCTAAGAAGCTCGCCGGCTTGCGGCTGCCTGCCCTGAGCGATGCGATGGTTAACGCTGGTGAGCGGAACGGGCTCGAGCCCGTTCCGCGGCGGCTTACGCTGTTAGCCGTCTTTCGAGGGCGATGTGGGACGTGAGGTCGCCGTCGGCCCAGGCGGCGAGAAAGGCGTGAACTACGGTGGGATCGAACTGCGTGCCGGCGCAGTCGCGCACCTCGGCGAGCGCGCTTCCCACCGAGAGGGCGGGGCGGTAGGGCCTCGTCGAGGTCATCGCGTCGAACGAATCGGCAACGGCGAGGATCCGCGCCCCGGTTGGAATCTGCTCCCTGGAGCGTCCCGTGGGATAGCCACCGCCGTCCCACCGTTCGTGGTGGAAGAGCACGTAGGGCAGCGCGGGCCGCAGGGCGGCAAACGGACGGATGAGACGAGCTCCGACAAGAGGGTGGCGGCGAACCGCGCTTCGCTCCCGGTCGTTGAGCGCGCCTGGCTTTCGCAGCAACGCCGTATCGAGGTTCAGCTTGCCGACGTCGTGGAGCAGCCCACCGAGCCGGAGCGGCTCGAGACGCTCCTCACGCCAGCCCAGGCGTCTGGCCACGGCCTCACCGAGGGCACCTACGCGCGTGGAATGCCCCTGCGTGTAGAGGTCTCGCTGCTCGATCGCTTGGGTCAGGGCCGCCAGCACTACGCGTGCCTCGTTCAAGAGCGCGCTTAGGATTCCTCCGCCTTGCGAGTCGCCGTCCCAAAGGAGACCACCGCCGGCGAGCGCCGCGTCGCGCTCGTCCCTGACATCGTCAAACGGCTCACCGCCGCGGGTTTCGACATCGTGGTCGAGCGCGGCGCCGGAGCGGCGGCGTCGTTTTCGGATCGGGAGTACGAGGAGGCGGGCGCGCGGCTCGCCGGCTGCGACGAGGTCTTCGGCGAGGCGCAGGCGGTGGTGAAGGTGCTGAAGCCTTCATCCGAGGAGGTCGAAGCGCTGCCCCAGGGCTCGATCCTGATCGGATTCCTCCAGCCCCTGACGGACGCGGAGGGCGTCGAGCGCCTGACGCGGCGCGGCGTCACGGGCTTCGCGCTCGAATCGGTTCCGCGCATCACCCGCGCTCAGCCGATGGACGCGCTCTCCTCCCAGGCGACGGTCGCGGGCTACAAGGCCATACTGCTCGCCGCCGACCGCCTGCCGAGGTTCTTCCCGATGCTGATGACGGCGGCGGGAACCGTCGCGCCGGCGAAGGTGCTCGTACTGGGCGCCGGCGTCGCGGGTCTTCAGGCGATTGCGACTGCCCGGAGGCTCGGCGCGGTGGTTTCCGGCTTCGACGTCCGGCCGGCGGTTCGCGAGCAGGTGGAGAGCCTCGGCGCCTCTTTCCTCGACCTGGGCATCGTCGGCGAGGAAACTGCCGGCGGCTACGCGGGCGAGCTCAGTGCGGACGAGCAGCGGCGGCAACAGGAGGAGCTCGAAGCGCGCATGGCCGACTTCGACGTGGTGGTGACGACCGCGCTCATCCCGGGTCGTCCAGCGCCGCGGCTGATCCCCGCGTCAGCCGTCCAGGCCATGCGGGCCGGCTCCGTCGTCGTCGACCTGGCGGCCGAAGCCGGCGGGAACTGCGAGCTCACCGAGCCCGGCCAGGAGGTCGTGCGCGAAGGCGTGACGATCGTCGGCCTCACGAATCTCCCGAGCTCCTTGCCGGTGCATGCGAGCCAGCTCTACGCACGAAACGTCCAGGCCTTGCTCACGCATCTCGCTCCGGACGGCGAGCTCACTCTCGACTGGGAAGACGAGATCACGGCGGGCGCGTGCGTCACCCGCCGGGAGGAGGTGCCCGCATAGACGCGCGTCTGGTTGCCGAGCTGACGGTCTTCGCGCTCGCGATCTTCGTCGGCATCGAGGTGATCTCGAAGGTCCCGACGATGCTGCACACCCCTCTGATGTCGGGGACGAACGCCATCCACGGGATCGTCCTGATCGGGGGAATGGTGCTCGCGGGAACCGCCGACTCGACCCTCGAAGAGGTCCTCGCGTTCATCGCGGTCGTCTTCGGGACGATCAACGTCGTCGGCGGCTTCCTCGTCACCGATCGGATGCTCGAGATGTTCAAGCGGCGCCCGGACGACAACGAGCCGAAGCCATGAGCCGCACCTGGATCGATGTCGCGTACCTGGCCGCTGCGATTCTCCTGATCATCGGGATCAAGCGACTCTCGCATCCCCGGACGGCGAGGTCTGGCAACTGGATCGCCGCCGTGGGAATGGCGATCGCCGTCGGGTTCACCTTCGCGATCGAGGAGCTCGACAGCTACTGGCTGATCCTCACGGGAATCGCGGTCGGGACCGTGGTCGGAGTGGTGACGGCGCGCATGGTTCAAATGACCGCGATCCCGCAGATGGTGGCGCTGTTCAACGGCGTCGGGGGCGGGGCGGCGGCGCTGATCGCAGCAGCCGAGTTCCACCGGCTGGCCCCACAGGACGGCCGGCTTGACAGCGACGAGCTCGTCGGGATCCTCTTCTCGGCGGTCGTGGGCTCCGTCAGCTTCTGGGGGAGCCTCGTCGCATTCGGGAAGCTCCAGGAGGTGCTGCCGGGCCGGCCGATCGTCTTCCCGGCGCAAAACGCGATCAACGCGCTGCTCGGGATGGGGCTTGCCGCGCTGGTCGCCCTGACGGCAACCGCCGAGAACGGGATCTGGCTCGCGCTGCTCATGGTCGGAGCCCTGGCGCTCGGATTCCTCTTCGTGTTGCCGATCGGCGGCGCGGACATGCCCGTCGTGATCTCCTTGCTGAACGCCTTCACCGGCCTCGCCGCTGCGGCAACGGGTTTCGTCCTGGACAACACTGCCCTGATCATCGGCGGAACGCTCGTCGGCGCCTCGGGCACGCTGCTCACGATCCTGATGGGGCGCGGCATGGGCCGGCCGCTGAGACAGACGCTGTTTGGTGCCTTCGGCGGAGCTCCGGAGAGCGGCGGAGCCGTAGCCGCCGTCGGCGGAGACGGCACGGTTCGCACGGCGACGCCGGACGACATCGCGTTCATGCTGGCCTATGCGAGGCGGGTCGTCTTCGTCCCGGGCTACGGCCTCGCCGTCGCGCAGGCTCAGCACGACGTGCGAAATCTCGGCGACCTGCTCGAGGAACGCGGCGTCGACGTCCGCTACGCGATCCATCCGGTCGCCGGCCGAATGCCGGGTCACATGAACGTCCTCCTCGCAGAGGCCAACGTCCCGTACGACGAGCTCTTCGAGATGGAGGAGATCAATCCCGAGTTCCCGCAGACCGACGTGGTCGTGGTCGTGGGTGCCAACGACGTCGTGAACCCTGCGGCGCGCAGCCAACCAGGGAACCCGATCTACGGGATGCCGATCCTCGACGTCGACCGCGCGCAGAACGTCGTCGTGATCAAGCGGAGCCTCTCCCCCGGGTTCGCCGGGGTCGACAATCCGCTCTTTTACGATCCGAAGACCGTGATGCTCTTCGACGACGCGAAAGCGGCGCTCGAAAAGCTCGTCGGGTCACTCAAGGCCGTTTGACCGCGGTACCGGTCTTCACCGCGCGCCACGTCGAGGCCGCGGTGCCGCCGGAGCGGGCGGTCGACGCCGTACGCGAGGCGTTCGTCGCCTACGCGCGTGGCGACTGGACGATGCCACCGAAGGTGTACGTGCCGGCTTACCCGGCCGGCGATTTCCGGGCCATGCCTGCGCTCGGCGGCGGACATGCGCTCCTGAAGTGGGTGACGTCCTTTCCCGGGAATCCGGCGCTGGGCCTCCCGACGGTCACGGGGCTCGTCCTGCTCTCGGATGCGTCGAACGGGATGCTCGAGGCAGTCCTCGACGCGGGTGCGGTGACTGCCCTGCGGACCGGCGCTGCCGCAGTGCTGGCAGCAGAGACGCTTGGACGGGCAGATGCTCGAAGCGCAGCCGTGATCGGCGCCGGCGTGAATGGGAGAGCGGCGGCGCGGACGTTCATCGCCCGTGGGCGGGACGTTCTGCTCTGGGACGTGAACCGGGAACGAGCCGATGAGGCTGCATCGGAGGTTGGCGGCGCCGTCGCCGCGAGCCGGGAGGATGCGCTGGCGGCGGACGTCCTCGTCACGGTGACGCCGGGTCACGAGGCCGTCTTCGGCGCTGGAACCCTCCGGCCGGGCCAGCACGCAAGCCTCATGGGCGCGGATGGGCCGGGGAAGTCCGAGATCGCCGTTGAGGAGCTTGCGCGCGTACGTGTCTTCTGCGACGACTGGACGCAGGCGAGCCACAACGGCGACCTCGTCCACGCCGTGGAGGCGGGCGTGATCGGGCAGGACGCGGTCACCGAGCTCGGAGCCGTGCTCTCCGAGGCGGCCGAAGGACGCCGGACACCGGACGAGATCACGGTCTTCGATTCGACGGGATTGGCAATCCAGGATCTCGCGATAGCCGCCGAGGTGCTCGATCGTTACCGCATCGACACTAACGACGAGGCGTTCTCCGGCGTCCAAACCATCGAAAGCCCCTAGGGGTCGAGGAGGAGGAACACATGTCGAAGGTCGTCCACTTCGAGATACCTGCAGACGATACGAGCCGGGCCCGCGAGTTCTGGGGCTCGCTGTTCGGAGTCCAGTTCCAGAGCTACGACGGCCCGATGGAGTACCACATGTTCGGGAACGACGACCAGTCGGGCGGCGGCCTGATGCCGAGGCAGGAAGGCCAGGACGGTCTTGTCGTCTACTTCCCGACCGAGGACCTCGACTCGTCGTTGAAGCAAGTCACGGAGCTCGGCGGGAGCGTCGAGGGAGAGAAGATGCCGGTTCCCGGAATGGGATGGTTCGCCAAGGTGCGAGACACCGAGGGCAACCGCTTCTCGTTCTGGCAATCGGACGAGAGCGCGCCCGAGTCTCCGTCCTAGGCAGTCAGGAGCCGCGCAGGATCGAACAGCTCGAGCTCGGGCTCGCGCCGGCCGAGAATCGCGTTCGCGACGAGCTCGCCGGACGCGAACCCGAGCACGTTTCCATGGCCTGAGTAGCCGGCGGCGACCCAGACGCGCTCCCGGCCGGGTACGGGGCCGACGAGCGGCAGGTGGTCTGGGCTCATCCCGAAGATCCCGGACCAGCGATGGGTGATCGCGGGCAGCCGCCCGACGAGCTCGCGCACGAGTGACTCGATCGCGCTCTGCACGGCCGGCGTCGTCGCTTCCTCGGCAGTGAGCTCCGACTCGAGCGCGACGTCCCGTCTTCCCCCGGCGACGAGCCGGCCGTCCGGCAACTGCTGCCAGTAATCGAACCCTCCTCGCGCATAGTGGGGCCGCTCATACAGGAGCTCGGGCAGCGGTTCCGTCGTGACCACCTGACCACGCGTTGGCTTGATGGCACGGTCCAACTCGGGCACGAGGCCGCTCGGGTAGCCGTCCGAGGCGATGAGCACGTGCTGTGCGTCCAGGTCGTCGAGCGAGGCCACGCGTGAGTGCTCGCGGATCTCCGCCCCTGCTTCCGCCGCCAGCCCCGCGAGGCGCCTGACCCACCGCCCGGGTTGGAGCGCACCGTCGCCGGGATGCTCGATCGCACCGTGGTAGGCGGAGAGCCGCTCGGGCAGCTCCGCAACCCACCTGACGGCGAGTCCATCGGCAAGCAGCGCATCGTACTCGGCCCGCAGCTCGCCTCTCTCGTTTTCGTCTGCGGCAAGGCGGAGGCTGCCGACTCGCCTGAACGCGTCGCCCGCGAGCTCCTCCATCCGGTCGAGAGCGCGCTCGGTCAGCACCCAGAGCGCGCGTGCACGCTCCGGACCGAGAGTCTCTCTCGCCCTGTCGTAGGGCATCGCGCCGCCCCGAAGGGCGAAGCCGCCGTTCCGCCCGCTTGCACCGGAGGCGATCGTGCGCGTCTCGTAGAGCCGAACTCGGGCTCCGCCTCCGGCCAGCGCGTGTGCGCAGGCGCACCCGGTGACTCCGCCACCGACCACTGCGACGTCGACCGCGCCCTCCAGCCGGCGATCCGCGAAGCCTTCGGTTGGCTCGTCCAGCCAGTACGACGGGGCCACGCTGCGATCGTAGTCCCGTTCACCGCGCGGGCCTGTAGACGCCCTCCGAGGCAACGACCAGCCCCGCAAGCTCGAGCTCGGTCAGGGCGACGCTGACAGCTCCCGCATCCAGGGAGGCGCGCGCGGTCAATTCGTCGGGGCCTGCTGGCTCGTCCCGCACGGCGGCGAGGACGCGTCCCGCGCTCTCCGAGACATCCGGCTCGCCCGAAATCGGGCTGCGCTCGATTCCCAGAGCGTCGAGCACGTCGTCGGTGGACGTCAGAGGCGTCGCGCCGAGCTTGAGCAGGGCATTGGTTCCCGCCGAGAGCGCAGCCGTGATCTCCCCCGGCACGGCGAACACTTCTCTGCCCTCTTCGAGTGCGAAATCGGCGGTGATCAACGCGCCGCTTCGCTCCCGCGCCTCCACGACGACGACCGCCTCGACGAGGCCCGCGATGATCCGGTTGCGCGCAGGAAATCTCCACGGCGCGGGCTCGACTCCGGGGCCGTACTCGGAGACGACGAGACCCTGCTCTTCCATCCGGCGCGAGAGAGTCGCATTGACCGCCGGGTAGTCACGGTCGATCCCGCAGCCAAGGACACCGACCGTGACACCACCTGCCTCGAGGGCTCCGCGGTGAGCCTCTCCGTCGACGCCGCGGGCCAGTCCGCTGACGACAACGAGGCCGGCTGTGGCCAGCTCTCGTCCGAGCATGCGCGCGACCTGGCTCCCGTACGTTGAGCATGATCGCGCGCCCACGATGGCGACACTCCGCCTCCCGAGCAGCTCAGGCTCCGCGGCGCCTCGGAGAAAGAGCTCGGGCGGCGGGTCGAAGATCGCCCGAAGCCGCTCTGGAAACCGTTGATTCGAGCGCAGCATCTTCACACGGCGAGCTCCTTCGGCGACCGGTAGGCGAGCGCCTCCGCAAGATGCTCCTCGTCCACTACCGTCGAGCCTGCGAGCGCCGCAATGGTCCTGGCGACTCGTGCGACCCGCGCGCGGCCTCGCCCGGACAGCGGAAGCCGCTCGACGGCCCGGTCGAGCAGCGCCCCCGCCCCTGGAGATCGGTCGATCTGTGTTCCGGTGAGACGACTCCGTGCCTCGATCACGCGTTCTCGCACGGCAACAGACGGCTCGCCGCCGCCGCCGGAGAGCTCGGCCGCTCGCGGTCTCGGGACGGCGACGACAAGATCGAAGCGGTCGAGGAGAGCGCGCGACAGCTTCTCTGCGAAGGCCGCTAGACGCTGTTGAGAGCACCGGCAATCGGCGCCTGCGTCACCCCGGCCGCCGCACGGACACATGTTCATGCTCGCGACGAGCTGGAAGCGTGACGGGAACACCGCACGCCCCTCGGCTCGAGCAACGGTGATGAAGCCGTCTTCGAGCGGCTGCCGAAGCGATTCGAGCACCGGACGATGGAACTCCGGAAGCTCGTCCAAGAAGAGGACGCCGCGGTGTGCGAGCGTCGCCTCTCCGGGCCTAGGGCCGGAGCCACCCCCGACGATCGCCGCCACGGACGCGCTGTGGTGCGGAGCCCGAAACGGCCGGATCTCGATCAGGGGCCGCTCACGCGAGAGGAGTCCCGCCACCGAGTGGATCCTCGTCACCTCGAGCGCCTCATCCCGATCCAGCGGCGGGAGGATTCCGGGCAGGCGACGGGCGAGCATCGACTTGCCGATTCCCGGCGGGCCGGCGAGGAGGAGATTGTGGCCGCCGGCGGCGGCAAGCTCGAGCGCCCGCCGGGCTCGCTCCTGGCCCCGGACGTCCTTCAGGTCAAGCTGGGTCTCCGGTGGCACGGCGCCGTTCGTTGCCGGTTCGACCGCAGGCGGGTCGTACTCGCCTCGCAGATACCCCACGACCTCGGCCAGATGGCGGGCCGGAATCGGCTCGACGCCGGCGAGGGCTGCTTCTGCAGCCGACTCGGCGGCGCAGACGAGTCGCGAGATGCCTGCGCGTCGCGCGCCCTCCGCCGCTGCCAGGACACCGGCGACGGGGCGCACCCGGCCGTCGAGCGCGAGCTCGCCGATAGCCGCGTGGCTTGCCAGGCGGTCGACGGGGAATTGCCGCGAAGCGGCGAGGATGGCGAGAGCGATCGGCAGATCGAAACCCGACCCCTCCTTCCGGAGACCCGCCGGCGCGAGATTCACCGTGATGCGGCGCTGAGGCCACTCGAGCTCCGCCGAAGCAATGCTGCTCCGCACGCGGTGCTTCGCCTCCTGGCACGCCCGATCGGCGAGGCCGACGATCGCGAGGCCCGGCACGCCGTTCTGCAGGTGCGCTTCGACCTCTACACGGCGCGCCTCGAGACCGACGAGAGCATGGGTGACGGTGCGTGCAAGCACATCGCCCCGACGCTACGGCCGAAAAACGCGCGTGTCTGTGTCGACCCCGAACCGAAAGAGCGACTAACGCGCCACGAGGATGTCCTCGAAGTACTCGCCGGCCCGCCGGCCCGTGCGGCGATTCACGTGGCGCCGTAACCGGTCCTCGAGCCGGAGCCCCGCCCGTTCGAGGATCTGCGGGTAGAGGTTGCGGCGGTCGTTCACGACGATCACGATCGGCGCGCGCGCTCGGAGCGCGCCCCGTGCGCGCCCCAACACCGCTGCGACCCCCTCGATGTACGCGGAGAGCGCGCCGGCGCTCGTTCCGCCTGCGGCAGCACCCAGCTCCTCGTCCCGCCGGTCGTCGAGGCCGAGCAGCTCGTAGGCGTACCGGTGCTGCTCGTGATAGTCGATGAGGCCAGGATAGGGCGGAGAGGTCACCACCCCGTCGAAGCGGCCGCGGTACCCGATCTCCTCTGCATTGGCGTGAAAGACATCGGCGCCTTTCCCTCGAGCGCGAACCCTCGCGAAGGTTTTGATCCGGGCGAGTGTGTCGAGCGAATAGCGGCGCAGGAAATGCTCTGCGCGATCGATCGGCCGACAGATTCGCTTGTGCTTGTGACACCAGTACGGCTCGACCTGCGGGGTCCTGGGGAAGTCGAGGTCGAAATGCGGCGTCCGCCGCGCCGACCGAGCGGCTCGGGCCAGGACGATGCGCAGGAGATCCGCATGCTCGTACCCGTCGATCAGCCCGCGGAACGCGAAGAGCTCCGACGCCGCCTGCGGCGCGTACCACTCCGCCGCGTAGCCGGTGGCTCGCGGTCCAGCGAGCCCACGCTCCACCCGCCGGACGACATCCCGGATCTCGGTCTCGAGCCTGAAGAGGTCGTACTCGGCCGTCTTGACCCGCATCAGCAGGCAGTTGAAAGCGGCGATGTCCACGCCGACCGCGTCCCTTCCCCCCTCGAGCGACTGGACGAGCGTCGTTCCCGAGCCCGCGAAGGGGTCGAGCACGCGGCCTCCGGCCGGCACGTATCGCGCCAGGAGCGCCTCCACGAGCTGAGGGATGAACTTGCCGAGGTACGGGTGAAGCCGGTGGACGTGCCGTGTCCGCTCCCGCTCCGGTAGCTCCCGCTCCGACCACGACAGGTCGAGATCGATCTCGGCATACAGTGCGGCCTGCGTCGGTGCCATGACCTGACCCCTTCGCCGAGAGTCCGAGGAGTCCTAGAAGGCGTTCGCCATCCGCTCCACCCGGCGCTGCGTCACGCACACGACGTCGAAGCGAACCTCCCACTCCGCCGCCTCTGGATGCGAGACCAACCATGCCTCCGCGGCGCGGCGCAGGCGGCGCTGCTTCTCCTCACCCACCATCTCCGCCGGTGAGCCGAACCGGTCGCCCAGCTTTGCCTTCACCTCGCAGAAGACAACCGTGCGGCCCCGCCGGAGCACGAGATCAACCTCCACCCTCCCGGGTCGCGAGTTCGCCTCGAGCAATCGATAGCCGCGGAGCAGGTAATGCAGGCACGCCCGCCGCTCGGCCCGCGCGCCGGTCCGGTTCATTCGCCCGCGGCTCTTGCCAGTTCCACCTCAGCCAATTCCTCGGGCGAGAGGTAGCAGAGCGCCTGAAAGGAGCGACGGTGGATCTCGGACGGGCCTCGTTCTCGCACGACGGCCGAGTGCCGGGGCGTGATGTAGCCGACGTGCGAGGAGAATCCGTACTGCGGGAAGAGGGCGTCCATCCGTCGCATCGCCCGGTCGCGCACGACCTTCGCCACCACCGACGCAGCCGCGATCGCGGCGCTCCGCGCATCGCCGTCCACGACCGCGGTGTGCGGCGGCGCGGACGGACCGAGCCGGAATCCGTCCACAAGGCAGGCTTCCGCCGGAGGCGCCAGTACGCGAAGGCACGAGCGCATCCCCTCGAGGTTCGAGCGGTGCAGGCCCGACCGGTCGATCTCGGACGAGGAGATCGCGCGCACCGTGATCGCCTTCGCGCAGGAGACCACGGCCCGGAAGAGCTCGGCCCGCTCCTCCACGGTCAGCTGCTTCGAGTCGTTCAGCCCGGCCAGCGGCCGGACGCGGTGATCACGAAGGCAGTCGTAGTCGAACAGGACGCCGGCCACGACCAGGGGCCCGGCCAGAGACCCACGACCCGCCTCGTCCACACCGGCGACGAACCGCCGGCCGAAGCGGCGGTCGAATTCGAGAAGACGCCTACCGTGCTTCCGGGTCTTCGACGGGCTCGAGCTGCTCTTCGACCACTTCGACCTGCTGCTGCTCGGAATCCTGAGCGGCAGGCTGGTCGGTAGCGGCGGCACCGGCCGAGGATAGCCTCTGCCCCTCCCGGCGCTCGCGAACGCGCGCCTTCTTTCCCACTTTCGCGCGCAAGTAGTAGAGCTTCGCGCGGTTGACGTCTCCGATCGAGACGACCTCGATCTTCTCGATCTTCGGGGAGTGGAGCGGGAACGTCCGCTCGACACCGACGCCGAACGACTGCTTTCGAACGGTGAACGTCTCTCGAACGCCGGAGCCCTGACGCTTGAGGACGATCCCCTCGAAGACCTGAACGCGCCGCCGCTGGCCCTCGATCACCTGAAAGTGGACGCGCACCGAATCTCCGGCTTTGAAGGCGGGAATATCCGCGCGCAGCTGTTTGCGCTCGAGTGTCTCGATGACGTTCGCCATGGCAGAGAATCGGCCCGAGGGCCGACCGCAGGATGCTAGCGCAAGCCGATCCGGCGAGGTGGGAAATAGACCGAGAAGACCTTCCCGATCAGGTTCGCCCGCGGCAAGGGCCCCCACCGCCGTGAATCGCAGGACTGGTTGCGGTTGTCGCCCATCACGAAGTACGAGCTCTTGGGAATCCTTTCCGGGGGAAGCGTGTCGACGTCCCGCTGGCCTGGCTTCACGTACGACTCCTCCAGGCGGCTGCCGTTGATGAAGACGAAGCCGTCTCGCAACTCCCAGACGTCTCCGGGAAGGCCGACGATGCGCTTGACGAACGTTCCGCCCGCGCCGCAGTCCCTCCGGGCCCGAAGGGGCGTCTGGAAGACGACGATGTCGCCGCGCTCGGGGTCCTTGATGTGGTAGATGAAGCGATTCGCGAGCACACGGTCGGAGAAGCGCGCCGTGCAGCCCAGGCCGGCGCCTGCGCAGTGCAGCGTGGGCTCCATCGAGGACGACGGGATCCGGTAGGGATTCACAACCCACTCTTTGACGGCGAGGACGATCGCGACGGCGCCGACGATCGTCACGACCCAGTCGATCGCCACCCGCCAGGGCCTGGGAAGCCTCCCTGTCATCCTGTCCACCGGGTTCCTCAAGCGCTAGCGCAAGGCGATCCGGCGAGGCGGGAAGTAGATCGAGAAGACCTTCCCGATCAGGTTCGCCCGCGGCAACGAGCCCCACACCCGGGAATCGCACGACTGGGCTCGGTTGTCGCCCATCACGAAGTACGAGCTCTTCGGAATCTTCGTCGGTGGCCTCGTGTCCACGTCCCGCCGGTCGGCCTTCACATACGACTCCCGGAGGCGCTTGCCGTCGATGAAGACGAAGCCGTTCCGCATCTCCCAGGTCTCACCGGGAAGGCCGATGATCCGCTTGACGAACGTTCCCCCCGCACCGCAGTCGTTTCGCGCCCGCAAGGGCGTCTCGAAGACGACGATGTTGCCGCGCTCGGGGTCTCGGAAGTGGTAGATGAAGCGGTTCGCGAGCACACGGTCGGAGAAGCGCGCCGTGCAGCCCAGGCCGGCGCCCGCGCAGTGAAGCGTGGGCTCCATCGAGGACGACGGGATCCGGTAGGGATTCACGACCCACTCCTTGACGGCGAGGACGATCGCGACGGCGCCGACGATCGTCACGACCCAGTCGATCGCCACGCGCCAGGGCCTGGGGAGCCTCCCTGTCATTCTGTCCACCGGGTTCCTCATGCGCCGTCCGCCGTCCGGAGACGGCTCTGTTCGCGGCGCCACCCGGCGATCCGGCCGTGGTCGCCCGAGAGCAGCACGTCCGGCACGCCCCAGCCCCGGAAGTCCGCGGGCCTCGTGTACTGCGGGTACTCGAGCCCGCCTTCGAGCTCGTCGGAGAAGCTCTCCTCCGTCCCCGACCCTTCGCCGAGAGCGCCGGGAAGCCGCCGGGCGATTGCGTCGACCAGCACCATCGCCGGGAGCTCGCCACCGGAGAGGACGTACGGGCCGATGGAGATCGTGTCAGTCGCCAGGTGGGCCAGAATCCGCTCGTCGAAGCCCTCGAACCGGGCCGAGAGGAGCGTCACCTGCTCTTCCAGAGCCAACTCCTCCACCAGGTGCTGGTCGAGCTGGCGGCCCTGGGGGGTGAGAGCAATCACGCGGTGCTCCGGAAGGCCGCCGTAGACGCTCTCGAGCGCAACCGTGACCACGTCGACCCGGAGAACCATCCCGGCGCCGCCGCCGTAGGGCTCGTCGTCGACCTCGCCTCCCTGTAGCGGCGTCCAGTCGCGATAGCCGAAGAGCCGCAGCTCGAGCTCTCCTCCGAGGACGGAGGCGAGAGGGCGCTGTTCGGAGACGGCGGCGAATGCATGAGGGACGAGCGTGAAGACATCGATGCGCAGAGGTTCGGCAGGTTAGTCATCCGGCCGCCCCGGCGGAGCCGGCAAGGCCTCTTTGCGGCGCCGCCTAGTCGGCGCCTTGATCGGGTGCGAACCCGGGCGACACCAGGATTCGCCCCGCTTCCAGGTCGACCTCCCGCACACAGGCATCGACGAGCGGAAGTACGAGACCGCTGTCGAGCTCGAGCGCGTCGTTCGCCACCCCCGGCGCGACATCCGAGACGGCACCGAGGCGCCGGCCGCCCTCCTCCACGACCTCGAGCCCGACGAGCTGGAACACGTAGTACGAGTCTGGTTCGGGCGGCGGCAAGGCCGAACGAGGAACCGCGAGCTCGGTGCCGCGAGGCACCGGGTGGTCGAGCCGGATCACGAGACGCCCGCCCGATCGCTTGCGCTCCTCGACCCTGACGACATTGCCCGAGGCGACGAGCTCGGCGCCCGGCTCGAACCGCATCGGGTCCTCGCTCGGGCGCTCGACGACGAAGGAGCCGTCGAGCCCGTGGGGCCGCCCGACCAGACCGACGGTGACGAGATCCGAGGCGCTAATCGGCGATCTCGAGCACGAGCCGCCGCCCGTCGCGGGCGCCGCCGGCTCGCACGATCGCTCGAAGCGCGCGGGCGATCCGGCCCTGGCGGCCGATCACCTTGCCCACGTCGTCCTTTGCGACGTGGAGCCGCAGGACGACCAGATGCTCCGACTCGACTTCCTCCACCCGGACGGCGTCGGGCTCGTCCACGAGTTGGCGCGCCAGATATGCCAGCAGCTCAGCCAATGCTGATGTCTTTGATCTTCAGCAGGCGCGAGACGGTATTCGAGGGCTGCGCGCCCTTCCCCAGCCAGTCGCGGATCTTGTCCTCGTCGAGCTCGATCGTCGACGGGTCGGTCTGCGGGTTGTAGCGGCCGACGATCTCGATGAACTTGCCGTCCCGCGGCGAGCGCGAGTCGGCGACCACCACACGGTAGATCGGGTTCTTCTTCGAGCCGACCCGCGTCAGCCTCATTCGTACAGCCATTTCACCTCCGGTTTGCCTTGGTGAGCTCCTGGGGGAGTCCAGGCATCTTGCCCTTTCCCATCTGCTTCATCATCTTCTGCATCTGCTTTCGGGCGGAGAGCAGCTTGTTGACCTGCTGGACGTCCGTGCCGCTGCCCGCGGCGATCCGGCGCCTGCGCGAGCCGTCGATCACGTGCGGCATCCGGCGCTCCTGCGGCGTCATCGAGAGGACGATCGCCTCGACCCGCGAGAGGTCCTGCTCGTTCACGTCGATCCCCTTCAGCTGGTTCCCGACGCCGGGAATCATCGAGAGAACGCCCTTGAGGGGGCCCATCTTCCGCAGCATCCGGTAGCTCGCGAGAAAATCGTCGAAGCTGAACTCGCCGGAACGCATCCGCGCCTCCATCGCCGCCTGATCCTCGTCGGAGGCCGCCTCCTCCGCCTTCTCGATCAGGGTGAGGACGTCGCCCATCCCGAGGATCCGGGACGCCATCCGGTCCGGGTAGAAGTACTCGAGCTGGTCGAGCTTCTCGCCGACCGACGCCAGCTTGACCGGGCTGCCCGTGACCGCCTTGACGGAGAGTGCGGCGCCACCGCGGGCGTCACCGTCCAGCTTCGTGAGGATGACGCCGTCGAACGCGATTCGCTCCTTGAAGGACTCGGCGACGGACACGGCCTCCTGGCCGGTCATGGCGTCGAGGACGAGCAGGACGTTGGTGGGCTTCGCTGCGTCCCGGACGCGCGCCAGCTCGTCCATCAGTTCCTCGTCGATCTGCAGCCGCCCCGCCGTATCGACGATGACGACGTCACGACCCTGAGCCTTCGCCTGCTCGATCCCGTCGCGCGTGGCCTGCACGGGGTCCGTACCGGTGAAGACCGGGATCTGGATCTGCTTTCCGAGCTGCTGGAGCTGATCGACGGCGGCCGGACGCTGGAGGTCGGCCGCGACGAGGGCCGGCGAGCGGTTCTCCTTCCGCAGCAGCAGCGCAAGCTTCGCTGCAGCGGTGGTCTTGCCCGCGCCCTGCAGTCCTGCGAGCAGGATGACTGTCGGCGGCTTGCTGGCGAAGACGAGCTTGGAGTCGCCCGTTCCCATCAGCGAGGTGAGCTCGTCGTGCACGATCTTCACGACCTGCTGCCCTGGAGTCAGGCTGCGGAGCACGTCCTGGCCGACCGCCCGCTCCCGTACGCGGGCGACGAAGTCCTTGACGACGCGGAAGTTGACGTCGGCCTCGAGCAGGGCAAGCCGGATCTCGCGCATCGCCCGCGCGATCGCCTCGTCGTCGAGCTTCCCGCGGCCGCGAAGCGGGCCGAGAGCAGCGTTGAGCTTGTCGCCGAGCGTGTCGAACATGCGGCCGAACAGTGTAGAGATGCGGCGCCGTGGCTCTAGAGTGGGGCCATGGCCGCCCGGAAGACGGTCACCGTCGTCTTCTGCGACATCACCGATTCGACCCCGCTGGGAGAGCGAATCGACCCCGAGGTCTTCCGCAAGGTCCAGCACCGCTACTACGAGGCGGTCCGCGAGGCGCTCGAGCGGCACGGCGGAACCGTGGAGAAGTACATCGGCGACGCCGTGATGGCGGTCTTCGGCATTCCCATTGCGCACGACGACGACGCGCTGCGCGCCGTGAGGGCAGCGATCGACATACGCACAGGGCTCGCGGAGCTGAATACGAAGCTCGCGGAGGAGCACCGCCTCCGGCTCTCGATCCGCACCGGGGTGAACACCGGGGAGGTCGTGACGGGCGACGCATCGCAGGGTCACGCCTTTGCGAGCGGTGAGGCCGTCGCGACGACGCAGCGGCTCGAGACAGCTGCGCGAGCCGGTGAGATCCTGCTCGGCGAGGCGACCTACCGGCTCGTGTCGAATGCCGTGCTCGTCGAGCCGGTGGAGCCGCTGACCCTCAAGGGAAAGGCCCAGCCCGTAGCGGCCTGGAGGCTGTTGGGGGTCGTCGAGGGGGCGCCTGCGTTTCCGCGCCGGCTCGATACGCCGATGGTCGGGCGGGAGCGCGAGCTGGCGGCGCTGCACGGAGAGCTGGAGGCGGCGGTGGAGGACCGGCGCTGCCGCCTCGCAACGATCGTCGGCCCGGCCGGGATCGGCAAATCGCGGCTCGGCAACGAGCTGCTGCGCACTGCGGGCAAGGAGGTGACGACGCTCGTGGGCCGCTGTCTGGCCTACGGGGAAGGGATCACGTACTGGCCACTGCGCGGCATCCTGCTCTCCGCAACCGGGCACCTCTCCCAGGCAGGGATCGAAGAGTCCTTGGCCGGCGCCGACGACGCCGAGCAGATCGCTGCGCGACTTGCGGGAGCGGTAGGGACTGCCGAGAGTGCACCCGGCGGCGAGGAGACCTTCTGGGCCGTCCGGCGCTTCCTGGAGCACCTGGCGCGGGAACGACCGGTTGTCGTCGGCATCGACGAGCTCCAGTGGGCCGAACCGACTTTCCTCGATCTCATCGAGTACCTGGTGGGCTGGACGAGCGATGCCGCGGTGTTGCTCCTGGGGCTCGCACGGCCCGAGCTGCTCGAGCAGCGGCCGACATGGAGCACGACCAGCTCGTTGCTCGTCTCGCTCGACCCCCTCACCGGTGAAGACTCGCAGCGTCTCGTCGACGCCCTCGGCGGCGGCGACCTCGCACCCGAGGAGCGCCGGCGGATCCTGGAGGGCGCGGAAGGCAACCCACTCTTCGTCGAGCAGATGCTCGCCCTTGCCGCGGACGCTCCCCGCGACGCCATCCCACCATCGATCCAGGCGCTGCTCGCCGCCCGGCTCGACCGTCTCGTCCCGAACGAGCGGGCCGTTCTCGAGCGCGCGGCCGTGATCGGACGGGAGTTCACCGCCGGCGCCGTCGCCTCGCTCTCAGGAGACGAGCCGACTGCCTCGACGCTCCTGTCGCTGGTGCGCCGCGACCTGATCCAGCCGGATCGCTCGTTGATCCCCGGCGACGACGGCTTCCGCTTCCGGCACATCCTGATTCGCGACGCCACCTATCTCGGCCTCTCCAAGGAGACGCGCTCTGCGCTTCACGAGCGCTACGCCGACTGGCTCGAGCGTTCGGCCGACGAGCTCGACGAGATCGTCGGGTACCACCTCGAGCAGGCCTTCCGCTTCCGGCAAGAGCTCGGGGTTCCCGGTGACGAGGCCGGGACGCGCGGGGGCGAGCATCTCGCCCGCGCAGGGCGCCGGGCAGTGGCGCGCGGCGACCTCCCGGCGGTGGTCAGTCTCCTCACCCGCGCAGCGGCGCTCCTGCCCGACTCACACGAGGATCGGCGAGAGATGCTCCCGGTCCTCGGAAGCGCCCTGATGGCGACCGGCGACTTCGAGCGCGCCGAACGCGTCCTCGACGAGGCGCTCGCCGCAGCCCATGCGGCCGGCGACACGAAGCTCGAGCTTCGCACGGTGATCGAGCGCGAGTTCCTGAGGACCTTCACGCAACCCGAGGAATCCCTCGAAGCAATCGTTGCGGTCGCGGACGGGGCGATCCCGCTGCTGGAGAAGCTGGGCGACGACGTCGGTCTGGCCAAGGCGTGGTGGCTCCGAAGTGAGCTGCATCTCAACGCCTGCCGATGGCGAGAACGAGCCGAGAACCTCGAGCGCGCTCTCGCCCACGCCAGGCGCGCAGGCGATAAATCGGAACAGGCCACGATCGCCTCGCAAATTGCGACCGCGCTCTACTACGGGCCGACGCGGGTGGATGCGGCGATTCGCCGGTGCGGCGAGCTCCTCGCCGACCAACCCGACGACCGCTCGCTCGAGGCCGCGATCACAAACACGGTCGCCGGGTTGAAAGCGATGCGGGGCGAGTTCGACGAGGCACGCCGGCTCCAGGAGCAGGCGCGGGGCGTCTACGAGCAGCTCGGGATGCACTTCCGGATCGGCGTTCGCTCCCTGATCGCCGCCGAGATCGAGCTTTTGGCCGGCCGCGCCGATGAGGCCGTGAAGATCCTCCGCTGGGGGATGGAATCTCTTCGGGAGATGGGTGTCACAAGCGCGACTTCGACGCTCGCCTCTTTCCTCGCCTACGCCCTCGCCTCGTCCGGCGCGAGCGCCGAGGCAATGAGGTACGCCGCGATCGCCGAGGAGACGTCCGCCGAGACCGACGTCATCAACCAGGTCATGTGGCGCGTCGCCCTGGCGCGGGCGACCGGCGACCGACGGCCCGCTCGCGAGGCGGTCTCCCTCGCCGAGCCCACGGACTCCCCGGATCTCAAGGCTCGAGCGTTCGCCGCCGCCGGCGACTTCGACCAAGCGAGGGCCGCACACGAACAGAAGGGAAACGTGGCGGCGGTCACGGGTCTCTTGGCTCAGCAGGCCGCCTCGTCGTAAGATCAGCCGATCAGACAACGGGCACCGAAGGAGGTAGCTATGGCGGCCGGTAACAAGACAGGGGAATGGCGCGATGGGAGCAGCAAGGGGTACGACGATTTCAAAGACGCGATCAAGAAAGTTCTGAGCGACGCGCCGCACGATTCGGAATGGACCGTCGGCATCGAAGTCAAGAAGCGCGGAAACCCGGTCCACGACTACCGGATCGTGCTCCAACCGAAGTAGAAGCGAGAGGAGACAGATGGCAAACATCGCGAAGGTCATCACCATCATCGGCTCGTCGCCCGAGAGCTTCGCCAAGGCGGCCGACGCGGCCGTTCAGGAGGCGTCGAGGACGCTGCGCGGGATTTCCGGCGCCGACGTGATCTCGATGAGCGCACTCGTCGAGAACGACCGCATCAGCATGTACCGCACGACCGTGAACATCGCCTTCGCGGTCGAGCGCGAGGGTTAGACGAGCAGCGCTCGAGCGTAATCGCGGGCGTCGAACGGCCGCAGGTCGTCGATCCCCTCTCCGACGCCCACGAGCTTGACCGGCAGGCCGAGCTCGTGGGCGATCGCGAGCGCGACGCCTCCCTTGGCGGAGCCGTCGAGCTTCGTCAGGGCAACGCCGGTCACCTCCACGGACTCGCCGAAGAGGCGCGCCTGCTGGAGCCCGTTCTGGCCGGTGGTGGCATCCACGACGAGCAGCGTCTCATGGGGAGCGCCCTCGAGTCGCCGCTCGATCACGCGGCGCACCTTCGCCAGCTCCTCCATCAGATTCGTCTGCGTGTGGAGCCGGCCGGCGGTGTCGACGATTGCGACGTCACGGCCTCGCGCGATCGCCGCTTCGATCGCGTCGTAGGCGACCGCCGCGGGGTCACCCCCACGCTCCGACCCGACGAAGTCGGCGCCGGCCCGCTTGGCCCAGATCTCCAGCTGCTCCTCTGCGGCGGCCCGAAAGGTGTCGGCGGCGCCGAGGATCACCGACCGGCCGTGCTCGCGAAGCTTCTGCGCGAGCTTCCCGATCGTCGTCGTCTTGCCGGTCCCATTGACGCCGACGACGAGGATGACCGCCGGGCGGGCATCGAGCCGGAGGCCGGACGGCTCTCCGAAAAGCTGCGCCGCCTCTTCGCTCAGCGCCGCGCCGAGCTCGCCGACCTCGCCGCGCGCCTCCAGCCGCCGAACGAGCTCGGCCGTCGTGGGGACACCGACGTCGGCCGCGATCAGCGCTTCCTCGAGACGCTCCCACGCTTCGTCGTCACCTGCGTCGAACGCCGCGGCGGCGAGTTGATCGGTGAGCGCGCGGCGACTTTTGCCGAGGGAGTCGCGCAGCCGTGAGAAGAATCCCTCCTGGTCGGCCGCACTCTCGTCAGCCGTGTCCGTGTCCCCGAAGAACTCGCCCCAGCTTCTGGCCATCGCGGGAGGCTAGCGGCCCTTCGGCGAAAGTCTCACGACTTTCGCCGACTCTTTAGAGCCGGGCGGCGCTGACGCGCCGCGCGGCCCACGATCGCCGTTAGGTCCCCTAGGCGCACGTCCCGGTGCCAGGCACGAGGCGGTGGCTCACCGGGCCGTGTCTCTGTGGTCGTCTTCCGGTTTTCGAAAGCTGGACGTGAACTCGCTGACCGTGTGCGAGGTTGCCGCGTGCGTGTCCTCAGGGGCATGTCCTGCTGTCAGGCACCCGGACGTGGCTCGTAGTGACAGCGACGCTACGCCGCTGCTTCGGCTGCTGCTTCGCGCGGCGGCAAGCGGCGCGACACGACCTCCGAGACGCCGTCTGTGCCCATCGTGACGCCGTAGAGGATGTCGGCGGCCTCCATCGTCTTCTTCTGGTGCGTGATGACGATGAACTGCGCGCGGTCTGCGAAGCGGCGCAGGAGCTCGACGAATCGGCCGATGTTCGCGTCGTCCAGGGCGGCCTCGACCTCGTCCAGGAGGTAGAACGGGCACGGGCGGGCCAGAAAGAGCGCGAAGAGGAACGAGATCGCCCCGAGCGCCTTCTCGCCACCGGAGAGAAGCGACAGGCGGGTCACGCGCTTGCCGGCGGGGCGGAGCTCGACCTCGATGCCGGGAGCCGCGTCCTCGTCTTCGCCTTCGGGCTCCCCGGTCAGGCTCAGGCGTCCGTGGCCGCCCGGAAACAGCGTCGAAGCCACCTCCTCGAAGTGCTCCTGGACGGAGCCGAACGTCTCGGCGAAGCGCTGCTCGACGGTCCGGTCGAGGTCGTCGCGAAGCTTTGCGAGCTCGTCGAGGCTCCTTTCGAGGTCCTCACGCTGCATGGTCAGCTCGCCGAGAGATTCCTTCTCGCGCTCGTACTCCTCGGCGGCGAGCGGGTTGACCCGGCCGAGCTCCTCGCGCCGGTCACGGAGCCGCTCGATCCGCTGGCCGAGGGCGTCGCGATCGTCTCCGTCGGCCGGCTCCGCCCCGGCGGCATCAAGCCGGCGCTGCGCCTCGTCGCGCTCTGCCTGCATCCGGGCGATCTCGACGTCGATCGCGCCTGCAGCCGACGACGCTTCGCCGGCCTCCCGCCTGATCTCGGCCTCGGCGCCGCCCAGCCGGCGCAGCTCGTCGGCGAGCTCGGCGGTTCTCGCGCTTCCGGCGTCGGCCCGCGCCCGCAGGGCGGGCTCCCAGCGGGCGGGCGCGGTGGCAGCGGTGGCGAGTGCGCCTTCCAGCCGCCGCGCAAGGTCGATCAAGGGGCCGTATCTCCCATCGTCGGCCGTCGTCGCGACCACGGGCTCGTCGATGACGGCTTCGGCGCGGCGCTCCAGGTCTGCGACCTCCTCCGCGAGCGCCCGACGGCGGGCCTCGAGCTCGAGCAGGACCGCCTCGGCAGCCTCACCGGCGAACCAGACCTCACGACGGGCGGGGTCGTAGCCAACGCCTTCCCGGGTGACGGCAAGCGTCTCCTGGGCCAGGAGCTCGTCCGGCTCGACGATGGAGAACTCCCCCACAGCCTCGTCGACGATGACCATGAGGCTCCCGAGCCCTCGTGCGCGCGCCTCGTCGACGAGACGGAGGGCGGCCTGCTCGTCCGGCGCCACGATTGCCGCCCCTCGCCCGCGGAGTGCGGCGGCGACCGCGCGCTCGTCTCCGGGGGCGACCTCGACGCGCGAGAGGAGGAGGTCGTGGCCGTCTTCGGCGAGCGCACGGGCCGCCGGCGGTACGCCCTCCCGCTCGGCGAGCGTCCGCTCGAGGGAGATGAGCCGCTCCCGGCCGAGGAGAGCCTCCTCGCGGAGCCTCTGACGCTCGAGCTCTGCGCGCGACGGCCCGGTGCGAAGCCTCGGGCGACTCGCGGCCTGCTGGAGGAACTCGGCGAGGGACGCTGCGGCTTCTCGCCGCAGGGAGACCCGCTCGCCCGCGCTGCGGAGCCGGTAGAGGGCGGCCGTGGCCTGCTCCCGGCGACCGGCGGCGTCCGCAAGCTCCTCCTCGGCCTGGTGCCGTGCGGCGAGGAGCTCCTCGAGCTTCGACTCGGTGCGGCGCTTGGCCTGTGACGCGGCGGACCGGCGCTCCTCGGACTCGGCGAGCCGCTCGTCGGCGGCGGCGACGTCCAGAGCGGCGACGGCGGCTTCCAGCCCCGAGATTTCTCCACCGAGCTTCTCCGCCCGCTCCGCGGCGCTCGCCTGGAGCGCAAGCGGACGAAGCCGCTTCTTCACCTCCGCCTCGATGTCGCGGGCCCGAGCGACGTCCTGTGCGACGCGCGCGAGCTTCAGCTCAGCGCGGTGGCGGCGCCGCTTGAACTTCCCGAGGCCCGCCGCCTCCTCGACGAGCGCGCGGCGCTCCTCCGGCTTCGAGGCGAGGATCTGCTCGACCTTGCCCTGCGAGATCACGGAGCCTGCGGCACCGCCGAGACCCACATCGGCGAGCAACTCCACGAGGTCAGTGCGGCGAACCGTGGTGCCGTTGATCAGGTACTGGCCCTCCCCACCCCGGTGCAGGCGGCGCATGATCGAGATCTCCGAGAAGGGCAGGTCGGAGATACCGCCGTCCTGGTTGTCGAGCTCGAGCTCGACCTGGCAGTAGGCAGCCGGTTTCCGGCCGCCGGAGCCGGAGAAGAGCACGTCGTCGGGCTTCTCGGCCCGCAGCTCGCTCGGGCTCAGGCTTCCCGAGGCCCAAAGCAGCGCGTCGGCCACGTTCGACTTCCCGGAGCCGTTCGGCCCGACGACCACGGCGACGCCCGGCTCGAGGCGAACCTCGACCGGTTCAGGGAAGGACTTGAAGCCGCGGATGCGGATCGCGCGAAGATGCACGCGGGCCGAACGCTAGTGGGGAAGCCGGATAGCGCTGAGGTTCTAACAGGCGAGGACGGTCTGCGACCCGGACGCGATTCTGCCGTTCTGCAGAACGCCGCTTTGGTAATCAGGAACGCTCGCGCCCAGCCGGCGGTTACCGTCGCTGCCTCCCATCGCGACCCAGACCACGTTGCCGAGAAAGAGTGCGACGAGGCCAGCTCCGATGGCGACTCCGAGCTTCATCTGCCCCCCAGACGGGTCAGCGGCCACTCTTCTTCCCTACGGGCGAACCTTTTCCAGCGCCTGCTTGGCGGCTTCCTGTTCGGCGGCCTTCTTGGACGGCCCCACTCCCACGCCGGCCTGGTCGCCGTCGATCACCGCGGCCGACGTGAACTTTCGGTCGTGGGGCGGGCCGTCGACCTCGAGCACGGAGTAGCTCACCTGTCGCCCCAGCGCCGCCAGCTGCTCCTGGAGCTCCGTCTTGAAGTCGACGTGCGTCGTCGCGGCGTACTCGATCCTGTCGTTGAAGGCTTCCACGATCGCCTTTTCGATCTCCGAGAACCCGTGCTCGAGGAAGAGCGCCGCCAAGACCGCCTCCAGCAGGGCCGCCAGCACGTTCCGGTTCTTGGAGAGCCGTGCCAGCTCGTCGTCGGGGACGATCCCCGAGCCTCGCTCGGCCAACCGGCGTCCCAGATCCAGTTCGCGTGCGACGACTGCGCAGCTCGCGCGAGAGACGACGTGCGAGCGAATCTTCGCCAGCTTGCCCTCGGCGAGGTCGGGATACCGTTCGTAGAGCGCGCGGGCGACGACGAGCTCGAGCACGCTGTCACCCAGGAACTCGAGCCGCTCGTAGGAGGCGGCACGGTCCTGCGCCCACGACGGATGCGTGAACGAGTTGACCGCCCGCTCCAGGGGCAGCTCTTCGATCAGCCCGCTCAGGGCCCGAGAGCCGCCGGGCGGAGCGTCGTTACTGGCGCGAGGAGACGTATTCGACAGCCTGACCGACCGTCTGGATCTTCTGGGCGTCCTCGTCCGGGATCTTGATTCCGAACTGATCCTCGAGCTCCATGATCATCTCGACGAGGTCGAGCGAATCTGCGCCGAGATCCTCCTGGAAATTTGCCTCTTCTGTGATGTCGGCCTCTTCGACCGACAGACGCTCTATCAGAACTTCCCTGATGCGCTCGAAGACTTCGTCGCGGGACGCTGCCATGTCACCTCGCTTGAGTGGTCGGGTCTGTGAAGCGCGCCGATTCTACGGAACCGGAGTGCGCAGCGGCTCGACTTCGCGCCCACGGTAGGTCTTGCACGTCGGACAGACGTGGTGCGGCCGCTTGGGACGGTGGCAGACCGGGCACTCGTTGACGCGCGGCGCCTCGATCTTGTGCTGCGCGCGGCGCTTGTCGCGGCGCGACTTGGACGTTTTCCTCTTGGGGACTGCCATAGCGGCGGCGGAGTATAGCTAGACGCCCTTCGCTAGAGCTTGTCTTTCAGGCTCTCGAGAGCCGCCCAGCGCGGATCCGGCCGCTCGTCCACGTGCTCGTGCGGGTTGTCGTTCAGGTCCTCTCCGCACAGTGGGCACAGCCCGGCGCAGTCCGGACGGCAGAGGATCTGCTCGGGAAGCTCCAGCGCGATCGCGTCTCGCGCCCAGTCCGAGAGCTGGAGGTGGTTGTCGACCACGTACTGGGTGCGCAGCTCGTCGGACTCGCCCGGGTTCGTGGCCTGGTACTCCCGCGCGTGAATCGGCAGGTCGACGACGGCCTCGTTCAAGCACCGGTAGCACGGGCCGTAGAGCCTCGGGCGGAATCCGAGCTCGAAGACGGTGCCGCTCGAGACCCTGTTGATGACGAGCTCGGACGGCACGGTCTCGGGCACGGGTAGGTAGCGCTGGCCGCCCAGATCGAAGGGCGCCAGTTCGATGTCCTCCTGATCCCGGTGCTCCTCGCCGGGGCGAATCTTCAGGCGCCTGAGGTCGAACGTCGTCACGACGGACGAGGGTAGCGAGCGGCCCACTGCTCGGCCGCCACCCGCTCGAAGAACTCGAGCGCCTCTTCCTCCGCCGGGACGTTGCGGATGTTCTCCTCGGCGAATCGCTCCGCCTTCGGCCAGTCGGAGGCGGCCACCCGGTCGGCGAACGCCTCGTGGTCGTAGGGGGTGCGGCGGAGCTCCACCCCGGGGCCGAGCGCGAGCCAGTGGGCGCCCCGGGCGCCGTACGCGAGTCCGACGCTCCCCGCATTGACGACGCGGACCCCGTCGACGACTCGATCGAACTGCATGTGGGTGTGGCCACAGACCACCACGTCGGCCTCGACGTCCGCCACCATCTCGGCGAGCCACTCGTCAGGCGTCGTCTTCAGGATCATCTCCTCGTCGCTCCTCGGGGAGCCGTGGCAGAAGAGGACTCGGCCTACGCCTTCGACGTCGAGCTCGACGGTCTCCGGAAGGCCGCCGATGAACTCGCGGTGGCGCTCGTCGAGCTGGGCGCGCACCCACTCGTCGAGGATCCCCTCGACCTCTGAGCCGAGCAGCTCGCGGTCGGCGTTGCCGCAGAGGACGAGAGCGTCGAGCTCCATGATCCGGTCGAGGGTCTCGGCCGGCGCCGGCCCTGCCGCCAGGTCGCCGCCGAACACGAGCAGCGCGTCCCCGGCCCCCGACAGCACCGCCTCGAGCGCGGCGGGATTACCGTGGACGTCGTAGAGCGCTGCGACGCGCTCTACGGTCTCGCGGCCGCTACTGGTACGGCTGGTCGTCGTTGTTGCTGCCGGCGACGCCGGCGACGACGGTTTCCTGCGAGCGCTCGTGGAGGCGTTCCCGGCCCCGCTTCACGGCTCCGAGGAACTTGTCGAGGTTCACCTCGAGCGTGGACAGGATGCCGTCGGCCCAGTCCTCCATCTCGAGCCGCGTCTCCCGTGCGCTCCGGCGCGCCTCGTCGACGATCTCCTGCGCCTGCCGCTCCGCCAGCTTGACGATCTCGGTCTGGGAGGCTTCGCGAACAGCCTGCTCCCGTGCCTCTCCGAGGATCCGGTCGCATTCTCGCTTGGCCTCGGCGAGCATCTCCTGCCGCTCCTTGACGATCCACCGGGCCTGCTTGATCTCCTCGGGGATGGTCGCGCGCATCTGGTCGAGGATCTCGTAGATCTCCTCGCGATCGATGCGCACCTGGTCGGTCAGCGGGACCGCCTTGGCGTTGTGAACGAGGTCGTCGAGCTTGTCGATGAGAACGAGGACGTCCATAGGGCGAAGTCTACTTAGACAAGCCGGAGGCCTCGCGATCTGGGGCGGCGCTGGTGGTTCGAGGCCGTAGGGCACAGTGCTTCAGCACGGGCCCGGAAGGCATCGGGCCGCCAGCGCCGTCAGGTCGGGCGGAGCCGGGCTTCGCCCGGCGGGAGCCTGACCGGCCAGGACCGCGAGGCTACTCAGAGGGGCTGACGGGGGCTCCGGGCCGCCCGTCTCCGTACATCTCGCGGAGGCGACGCGCCACGGCCTCGGGGACCAGCCCCTCCACGCCGCCGCCGTAGGCGGCGATCTCCTTGACGCCGCTCGAGGACACGAAACTGACTTCCGGGCTCGCCATCACGTAGACGGTTTCGATCTCCGGAGCCAGCGTGCGATTGAGCTGGTTCATCTGGAACTCCCATTCGAAGTCCGAGATCACGCGGAGGCCCTTCACGATCACCTTCGCGTCCCAGCGCCGGGCAAACTCCACGACGAGCTCCTTGAAGACATCCACCTCGACGTTCTCGATGCCGGCGAGGGCCTCCCGCAGGAACTCGACCCGCTCGTCCACCGGGAACATCGGCTGCTTGTGGGCAGGGTTGCCGACGACACCGATCACGACGCGATCGAAGATGCCGGCGGCGCGGGAGATCACGTCGACGTGACCGTTCGTGACCGGGTCGTACGTCCCTGGGTAGATGGCTGTAATCAATGCTCGAAGAGCGTGAGCCGTGCGGAGCCGTACCGGCGGGACGTGCGCTTCGCCAGCGGCAGCTCGGGCTCCTCCTTCACGTGGGTCTCGACCACGGCCAGCCCGGCGTCGGCGAGCACGCTCGGAAGGTAGGTGGAAAGGCCGCTTTGCAGGGAGGAATACATCCGGTAGGGCGGATCGAGGAGCACGAGATCGTATCGCCTGCCCGCTCCGGCCTCCTGGGAGAGGACCTGGATGGCGTCACGGCACAGGACTGTCGCACCGGTGAGGCGGAGCTTCTCGACGTTCTGCCGGATGAAGCGGCAGGCTTGCGGGTCGGCCTCTGCGAACAGGGCGGAGGCGGCGCCGCGCGACAGGGCCTCGAGACCGTAGGCGCCGGAGCCGGCGAAGAGGTCGAGAACGGTGGCGCCCTCGACGGGCCCGATCAGGTTGAAGGCCGCTTCTCGAACGCGGTCGCCGGTCGGCCGGGTGTCGTGTCCCTTGGGCGCGAAGATCTTCGCGCCCCGTTTCTCTCCCGCGATGATCCGCACGTTAGGGCGCTAACGGTGTCAGACACCACTGGGTGTCAAGTGCAATGCGTGCCAAGACTGTGAAAAGTCTTCCCTTGGGCCGTTCAGGCGGCGAGCTCGCGGTCGGCGAAGAGGCGCTCGACCTCGTCGTTCAACGGCCCCTGGTAGCCGACGAGACCCTCGGCGATCTCCCGGGCAAGCTCGAGCAGGTCACGGTCGGCCCGGAGTCGCGTGAAGCGGAACTCGGAAAGTCCCGCCTGGCGCGTGCCGAGCAGCTGCCCCTCCCCCCGCAGCTCCAGGTCGACCTCGGCGAGCTCGAAGCCGTCCGTCGTTCGAACGAGCGCTTCGAGCCGCGCCTGCGCGGCGTCCGTCAGCTCCTCCTTCGCCCGAGAGACGAGCAAGCAGTACGACTGCTCCGCCCCACGCCCAACCCGGCCGCGTAGCTGATGGAGCTGCGCCAGGCCGAATCGATCGGCCTCCTGCACGATCATGATCGTCGCATTCGGAACGTCGACGCCGACCTCGATCACCGTCGTCGCCACCAGGACGTCCAGCTCTCTCGCCTTGAACTGCGCCATCAGCTCCCGGCGGTCGGAAGGCCGCAGCCGCCCGTGGAGGAGTCCGACGCGATACCCGCGTAGCTCGCCCTTGCGCAGGCGCTCCGCCTCCCGCTCGGCCGCGCGCGCCACGCTCGTCTCGGACTCCTCGATCAGCGGGCAGACGACGTAGGCCTGGCGCCCGTTGTCGAGGTGCCTGCGTAGACGCCGGTAGGCGTCGCCCGAGCGATCCTCCGTCACCCACGCGGTGACGATCGGCTTTCGGTTCGCCGGCGGCTTGGCGATCTCGGTCACGGAGAGGTCGCCGTAGACGGTCAGCGCGAGCGTCCTGGGAATCGGGGTCGCCGTCATGTGGAGGACGTGCGGCCGCCGCCGCGCCACGAGCGCAGCGCGCTGCTCGACGCCGAACCGGTGCTGCTCGTCGACCACGGCGACCGCCAGCTCGCCGAGGTCGACGCCCTCCTGGATGAGCGCGTGGGTCCCGACGACGATCTGCGCGTCGGCCACGTCGTCCTTGATGGAGCGCGTGAGCAGTCCGACCTGCACGCCGAGCTCCGCACAGAGCGTCTCGAGGGTCAGGAAGTGCTGCTCCGCGAGCGTCTCCGTCGGAGCCATCAGCGCCCCCTTCTTGCCCTGCTCGACAGCCCGCAGGAGGGCATAGAGAGCGACGACCGTCTTCCCCGAGCCGACGTCGCCCTGAAGCAGGCGCTCCATCGGCCGCTCGCCGGCGAGGTCGCCGTCGATCTCGGCGATCGCCCTCTCCTGATCCCGCGTGAGCTGGAAGGGCAGCACCGACCGGTAGCGCCCTACGAGCGTTCCCGGCTCACCGAGAGCCGGTGCGCGCTCTTCGTCCCGACCGCGCCGTCGGCGGGCCAGGCCGAGCTGGAGGGCGAGGAGCTCGTCGAAGGCGAGCCGGCGCCGCCCGAGCTCCGCCTGCTCCTCCGTGGCCGGGGCGTGCAGTGCGCTCAATGCGTCGGAAGCGAGCGGTAGTCGCGACGAAGCGCGCACAGCGTCCGGCAGGCGATCGGGCCAATCCCGCGCGTACTCGAGGGCGCCTCCCACGACCTCGCGAAGCTTTTTGACGGATACGTCCTCTGTGGCGGGGTAGACGGGAGCGAAATCCGCCGTCGGCGCTCCGCCGTCGAGGTCGTAGGAACGGACCGAGAACTCCTGGCCTCTCAGGCTCCCGCGCAGCCTCACGCGGGTGCCGGGCGAAAGACGATCCTTCAACCAGGCCTGGTTGAACCAGACGGCGGTGATCTCGCCGGAGTCGTCGGCGACGCGAGCCTTGACCAGCTGAAGGCGTCTCGCGCGCTGAACACGAACGCTGAGCACCTCCACGGCGATCGCGGCCTCGTCCTCCCCGAAGAGCTCGACGATCCTCCGCTCGGGGGCGGCTGCCTCGTAGCGGCGAGGCCTGTAGCCGAGCGCATCCCCGACCGTCTGCAACCCCAGAGACGCCAGCTTCCTCTTCACCGCAGGGCCTACCCCGGGCAGCACGTCGATGGAGAGATCGAGGCGCTCCGGCCGCGGCGTCCCGGGGAGCGTCGGCCACCGCGCAGGCGCATCGGCCCCCGCGAAGCCGCGCGAGATCGTCAGGCGCTCTCCGCCGGGGCTTCGGCCTCCTCGGCGTGGATGAACTCCACCTGGAGCTTCCCGATGCGCGTCCCCTCCACTTCGATGACGTTGAAGAGGAGCCCGTTCCAGATGACCTCGTCACCGGCTTCGGGCGCTCGCCCGAGCTGACCGAAGACGAAGCCCGCAAGCGTGTGGTAGTCGACGTCCGGCATCTGGAGATGGAACTGCTCGTTGAAATCGTCGATCGGGAAGGTTCCGTCGACGCGGATCGTCTGATCGTCGATCCGCTCGAGCGACTCGTCGGGGAGGTCGTACTCGTCCTCGATCTCGCCGACGATCTCCTCCAAGACGTCCTCCAGTGTCACGATCCCCTGCATCGAGCCGTATTCGTCGACGACGACGGCCATGTGCTGGTTCTGCGCTCGGAACTCGGCGAGCAGCGCCCCGAGGTCCTTCGTCTCGGGGACGAAGTACGCCTTGCGGAGGAGATCCTCGACCACGACGTTGTCGATCCCCTTCTCGTAGAGCGCCGAGAACAGGTCGCGAACGTGGAGGACGCCGACGATCTGGTCGAGTGACTCGCGGTAGGCCGGATACCGCGTGTAGGGAGACGTGATCACGGCGGCAAGACATTCCCGTGGAGGAAGCGCCACCGAGATCGCGACTACCTCGGGCCGATGAACCATGACGTCGTGGACTTCCTTGTCCGCGAACCTGAAGGCCGCGTAGAGCACCTCCTGCTCGACCCCCCCGACGGCGCCGCTCTCGCCCGCCTCGGCCACGAAGGCTCTGATGTCCTCACGGGTGTGGACGACGACCCCCGCCGGCGCCGGGTCGATCCCGAAGAGCCGGACGACGGCGTTCGCCGAGGTCTGCAAGAGCCAGACCAGCGGATGGGTGATGCGTCCGAGGAGGTCGATCGGCCAGGCGAGCGCGATCGCCAGGGGCTCGGCGCGCTGGAGTGCGATCGCCTTCGGCACGAGCTCGCCGAGTGAGACGCTGAGGAAGGTCAAGAACAGAAAGGCGATCAGGAACGCCACCGTCTCCGACTGGACGAAGTCGAACCAGTCCGAGACGAGCGGCTGCCCGATTGCGCCCATCGCGATGCCGGCGATCGTGATTCCGACCTGCACGGTGCTGATGAAGCGCACGGGATTGTCCATCAGCTCGAGCGCGTGCGCGGCGCCCGTGCGGCCCTTGTCCTTCAGCTCCTGCAGGCGAGAACGGCGCGCTGTCACGAGCGCGTACTCAGCGGCTACGAAGATCGCATTCCCCAGCACGAGCAGGAGAATCACGACGATTCGAAGGAGATCGCTCAAGCCCGGCCTACCCGGGCTCGCGTACTAGGTGGCAGGTCGTCGCCCAAGGGCTGACCGGATTATAGGGACGGTCAGACGGCCGGGCTCCCGCGAGCGAACATACGTTCTAGTATGGAGTCGTGGCCGTCGAGTATCGGGAGGAGCCCTGCCGCAGCGCCCTGAACCGCGTCAAGGGCATGGCATTCGGGTGGTCCCTGAACCCGTACATGGGATGCGTCCATCGCTGCACGTTCTGCTACGTCAGGGCCTTCGAGCACCGCGCCGACCGGCCCTTCGACGAGCGGTACGGCACCTCGATCCGGGTGAAGGTCAACATTGTCGAGATGCTCCGCAAGGAGCTCGCTCGCCCCTCGTGGAAGTGCGAGTCCGTAGCGATCGGCGCCGCGACCGATCCATACCAGCCCGCCGAGGGCCGCTACCGGCTCACGCGCGGCTGCATCGGCGCGCTCGCGGCCGCCTCGAACCCTCTCAGCATCATCACGAGGGGGCCGATGATCGTGCGCGACCTCGACGTCCTCACCGAGGCGGCGAGTCGCGCAAAGGTCGCGATCACCTTCTCGATTCCCACACTCGACGAGGAGGTCTGGAAGAAGACGGAGCCGAGCACGGCGCACCCGCGGCAGCGGCTGTGGGCGGTGAAGGAGCTCGTCGACGCAGGCATCCGCGTCGGCGTCGGGATGGCACCGGTCTTGCCCGGGATCTCCGACAGCCCGGATCAGCTGGCGGAGGTCGTGCGGGCGGCACGCGAGGCCGGCGCGACCGGGGTCTGGACGAACATGCTCTTCCTCAAACCCGGGACGCGCGAGCACTTCCTGGCGTCCATTGCCCGCGACTTCCCCGAGCAGCTCCCTCGGTACCTCGAGCTCTACGAGGGCCGCGCGTACCTCCCGGTCAAGGAGATCAAGCCGCTTCGCAAGCAGGTGTCGGCGCTTGCGCGCAAGCATGGGGTGAAGGACCGGCGGGAGCGGCCACTCGACGGCACTCGACACGACGAACAGCTCGAGCTGGGCGTCTGACCACGGGAATCCGGAGTCCGCCCTAGAATCTTATGCCCGTGGCTGAGGACAAGAACGGTGACGACGCCCCCGCCGAGATCACCTGCCTGATCGTCGACGACCACGAGGTCGTGCGCGAAGGCCTGCGGCTGTCGCTTTCCCGCGCGACCCATATCCGGGTGATCGGTGAGGCCTCGGACGGCGCGTCGGCCGTCGCCCTGGCCGAGCGGCGCAAGCCCAACGTGGTGATCATGGACGTCCGGATGCCCGGAATGGACGGGCTCGAGGCGACCAAGCAGCTCACGCAGAGCGTTCCGGACACCGCCGTGCTGATCTTCACGGCCTACAGCGAACGAAGCCTCCTCAGCCGCGGCCTCGAGTCCGGGGCGAAGGGCTACATCCTCAAGGAGGCGCCGCACGCGAGCCTCGTCAAGGCGATCGAAAAGGTCGCGGCCGGCGACGGCTACGTCGATCCCGCCCTGATGCCGGCCTTCCTACCCGGCAAGGGCGACGACATGCTCACGGGCCGCGAGCGGGAGATCCTCCAGCTGCTGGCCGACGGCATGTCGAACGCGGACGTCGCCGCACGCCTCTTCATCAGCCAGGAGACCGTGAAGAGCCACGTCCGCCACATCCTCACGAAGCTCGAGGCGGACACGCGCACGCATGCGGTGGCGATTGCGCTTCGCGAAGCCATCATCGACTAGCGGCAGCGGCGTCGCCGGGCTCCTGATCGCAGGCGTCGCCGCCGCGGCGCTCGTGTCCGTGGGAGGGCTCGTGATCGACCTGGCGTGGCTCGCCCTCGGCGGTCTGACGGCAGCCGTGGTACTCGCCGCCTGGCTCGCTGTGCATCTCTTGCGCACCGAGCGGGAGCGACACGAGCTCGTCGAGGCCGAACGGGCCCGCCTATCGGACCAGTTGATCGCGGCCGAGCAGGACGAGCGGCGGCGACTCGCGCTCTTTCTCCACGACGTTCCCGTTCAGTCGATGGCGGGAATCGCCCTGATGCTCGACGCCGTGGTCGATCTCGTGGAGCGCGGCAAGGTCGAGGACGCGAAGCGGATCCTCGGCTCGGCGGTCGACCGGCAACGCGAGACGATCCGCGAGCTCCGCGACCTGTCGTTCGCCCTGGAACCTGTGGTGCTGAGAGATCAGGGCTTCGGGCCGGCCGTGCAGGCTCTCGCGGACCAGGTCGGCCTGTCGCATCGGGTCAGGGTCGACCTCGAGGTGGACGCCGGCGACACGCTCGCCGAGCGCGCACAGATCGTCCTCTACCAGATCATCCGAGAGTCCCTGGACGCGGCGATTCGGCGAGGACCGCCGACGCGGATCTCCGTACAGATCCGGCTCCTGAACGGCGGCGTCGTGGAGACGCTGATCACGGACGACGGGTCCGGCGAACGGCGCCGGCGCGTCTTCGAGGCCCTCGGGGAGCGGGCGCGCACCCTCCAGGGTCGTGTGGACGTCGATCGAAGCTCCGACGAAGGCGGAACCGCGGTACGCGTCACGATTCCGCCGTACACCGCTCGGGGTTAGGATCGCGCAGGGATGTCGGCTGCCGAGAAGTACCTGCTCTTCGTGTGGAAGCCGACGGGCTACGAGCTTCGCGAGCGGGACGGTCAACTGCCGGCGGTCGGGGCAGTCCTCGAGGAGAACGAGGGCCGCATGCTCGTCACCCGAGTCTCACCGTCACCGCTTCCGGGCGACTCGCGACGCTGCGCGTACCTGCAGGCGCACTAGAGCAGCGCCGACTCGGCAGCCACGACACCCAGGACGAGGGCCGTCGCCAGCCCACTCGAGTAGCCGCCCGTCGAGATTCCACCCGCGTCCACGCCCGCGGCGAACAGACCGTCGACCGGTCGGCCTCCCTCGTGGAGCACGCGAGCCCGCTCGTCGATCCGCAGCCCTCCGATCGTGTGGGTGACGGCGGCGCGGACGCGAACACCGAGGACGATGTCGTCGCCGACCAGGAACGGCAACTCGGCGGCGGGCACGCCAGCGGCCGTGTTCACCATCTCCGCAACGGTGCGCTCTCGAACTGTCTCCTCGAGCGCACCGCCGGTGAGCAGGTACCACGCTCGGCCGTTCGGCTGCCGCGCGGTCGCCTGAACGACATCGTTCTCGGACCACGACACCGGCGCCCCGAGGAACTCATCCCCCCGCTCGTTCACGACGACGGCGTGCTTCGCGTAGAGCTGCGAGGCAGCGACGAAATCCTTCTCGGCAATCTCGACGCCGTCGGGCATGTTGCGGCCGTAGAACTCCTCGAGATCGCCAACGGTTGCGGCTCCCCGCGATCGGGCCAGTTCGAGTCCGTCACCTTCGCTCCAGGGGCTCGCCCGCAGCATCAGTCCCTTCGCTCGGGCGAGGCGGACGGGGAAGCCTCCTGTGGCGAGGATCGTCGGATCGTCGGTCGTCTGCCCCAGCCGAACCTCGCGCGCGAGCACCTTCACGAGCTGCGGCGGAGCGAAGCGGGCTCCGACCGTGAGGGGGTTGCCCGTCTCCCGAGTCAGGAGCTCGACGCCCTTCGACTCGAGCCAGTCGAGCGCGTCGTCGAACCGCGCGAGCAGGAGCCGGTGAAGCGCCGGGTCGCCCGCCGGGCACTGCTCGGCGAAGGTCTCGAGGTCGCGGTAGCGCCAGACGAATCCGCTCGAGAGCAGCATCGAGCCCCCGGGCCGCGAACCCTTCTCGTAGACAACCGGGTCGGGGCCGAGCTCGCGCGTCCTGGCGGCGGCGACCAGCCCCGCCATCCCGGCGCCCGCGATAACGAGCGGGGCTATGTGAGCGAGAACGTCGGCTTGTGCTCGACGTACTCGAGCCGGACGCGCTCGGGGAGCCAGACGAAGACGGCCAAGGTGTTCGGGGCGTCGACGAAGTCCTGGACCTCGATCTCCCGCTCCTCCGCACCCGACCGGTGCTCCTCCGCGGAGGCGACGAGCACGGCCAGGTGGTTCAGGATCGGGCGTTCGGGGTCGCCGGGCTCACCCGCGTGGAACTCGACGTAGGCGCCGGAGACCTCCACCCGCGGAACGCCATCCTCGCCGGCTTCGGCGCGTTCGAATCCGTAGTCGAGGTACCGGCTCGCCGAACCCTCTGGATCGGCGGAGAGGAGGGCGACATGGTCGAGGTCGTACTCCGTCTCCGTCGGCGCCTCGACGAGCCCGAGCCGAACACCGCCGCCGACGTCGAAGAACGCGCGCCCGTCCTGCCGCTCGACCTCGGCATCGTCCGGCAATTCCGCGAGCGCCGAGTTGAGGTCATTGACCCGCAGCGCGACGTGCTTCAGCGCACCCGGCTCCCGGGGACCGTCGGCGTCGAAGAGCGTCAGCTTTCCCTTGCGCGCGTCCGAGCCGACGAGCGTGAACCGGTCGGTCTGGTCGATGACGTGCATGCCCAGATGGCTCGTCGCGAAATCGGCGACGCGCTCGCGGTCGTCGAGCCAGTAGGCGATGTGGTCGAGGGTCTTCGGGCGCACGGAGCCGGGAAGGATATCCCCCGGCTCCGTGCTCCGGAGGGTGACTACTTCTTGCGGTCGACGGCGCGCTGCAGCTGCTGCTTCGACATCTTCGAGCGGCCGTCGATCCCCATGCGCTTGGCCTCGTTGTAGAGCTGCTCCTTCGTCCGGCCCTTGGGCCGGTCTGTGCCCGACCGGAGGCCGCCACGCCGGCCAGAGGACATGTCCTGCTTCGACGTCCGAGAGGAGGTCTTCGCCTCGCCGGTCCGAGCGCGCTCCTTGTTGACGGTGCGGGCGGCGATCTCCTTGGCCTCTTTCGTCGAGGTGCCACGCTTCTTCGCGCTGTCCTTGACGTGCTCGTACTGGCGCTCGCGCTTCTTGCTCCAGGCCTGCTGCGGCATACATTCCCCCTCGAGTCGATTGCGGACGGGGATCTACCCGCTCGGCGCCCGGCTCAGTCCCTACGTGAGCGGAGGGTTCTGCACGTCGTGCTCCGTGGCGTACGCGTCGACGAGCGGGTTGATCACCTCGGCGCCCTCGCCGTAGGCGTAGTTGATCTTCACGAAGGGCTCCCATTTGTCAGGCAGCGCATCCTCGGGGAAGATCGCCTCGACGGGGCACTCGGGCTCGCATGCCCCGCAGTCGATGCACTCCTCGGGATCGATGATCAGGATGCGGTCGAACTCGTGAATGCAGTCGACGGGGCAGACGTCGACGCACGAGCGGTCTTTGATGTCGATGCAGGGCTCGGCGATGATGTACGTCACGGGCAAGAGCCTATCGACGCCGCAGGCGGACCCCCCCTAGCTAGGTGCCACGCCCACACAGGTTGTGAACGGCTGAGCTGACCGTCCGGCCCTCCTTCGAGGCTGTGGGTCTTCCCGGACCTACGCTCGAAGGAGGGCGCGGATGTATCTGCACGCTAACGCCAAGCT
>Ga0136620_10000037_pt1 | contig 48588 bp, 46 predicted proteins | sample AntDrymUQ4162106_2_FD_104806 | JGI IMG/M metagenome (GOLD analysis project Ga0136620, IMG submission 104806) | Polar desert sand microbial communities from Dry Valleys, Antarctica - metaG UQ416 (21.06) | ecosystem: Environmental > Terrestrial > Soil > Desert | place: Antarctica: Dry Valley... | reverse complement strand
CGACCCGGATGGCAACACCTGGGCTTTGCAGCAGCTGCCGAAGCGGGACTAGCACCAGCACCGGACAACCGGAAAGTTCACACGGAGGTGGCTCGGCGTTGGGGCGGCACAGGCAAGCTCGCTTGATGCGCCTGAGTTCCCGAGTTGCCCTGGTCGCCGGCGTCTGAGCGGCGCTGCTCCCAACCTTGATCGTGGTTCCGGCAGCCGCGGAAACTCGACCGCTGATCCCGCTGACGTTCGCGTTGCTCGGCGACACGCCGTACGGCGACGACCAGCGAGCCGCCTTCCCCACACTGGTCGCCGACGTCAATGCCGACCGTCGGATCCGGATGGTGCTGCACGCGGGCGCCGTCAAGGACGGGTCGAGCACCTGCGATGACGCACGGTTCGCCGACCTGGCCGGCCTCTACAACACGTTCCAGGACCCGTTCGTGCTGACCCCCGGAGACAAAGAGTGGACCGACTGTCATCGGGTCACGGCCGGCCAGTACCTGCCGACCGGGCCGGGGCTGATGGCGGGGCGCCGTTTCCGGTGTCGCCGTGCTGTGACCGATGAGTTGACGCAGCCGGGCCGGTCCTATTACCGGGAGATACGAACGAAGGGCAGTGGGTCATGAGCACAACATTCCCGGGGGAGACAGCGGCGTACCGGCAGGCGCGCGACCGGCTGCTGACGCAGGAGATCGAGCTGCGCCGAGTCACCGAGGCGGTGGCAGCCGCGAGGCGGGATCTACCGCCGGGCGGAGTGGTCCCGGAGGACTACGTCTTCCAAGGGGCCGGCGCGGACGGCATCCCCGGCGATGTGCGGCTGTCCGAGCTGTTCGCGCCAGGCACGGACTCGCTCGCGATCTACAGCTTCATGTTCCCGAGGGCGCCGGATGAGGATCTACCTTGTCCGTCGTGCACGGCCTTCCTCGACTCGTTCGACGGGGTTGTCGAGCACGCCGCGCAGCGCATCAACGTCGCTGTCGTAGCGAAGGCGCCGCTCCCGCGGATCCTCGCCCACGCAGACAGTCGCGGTTGGCGGCGGCTGCGGCTGCTGTCGTCGGCCACCACCACGTACAACCACGATTACCTGGGCGAGTCTGGGGACGCCCAGGTTCCGATGCTGAACGTCTTCCGGCGAGACGGCGGGCAGATCCGCCACTTCTGGGCGTCCGAGCTCCTGTTCGCCGCGCCCGAGCCCGGTCAGGATCCTCGCCATTCCGACACGATCGACCCGCTGTGGCACCTCTTCGACTTCACCCCCGACGGCCGCGGGACCGACTGGTATCCGGACTTCGCTTACTGATCGACGCCTTGGCGGCATTGTGGGGTTGGCCACCCTTCGATCCGCTGCGATACGTGGCCAACCCCGCAATGGTTAACGCAGGTCGAGGCGATTCGGGGCTTCCTCGCGCATGTGCCTCATCATCTTTCCGTCCTTGGCGTGGGCATCTTGTCGATCGACTCGTAGTCGCCGACGGCGTGTACACGCCACCCTCCCGAGCCGACGGCATCCGGTAGTTCCGGGCGCCTTTGCAGTGTGAGGATGATCGCGCCCTCTAGCGGCGCGTCCGCCGTTGCTCTCACGGTGTCCCCGGGATCGGGCGGCAGTTTGACGTAGGCGACGTCAGGAGTGGGGTAGTCCGGTCGGGTCGCCACTCCCCTGCCGGCGACGAGAGCCCGGACTGCGTCCAGCTGTTCCAACCAGTTGGACAAGGATTCCGGAGTCACAACAGCCGGCAGCAGGTCGACGGCGGACGGATCCTTGACGACGGCGAGGAAGCCGCACGTCAATGTGAACACGTGGCCGTGTCCTTCGGCGTTCGTCTGGAGCCAGGCCTCGTGATCGCGGCCAGGTATCAGGTCGGGTCCCCAAGGGTGCTCGTAGTCCAACGCCTGCAACGCCTCGCGGGCGTTCCGCACGACCAAACCGCCACGTTCGAGACATCACCAGGATGACTCGACCGTTGACCGCTTCGTCCAACAGCTGCCTGTTGGGTCCGCGTCCGCTGATCGCGGCCGAGACGTAAACACCAGGATCAACAACCAGCCGCAACGGCAGCCCGTCGGATGCCGAAATCAATGACCGGCGTCCTCCCCGACCGTCCCGCTTTGCAATGGGTCGCCTTCGCTGCGTACCGCATCCAGCTCGCGGTATGCGATCGCCTCTGCTTGATCATCTGTGAGAGCACTGACCGGCCGCACCCGCGCGAAGATTCCGGCGAGAACCTGACCGGCGAGAGTCCGACGTAGCGAGTCCTCAATCAGCTCGTCACGTGTGCGACCACTCCGGCGAGCCTCGTTGTCCAAGCGATCGAGCAGGGAGGAATCCATCGCCACACTCGTGTCCACCTTCGACATGACGCGACCTCCCTTGCCTGCCTGTAGCTGTCCACGATAGAGCTAAGCGCCGGTGCGCGAAGCACCTCGCCTCTTCGGTTAGTGGCAGAGGGCGGCGGCGACGAGGTGCTCCGGGCGGATCGGGACACGCTTGAGGTCGACGCCGCTCGCCGCCCGTACGGCGGCCACGATTGCCGGAGTGGACGAGATCGTCGGAGGCTCGCCGACGCCACGCAGGCCGTACGGCGAATGTGGGTCGGCTAGTTCGAGCACCTCCACCCGCATCGGCGGCATGTCCATGATCGTCGGCATCAGGTAGTCGGTGAACGACGGGTTGCGGAGCTTTCCGTCCACCACCTGCACCTCCTCCATCACCGCCAGACCCAGGCCCTGGGCACTACCTCCATGGATCTGGCCGAGCACGGCGTCGGGGTTCATCGCCTTGCCGACATCCTGGACGCAGGCCAACTCGACCACCCGGATCAGGCCGAGCTCCACGTCGACGTCGACCACCGCGCGGTGCGCGCAGAACGCCCACTGCACGTGCGCATTGCCGCGGCCGGTCGCCTCGTCCAGGGGCTGGGTCGGCCGATGCCGCCACTGCACGGTGTGTTCCACCGGGCCGTCCAAGAGCAGTGACGCGATGTCACCGACCACACCGTCGACGAGGGACTCGACCTTGCCGGCGACCAGCCTGAACTCCCCCGGGCCGTACCGTGCAGCGGCTCGCTCGAACAGCGAGGACCGCACCGCCGCACAACCGGCCCGGACCGCACCCCCGGTGACGTAGGTCTGCCGGGACGCTGATGTCGACCCGCCGCTTCCTACCTGTGTGTCGGCGGCGGCGACCGTCACCCGCTCGACGCCGAGTTCCGACCGGGCGATCTGCGCCTGCACGGTGACCAGGCCCTGGCCGACCTCGACCGCGGCGGTGTGTACCAGCACCGACGGCTCGTCGCCGACCAGCTCGATCCGCACCCGCGCGGTGGAGTAGTCGTCGAAACCCTCGGAGAACCCGACGTTCTTGATCCCGACGGCGTAGCCGACTCCCCGGCGTACCCCTTCGCCGTGCGTCGTGTTCGAGACACCGCCGGGCAGCAGCCGGATGTCCTGGTCGACCGACCCCGGCAGTGGCATCGCGTCCAACCGATGCATCAGCTCCGCGACGGGGGCGGGGCTATCGATCCGCTGCCCGGTCGGGAGGATCGAGCCCTCCGACACCGCGTTCAGTGTCCGGATCTCCACCGGTGAGAGACCGACGGCAGCGGCCAGCTTGTCCATCTGCGACTCGTAGCCGAACGCCGCTTGCACCGCCCCGAAACCGCGCATCGCCCCGCACGGCGGGTTGTTGGTGTAGACGCCCCAGCAGTCCATGCCGACGTTCGGGACGTCGTAAGGTCCGACGCCGAGCGTGGACGCGTTGCCGACGACGGCCGGCGTGCTCGAGGTGTATGCCCCACCGTCCAGCAGGATGTGCGCCCGCACGTAGACCAGCCGGCCATCCCGGTCGGCCCCGTGCTCGTAGCGCATCAGCGCCGGATGCCGGTGCACGTGCCCGAAAAAGGACTCCTCGCGCGAGTAGACCATCTTCACCGGGCGGCCGGTGCGCAACGCGAGCATGCAGGCGTGGACCTGCATCGACAGGTCCTCCCGCGCCCCGAACGCGCCGCCCACCCCGGCCAGGGTCAGGCGGATCTTCTCCTCGGGCAGCGCGAGCGCGCCGGACATCTGTCGCCGGTCGACGTGCAGCCACTGGGTCGCGACGTAGAGGTCGACGCCCCCGTCGTCAGCCGGGACGGCAAGTCCCGACTCGGGACCCAGGAACGCCTGGTCCTGCATCCCGACCTCGTAGTCACCCTGTACGACGACGTCGGCGGTCACGGCATCCGGGTCGCCGAAGCGAATCCGCTGGTGCCGCACGATGTTGCCGTGGGGGTGGACGGGCGCCCTGTCCCGGCTCATCGCCGTACGCTCACCGGGTTCGTCGTGCACCGGCTTCCAGTCGGGATGGCCGACGGCCTCCCGCGGGTCGGTCACCGGCTCGACGACCTCGTAGTCGACGACGACCAGGGCCGCCGCCCGGCGGGCGGTCTCCGGATGGTCTGCGGCGACTATCACGACCGGCTCGCCCTGGTACCGCACCTCGTCGAAGGCGAGCACCGGCTGGTCGGCGATCTCCAGCCCGTAGACCTTCTCCCCCGGCACGTCGTCGTGCGTCAGCACCGCGGACACCCCGGCGAGCTTCAGCGCCGGACCGACGTCGATCGAGGTGATCCGAGCCCGCGGATGCGGACTGCGGAGCGTCGCGCCCCACAGCATGCCGTCCATCCAGAGGTCGGAGCTGTAGGCGAACTGGCCGGTGACCTTGAACGTCCCGTCCGGCCGGACCGGCGACTCGCCGATGCCGCCGGCCGTTCGGTTCCGGACCTCGGTCGAAACTGTCACGCGCCCACCCCCAGCAGCGATCTGCGTGCCCCCCGGGCCGCGGCCCCCAGCGCCGCGGCGTCGGCGGTGACGAGTGCGCCGCCCGCGACGACGGTCCGGCCCTCCACGAGCATCAGCCGCAGCGGCGCAGGCGGCCCCATGACGAGCGCGATGACCGGGTCGTCGGCCAGGTCGACGTGTCCGAGTCCGGTCAGATCCCACAGCGCCACATCGGCCCGCTTGCCCACCTCGAGACTGCCGATGTCCTTGTCCCGCCCGAGGCAGCGCGCACCGCCCATGGTCGCCATCCGCAGCACATCCCGTCCGTCCAGATCCGCCGCGCCGCCGCGCAGCCGGGCGACCAGCAGCGCGATCCGCAGCTCCGAGCCGAGACCACCGTGCTCGTTGGAAGCTGGCCCGTCGACGCCCAGACCGACCGGTACGCCGGCCGCCAGCAGGTCCTTGACCCGCGCGATGCCCGCGCCCAGCCGAGCGTTCGACGACGGGCAGTGCGCCACGCCGGTACCGCTGTCGGCCAGCCGTCGTACGGCGGCGTCGTCGAGATGGACGCCGTGGGCCAGCCAGACGTCGAGTCCGAGCCAGCCCAGCTGCTCGACGTACTCGGTCGGGGAGGTGCCGAACCTCTCCCGGCAGAACGCCTCCTCGTCCAGCGTCTCGCACAGGTGGGTGTGCAGCCGCACCCCGCGCTCGCGGGCCAGGTCCGCCGTCTGCCGGAGCAGGTCCGCGGTCACGCTGAACGGGGAGCACGGAGCCACCACGACCCGCGTCATCGACGCCGGGGACGGGTCGTGATGCTCGTCGATCGCCGTGGTGGTGGCTTCGAGAATCGTGTCAATGTTCTCCACGATGTGGTCGGGCGGCAGGCCGCCCTGGGACTCGCCGAGGTCCATCGAGCCGCGGGCCGGATGGAAGCGGATGCCGATGGTGCGTGCCGCCTCGACCTCGGCGGCGAACAGGTCACCGCGGCCGGCCGGAAAGACATAGTGGTGGTCCATCGAGGTGGTGCACCCGGACAGCGCGAGCCAGCCGAGCCCGGCGGCGGCTGCGCTGTGCACGGCCTGGGCATCGATCCGCGCCCACATCGGGTACAGCTCGACGAGCCACTCGAACAGCGTGCTGTCCGGTGCGCAGCCGCGGGTCAGCCATTGGTAGAGGTGGTGATGCGTGTTGACCAGCCCGGGCGTGGCCAGGCAGCCGCGGCCGTCGACTCGACGCGCCTCGTCGTACCCCTGGGCGGGACCGGGTCCGACCGCGATCAGCACGCCGTCCTCGGCGACCAGGTGGCCCTCGGCGTACTCCGTCCCGGTCGCGTCGACGGTCGCGACCGCGCACCCCTCGATGACGGTCAAGGTCATCGGGCTCGCTCCGCCGCCAGTCGGACGGCGTCGAGGATCTTCTCGTAGCCGGTGCAGCGGCAGAGGTTTCCGGCCAGCGCCTCCCGGATCGTCGCATCCGAGGGGTCGGGATCGCGGTTGAGCAGGTCGAACGCCGTGATCAGCAGTCCCGGCGTACAGAAGCCGCACTGCACCGCACCGGCCGCCACGAACGTCTGCTGGATCGTGGCCAGCTGCTCGCCGTCTCCGAGCCCCTCGACGGTGACGATGTCGGCTCCCTCGGCCTGCCCGGCGCCGACAAGGCAGGCGCAGACCACCTCGCCGCCGAGCAGAACCGTGCACGATCCGCACTCGCCCTGCTCGCAGGCGTTCTTCGAGCCGGGCAGACCGAGCCGCTCGCGCAGGACATGGAGCAAGCTTTCGCCCTCCCACACGTCGTCGGCGGTGAGCGGCTCGCCGTTCACAGTCATCGTCACCCGGATGGTCATGAGCCCGGCTCCGTCCGGGAGCACACAACAGGAGCGGACTGGACGGAGCCGGGCGGGGTCATCGTCATGAGCCGGGCTCCGTCCGGGAGCCGGGCGGGGTCATCGTCACTGGGCCTGCCTGATGTGCTCTGCCCAGGTCCACGTCAGCGTGCGGCGGGCCAGAACCGCCAAGGCGTGTCGGCGGTAGTCGGCCGTACCCCGTACGTCGTCGATCGGCGAGGCCGCCCCCGCGACCAGTTCACCGAAGCGGCGTACGACGTCGTCGGGCAGCTCGGCCGGCCCGGTCCAGCGGTCCGCGAGTTCGGCGCTGAGGAAGTCCTCGGCCTGCGTAGCGGCGAGCGGAGTCGGGGCGGCTGAGCCGATACCCGTGCCGACCCGCCCGGTGTCCGGGTGCAACGCGAGGGAAAACGAGCACACCGCGATCACCATGGCGTTGCGGGTCCCAACCTTGGCGAACTGCTGCGGGCCGCCCGCGACGGGGGCGTGCACGGCAGCGATCAGCTCGTCCGGCTGCAGGGCGTTGCGCTTGGGGCCGAGGAAGAACTCGTGGATGGGGATCCGGCGCCTGTTGGTCGCCGACACCGTCTCGACAACGGCGTCGACAGCCAACAGCGGCGGCAACGCATCCCCGGCCGGGGACGCCGACCCGAGATTGCCTCCGACGCTGCCGCGGTTGCGGATCTGTGGCGAGCCGACCGTGCGGCTGGCGATCGCCAGACCCGGCGCATCGGCCGACAGCTCCTTGATGATCGTCGTGTAGGGCACGGCCGCACCAACTCGGACGTGGCTGTCGTATCGGCTCCATTCGTACAGCTCTCGGACACCGGTCAGATCCAGCAACGCATCGGGCCGGCGACGGTCGAAGTTGATATCGACCATGACGTCCGTACCGCCGCAGAGCGGAACCGCGTCGGGATGTTCGGACTTGAGCTGGCAGGCCTCGGCCAGGCTGGTCGGCCGGAAGAACTCCATGCCGAATCACCGCCCTACGCCGTTGTGTGGCTGAACTCGCGAGAATAGCGGCGAGCGTTACTCCGCGGTTGGCGGCCAGTCGATCCCCGCGCCGAGTGCCTGCCCCGACAGCTCCAGTACGGCGCTGGCTGCAGCTCGTTCGAACGCAGCCACACCACGGGCGTGCCACTGAACCGACCGCTTCACGGGATCGACCATCAGCACCTCCTCCACGCCCTGGGCGAAGTAAAAGGCGAACTTTCGGTACGACTCGTCTCCCGGGGAAACGACCTCCACGACGATCGCCGCGGTGCTCAGGAACACCGCATCCGAGCGCTGACGGAGTAGGACGAGGTCGGGTACGCGGAAGTTGTCCGGCGTACCGATGTTGACCGGCCCGCTGGGCCACAGCCTGCGCTGTCTGGCCAGCGGTCGAAGCCGCCCTGAAACCTGGTCCTGGACGTCGCCATGGCTGGCCGAAGACGTCCCGACACCGGACCGGCCGACGATGAGGAGGAGCTCCGCACGGCGCTAGGGCCAGATCGGGCGGCTCCCGCGGTCCCAGCAGAGGATCGGACTACGAGACTGCGCGGCTGTCGCGTGGTTCATGGAAGGGTGACCTCCAGGCCTTCGTCGGCGAGAAGGATCTCGCCGGAGAACATCTCGGCGGCCGCGGTCAGTGATGCCTCGCGGTCGTTGCCCGGCCAGAAGTGGGTGAGCAAGAGCCGGCGGGCCCCAGCAGCGGTGGCTGCGGCTGCGGCTTCCCGGGCGGTCAGGTTACGCCGCAGGTCTGATGGAGGCGGGGCGGTGCCGGACTGCTGGTGCCGATCGGTCGAATCGATGATGTAGACGTCGGCGTCGCGGCCAACGTCGGCCAGGCTTGCGTCGGGACCAGTGTCACCGGTGTAGGCGACAGTCAGGCCGGGTGCGGTCAGGCGGACTCCGGCGTTGGGCACGTAGTGCGGCAGCGCCCAGGACTCAAGCAAGAACGGCCCGACCCGATACGGTAAGGCGGGCAGCGGGTAGGCGTCGAACACCGTTGCCACCGCGGCCGTGTCGCCGGCCTCCAAGTCCGCGACCATCACCAGGACACCGGCGGGGGCGTACAGCGGGATAGGCGCCGCCTCTCGGCGGGCAAACCAACGGGCCCGGAACAGGCCGTGCAGGTCGACCACGTGATCAGGATGAGCGTGGGTGACAACAACCGCATCGATGCCGTCGGCGGTATGGGACTTCGCAGCGCGAGCAGATGCGGCAGCGTGGCGTAGCCCAGATCCAGCACGATTCGCGTCCCCAAGTGCTCGAGGACATAACCGCTGCAGGCCCGCCCAGCTTCCGGCCAGCCACCGCAGCTGCCCAAGACGACTAACCGGCTCATGGTCACCACTGTGCACCGTCGCGCCACCGACCTGCTTCGTATCCGCCGGACTGGCGTGCACGGCCGCAGGTGCTGCGTGCCGATGACCACCGCGGCTGGATCCACGACGCCACCAGGACGCACGACGGCCGGCACCCGGAGACAGTGATCGCAGAAATGTTCACCGTCACCCGCGCGGGCCGCCGAGCGACGAGCGCACCGCCCAGCGACTGACGGCAAACCCTCCGGGCGGCAGCCCCACAGCGGTGATCCGACGCGTCGGTGCCGCAGCACCCCCAGCGCCGCGAAGACAAAGACTTCCCGGCGGACGCCGGTCGGATCGCTCAGGCCGCGGCGATCGCCTCGATCTGCTCGCCCAGGACCTCGTTGCGGACGGCTGTGTTCGCCGCGGCGAACTTTCGGTCGCCGAGGAAGGTCGTGACCTTGACCAGATGAGTTTCGTCCATGCCGGCTGTGGTCAGCACGACCGTCAGGCTCTCCCAGACCAGCCGGCACTGGTCCTCGATGCCTTCGGGCGCAAACCCCTCCCGGGTCTGTGGGATCTGCCGCCTGATGAACGGCAGTCGCGCGGCCACCTCGACCTGCAGGGCGTTGACGTACCCGCCGGTCGCCGCGGGCACCGTGACGGGCTCCACCGGAGTGAGCTGCACAACGACGGACTCTGCGAGCACTCGGTCGGCCGGCCGTGTGACGGAGCCTGCTGACCGGAACCGGTCGTGACCTGGGGCGGGCCACCGGTTGCGCAGCCCGGCGGACGGCACTACGTCCAGGCCGGCCCAGGATCGGGCGCGTCGTCACGGCTGACGGTCGCCTCGATCAGGCCGTACGGGCGGTCCGCTGCATGGAAGACCTCTCCCGGGTTGTCCAGTCCGAACGGCGTCAAATCGACCGCGAAGTGGTGCTTGTTCGGGGCCACCAGGCGGATCTCGGCGATCTCCGCGCGGGCCGCCAGAACGGCGCTGCCCATGGCATAGAGCGTTTGCTGCAGCGCGAGGCTGTGCGTCCCGGCAAACGCGTCGAGAAGCAGTCGCCGTACGTCGTCGTACGCCGGCGCCCAGTCCACGTCGAGCCTGCTGTAGCGCCATTGCACGGTGAGCGCGGTCGCGAGCACCCGGTCATGGGTCTCCGGCAGCGTCGTGTACTCGTCGACGAGAAACCCGGCGAACTCCGACCCGGTCGACTTGAGCACGACCAGATCGGCGAGGCCGGACACGACCCATGCATCGTGGCCCGCCACCGTGACGACAGCGGTCCGGACCTCTTGGCCACGGTGGACGAAGGAGTGGTCGTGGCCGTCGATGCGGTCCCAGCCGAACTCCTCGATCGTGATCCGGGCGCCGTCGACGGACTCGATGCTGTTCACGAAGTGCCGGCCTAGCAACAGGCCGAACTCCTCCGGCTCCCCGACGCCGTGGACCTTCGAAAAGGCGTAGACGGTGTTCTTCTGGGTGTCGGTGGGCAGCACCCGGCTCTGGTCGCCGCTGATGTGGGCGGCGGCGAAGTCCCCGCGCAACGCCGTTGAGACGTTCAGGTCGCGGATCTCGTGCCGCTGCGCGCCACGAATGATGCGGACGAGCCGGCACTCGGCCTTGCCGTACTGCGTCGGGCCAAGGACGATCCCCATCGTTCAGCTGCCCCGGTATGTCGAGTAGCCGAACGGACTCAGCAGCAACGGCACGTGGTAGTGCCCATCGTCGGTGACTCGGAAGCTCACCGTGACCTCCGGATAGAAGCTGTCGACGTCCTGGCCCGCGTAGTACCTACCGGTGCCAAAGACGAGGCGAAACAGCCCGGCCGCCAACGGCTCGTCGCCAAAGCGGGCGACCCGGCCGTCGCGGTCGGTAACGGTGTCGGCGATCAGCTCCCAGCGGTCCCGGCCGGCATGCTCCAGCCGTACGGCGACCCCCTCGGCCGGCCGGCCGACGGAGGTGTCGAGTACGTGGCTGGTGATCCCGATCATGGCTGACGTCCCCCGGCCAGCTCGTCGAGCAGCTTGCCGACCCGCAGCTGGGCGATCTTCGCCAGCTCCCCGGCGACCACCCGCTCCTCGGCTGCGTCGTCGTTGTCCAGCCTTGCCCTGACGTCGGCCAGCAGCTCCTCGGCGTCCAGGCCGGTCGCACACACCAGGTAGATCTGGCCGAACCGCTCCTCGTAGTCGCGGTTGCCCGTCGCCAGCGCGGCGAGCGTGGACTCCTCCCGCCGTACGCCGGACTGCTCGTCGCGCGACCAGCGAGAGTCCGTCCGCTCCCCGATCCGGGGGTGAGCGTCCAGCGCAACGCGGACATCGGCAACGGTCAGCGCATCGGAGGCGCCCTCCGCTGCCGCGATCACCGCCGCGCGGTCCGGGTACGGCCGACCTCGGGCCAAGGCCTCCGCCCAACCGGTTGCCGCGTTGCAGACGGTCAGCTCCGCCATCGCGCGATCGGCCGGCAGTTCGTTGAACGCGGCAACACCCGGATCGGCAGCGGTCACGGCGGTCACTCTAGATCGCGGCTCGCCCGCCGCGAGCCGCGGTTTCCATGACTTGCCGTGTCGGCGAGGCTACAGATCCTAGGGTTGGTCGAGCCTTTCGAAACGGAGACCTGGATGACCCTGCCCCCACTGTCCCGACGTGGATTTCTCGGCCTCGCCGCTGCCAGCGCGGCCAGCGGCCTGGTTGCGTGCGGCGATGAGACACCGGCCGCCAGCGGCTCGGGCCGCTCGGAGGGCTTCCAGCCGGTGACCCTGCGCAACTGCGTCTACGCCCAGAACCATGCCTCGGCGCCATTGTTCTGGCAGCAGTTCGCACCGGAGGGCATCACGATCGACACCGCGATCGTGACCAGCTCCGCGGAGATCCAGCAGGCGCTGGAGGGCGGCAGCTTGGACTTCGGGCTGATCGGCACCTACAGCACGATCATCGCCCAGCTCGAAGGCGGTTTCAGCTCCAGGATCATCGGGATGTGCGCCCGGCAGGGGATCGGCCTGATCGGGCGCACCGACGTCGTCACGAGCGTCGAGGACCTGGCCGGCCGGCGGATCGCCGTACCCCCTCCCGGCGCGCAGGTGCTGATCCTGCAGACCCTGCTGGAAGAGGCTGGGCTGGCCCTGGACGGCGACGTGGAAGGTATCCCGCTCGGCTATGCCGACCACCCGGGGGCGCTGGAGCGCGGGGACGTCGACGCGTACATCGGAACCGAGCCGCTGTGCACGCAGAGCGTCGTGGCCGGGGTGGGTCAACGGATCGACGGCGTCTTCGACACCCCAATGGGTGACTTCAACACCGCGATCTGGGCCTCGCCGGCCATGCTGGAGCAGCCGGACCTGTGCCGAGCGGCCGCGTTGATGCAGAAGCAGGCCGCGGAGTTCCTGACGCCTGACGGTGACAACGACCCGGATGTCTGGCGGGACCTGCTGGTGACCCAGTTCGGCTACGAGGAACCGCTCTACGAGGAGGTGCTGTCCAACGTCGGCGCCGAATGGCGTTTCGACAGCACCCGCGAGGAGCAGGTCTCCGGGGCCGGCGCGCGGATGGCCCGGCTCGGCATTGTCTCCGGAGAACCGGACTACGAGGCGCTCTTCGCCCGCGAGTACTGGGACGTCTGAGTCCGATGTCGATGCCCGTCCTGACGGACCTGGCCGCCCTGGCCAACGCCGAGCGGGCCGATCTGCCCCCGGCTCGCGTCCTCAGCCGGGGCCGGCGTCGGTGGCGGCGGGCGCTCGGGGTCGTCGTACCGTTGCTGCTGCTAGGAGGCTGGGCGCTCGCCAGCGGCCTGGTCTGGATCTCGCCTGGCCTGCTGCCCGCGCCGTGGACGGTCGCCGAGGCGGGGCGTGACTTCTTCTTCGGAGAACGTCGTACGACGCTGGCCGGGGTCGTCGCCTTCGACGGGGCCGGTTGGGGGCATGTCGGCGCCAGCATCTTTCGGTGTCTGGTCTCCTTTTCGCTGGCCGTGGTGGTCGGGATCAGCGCCGGGCTCGCACTCGGGTTGTCGCGGTGGGTGGCGGACTTCTTCGACCCGGTCCTCAACGCGCTGCGGGCGGTGCCGCTGTACGCCTGGCTGCCGATCTCGCTGGTCTGGTTCGGGATCGGAGAGGGAGCGGCCCGGGCGCTGATCTTCATCGGCGCGTTGTGGCCGGTGCTGATCGCGACGGCGGACAGCGTCGCGCGGGTCCCCCGCGCGCACATCGAGACCGCCCGGATGCTCGGCACGCCCCGGCAGCGGCTATGGCGGCGGGTCTACGTGCCCAGCGCGCTCCCGGAGATCGTCACCGGACTCCGGTTGAGCCTCACCCTCGCGTGGATGTGCGTCATCGTCGGCGAGCTGACCGGCACCTCGACCGGTGTGGGCGCCATGATGAACGCCGCCCGCGAGACGGGGCGGATCGAGGAGATCGTCGTCGGCATGTTCGTCTTCGCCGTCGTCGGGTACGGCGCCGACCTCGTCTTGCGCATGCTCACCCGACGCTGGGTGCGCTGGGCGGACACGTGAGCGAGCGAACGACTGGACACTGCGTGCCGCGAAAGCGGCGCACCGAGCACAGCGAGGTGTGCAATTGAGTTCGCTGCGTGCGATTGGGATCAGCAAGTCGTTCGGGGCGGTCGCCGTACTGGACCGGGTGGATCTGGCCGTGCATCCGGGCGAGACATACGCACTGCTGGGTCCGAGCGGCTGCGGCAAGTCGACCCTGCTCCGGGTGATGGCGGGGTTCGAGACCGCTGATGAGGGACGCGTGGAGCTGGCCGGTCGGGTCGTGCGGCGACCGTCGCCGGAGCGCGGGATGGTGGCGCAGGCCGGCACGCTTTTCCCTTGGCTCTCGCTGCGGGACAACCTGGCCTTCGGGCCACGCGAATCCGGCCGCGGCGACACCGAACAGATTGTTGCCGGCCTGCTCGAGGCGACCGGGTTGACGGAGTTCGCGGATGCACTGCCTCGCCAGCTGTCCGGCGGCATGCGGCAACGGGCCGCGATCGCCCAGGTGCTCGCGAACGCGCCGCCGGTGCTGCTGCTCGACGAGCCGTTCGGCGCTTTGGACGCCCAGACCCGGCTGCGGATGCACGAGTGGTTGCGCTCCGTGCTGGCCGCCCGGGAGACGACGACTCTGCTGGTCACCCACGACGTCGACGAGGCGCTGCTGCTCGCCGACCGGCTCGGCCTGCTCAGTGCCCGGCCGGCCCGTCTCGTCGAGGAGATCCCGGTCCCGTTCGGAGGCGCGAGGGGTCGGCACACGCTGTCGGATCCGGCCTTTGTCCGGATGAAGGCGCAGATTCTGGACCGGGTCATGGTCGCGTGACGCGGCCGGCGGTTTCGGCGTTGCACGCCCGCCGGCCGGGGATCACCGAGGACCTGCTCGGGCCGGCGCGCGACGAACGGGGCCGCAATCCTTACGCCTGGCTCGCCGAGCTGCTGCCCCCGACCGGTCCGGTCCTCGACCTGTGCTGCGGCAGCGCTGCACTGGCCCAGCACATCGGCGCCGGCCGCTACCGCGGCATCGACAGCAGCGTCGAGGAGTTGGCGGTCGCGGCCGCCCGCCGGCCGGCGGCTGTGACGAGCCGGGCCGACGCCTTGACCGCCGAGATCGGCGGGCCGTTCGTCGCCGTGACCCTGTCCATGGCGCTGATGCTGCTGCCGCTGCAGGCAGTCCTGCATCGTGCCCGCAGTTGGTTGGTGCCGGGTGGAGTGCTTGCAGCGACCGTTCCGATGCGCGAGCCAACGCTGGCCGATACGGCGTACAACCGGCTGTTGGCCACGTTGGGCTGGTGCGGTGAGCCGTTCCCTGAACCGTTGGGCGCGCTTGCCGGGCGAGCTGCGGCGAGTGGCTTCGCGCTGCACTCCGACGAGATGCGGTGCTTTGCGGTGCCGATCGCCACGCCGGCCAACCGCGAACTGCTGCTGCGCTCGTTCTACCTGCCCGACCAGAGAGCCGATCAGGTCACTGCCGCTCGGGATGTCCTCCTGGAAGAGGTGGCGGCCGGTCGCCCGACCATCGGGTACCCCATCCGCCGTATCGGTCTCCGGCTCCGGTCAGCGGCCGACCACGCCGCTGCGGCGCTCCAGCAGCACCACGTCGTGCCAGACACCGTGCAGCTGGCCGATCCGCTCCCGGCGGCCGACGACCCGGAAGCCGTGCCGCGCATGCAACGCGAGGCTTGCCGCATTAGCCGGCAGGATTCCCGCCTGGAGCGTCCACATCCCGGCGTCCTCTGACCCGCTGACGAGGGCGTCCAGCAGCGCACCGCCCACTCCGCGGCCCTGTGCTGCCGGATCGACGTATACCGACACCTCGGCGACCCCGCCGTACACGCACCGCCCGGACACCGCACTGAGCGCCGCCCAGCCGACGACCCGGCCACCGTTGTCCGCAACCAGTCGCGGCATCGACAGGTGGTCGTCGTCCCACGCCTCCCAGCCCGGTACACCGGTCTCGAACGTCGCCACGCCGCTGTCGATCCCGGCGGCGTAGATCGCAGCGACGGCCGGCCAGTCGGCCCCGGTGAGCACCCGGATTGTCATGGCCACATTCTGGTGCGGCACGCGTTCGGACGATGATCGCCCGCCCGGCTGCGTCAACTGTGCCGGGCCTGCACACTGGGCCTCGGCACCTGCCGACCGCCGGGGTCCGCGTGTCCCCCGCTGCGAGGTGACACATGCTCGACCGTTTCTACCTGAATCCCGTCCTGCCCGCGCAGGACGGAGACCGAGCCAGGGCGTTCTTCCGGGACGTGCTCGGACTGAAGCTGCTGTCCGGACCGACCGATGACCCGACCGAGATGCCCGAATGCACCCCTGCCGGCTACGCCGTCATCAGCTTCAGGTGACCGGAATCGAGGAGGTCGTGGCAGAGCTCAAGGCGCGTGGAGTGAGCTTCGAGAAGCCCGGCTCGTCAAGCTTCCAGGGACAGCGGGCTGTCGCGGGCGAGGAGATCGCCGACTACGGCCCGGTCAAGTCGGCCTGGTCCAAGGACAGCGAGGGCAACATCCTGGCGTTGAACGAGATCCTGAGCTGACAGTCAGGGCGCGAGCATCTCCGCGGTGACGCTGGACTCGGTGTCCGGAATGCCGAGGTTCGCGGCTCTCTTGTCCGCCAGCGCCAGCAGCCGTCGGATCCGACCGGCCACGGCGTCCTTGGTCATCGGCGGGTCGGCCAAGGAACCCAACTCCTCCAGCGACGCCTGGCCGTGCTCCAGTCGCAGCCGTCCGGCCTGCAGCAGGTGCTCCGGTGCCTCCGTGCCGAGGATCTGCATCGCCCGGTGCACCCGCGCCGAGGCCGCCACCGCCGCCCGGGCAGAGCGGCGCAGGTTCGCGTCGTCGAAGTTCGCCAGCCGGTTCGCGGTGGCCCGGACCTCGCGACGCATCCGGCGCTCTTCCCACGCCAGCACGGACTGGTGCGCTCCCAGTTTGGTCAGCAACGCACCGATGGCGTCCCCATCGCGGACGACGACACGATCGACGCCACGCACCTCGCGTGCCTTTGCCGCGACGCCGAGCCGGCGAGCGGCGCCGACCAGGGCGACGGCTGCCTCATGGCCGGGAGCGGTCACCTCCAGCGCGGAGGACCGCCCGGGCTCGGTCAGCGAACCGTGCGCGAGAAACGCGCCTCGCCAGGCCGCCGCGGAGCAGCAGCTGCCGCCGGACACGATCTGCCGGGGCAGCCCACGGACCGGGCGTCCGCGCAGGTCGAGCAGGCCGGTCTGGCGGGCCAACCCCTCCCCGTCCTTGGTCACCCGGATGAGGTACCGGCTGCCCTTGCGCAAATTCCCGCTGGCCAGGACCTGAACCTCGCTGAGATGCCCGTAAACCTCGGTGATCTCCCGCCGCAGCCGGCGGGCGACCGAACCGGTGTCCAGTTCGGCCGCAACGACCACCCGCCCGGCGACGATGTGCAGGCCGCCGGAGAACCGCAGCATCGCCGAGATCTCCGCCTTGCGACAGCAGGATTTCGTCACGGACAGCCGGCTGAGCTCGTCCTTCACCGCCGCGGTCATCGCCATGTGTGCAGCTCCCCGCCTCTCCGCACTACCCGTTCGCCCCGATCACTGGAGCCAGCGCCGCGGCCAACAGTTCCGGATCATGCCTCGCCGAGCCGTCCGCCGCAGCCACCGGTGCCAGTACCAACCGCGCTCCCCGCGCGTGCACCGTATCTGTCAGCGCGCGGCGGTCAAGAACCGCTTCGTCGTCGGCCAACACGGTATGGATCAGCAGGTCCGGCGCGTGCCGGTACAGCGCCTCCAAGAGCTCCTGCGGTGAGAAGCCCTCGGTCTCCCCCGGCTGCGGCGCGAGATTCAGCATCACCACGATCCGCGCGTCGCCGTGCACCATCGCGTCGAGCAGCTCCGGCACGAGAACATGCGGCAGCACCGAGGTGAACCACGACCCCGGTCCCAGTACGACGGCGTCCGCGGCACGGATCGCGGCCACCGCCTCTGGGCAGGCCGGCGGCCGCTCCGGCACGAGGGCCACCGACAGCACCCGCCCGGGCGTGGTTGCGACGGCGACCTGCCCTCTGATACGACGCACGTCGGTCGGCTGATCCGGGTCGATGCCGCTGACCATTGCGGCGATCTCGAGCGGGACCGGAGACATCGGCAGCACCTGGCCCTGCGCACCCACGAGGCGCCCCACCGTGGCCAGGGCTTCGACCGCATCGCCGTCCAGCATCTCCATCAGACCGGTGATGAGCAGGTTCCCCACCGGGTGGCCCGCGAGCGCGCCGCTGCCGCCGAAGCGGTGCTGCAGCAGCGCGGCCAGCCGCTCGCAGCCGTCCCCGGATCCGGACAGCGTGGCCAGCGCCATCCGCAGGTCGCCCGGCGGAAGGACACCGAGTTCACGGCGGATTCGCCCACTGGAGCCGCCGTCGTCGGCAACAGTGACCACCGCGCACAGGTTGCGGGTCAGCCGCCGCAACGCCGCCAGCGACGCGGACAGGCCATGCCCCCCACCGAGCGCGACCACCTTGGGGTCTGTCATTCGCGCCCCAGGTCACGATGGAAGACGGTCGTCTGTACGCCGTCCGCGGACAGCCGTTCCGACAGCTGCTCGGCCATCACCACCGACCGGTGCTTGCCGCCGGTGCAGCCCAGCGAGACGGTCAGGTAGCGCTTGCCCTCGCGCTGATAGCCGGCCCCGACCAGCCGCAGCAGTTCGTGGTAACGGTCGAGGAACTCCGCCGCCCCGTCCTGGCTGAGCACGTAGTCGCGGACCTCGGTCTCCTGACCGGTGTGCTCGCGCAACTCGGGTATCCAGTGCGGGTTCGGCAGGAACCGCACATCCATGACCATGTCGGAGTCCACCGGCAGGCCGTACTTGTAGCCGAAGGACATCACCGTCGCCTTGAGCACCGGCAGGTCGTCGGCACCGAAGGCGGCTTCGATCTTGTGTCGCAACTGATGGACGTTCAGCTCGCTGGTGTCGATGACCAGGTCCGCCTCGCCGTACAGCTCGCCGAGCAGCGAACGCTCGGCGCGGATGCCGTCGACCAGCCGCCCGCCACCCTGCAGCGGGTGCGCCCGCCGTACCGCCTCGAACCGCCGGACCAGAACCCCGTCCGCCGCCTCGAGGAAGAGCACCTTCGGGCGGTAGCCGGCCCGGTCCAGGTCGACGATGATCGACTTGAGGTCGGAGGAAAACGCCCGGCTGCGTACGTCGACCACAACCGCCACCCTCGTCACCGCGCCCTGTGATCGGCTGCCGAGGTCGACCATGGTCCCGATCAGCTCGGGCGGCAGGTTGTCGACGACGAAGAACCCGAGGTCCTCCAGGCACTTCGCGGCGGTACTGCGGCCGGCGCCGGACAATCCCGAGACGATGACGACGTCGATGCCCGGCTGCTCCGGCGGGCCAGCTGGTTCGAGGCTTCCCGTGGTCACGCCTCGGCCTCGACGATCTCTCCGGTGACCGGGTCGACCGCCGGACTGGGTATCGCCTCGTCGCGGTGCAGCGCGGCGACGACGGACTCCGCCGTACGCCGGCCGATTCCGGGAACTGTCTGGACGTCCTCGACGCTGGCTGCCCGCAGCCGTTTCAGGGATCCGAACCTGGCCAGCAACGCCTTACGGCGGGTGTCTCCCAGACCCGGCACGCCGTCCAACAGCGACTCGGTCATCGACCGGGACCGGCGCTGACGGTGGTAGGTGATGGCGAAGCGGTGCGCCTCGTCTCGCACCCGTTGCAGCAGGTAGAGGCCTTCGGAGGTGCGCGAGAGGACCACCGGATGGCTCTGGCCGCGCACCCAGACCTCCTCCAGCCGCTTGGCGAGGCCGACCAGGCTCACGTCGTCGATCTTCAGCTCGTCCAGGGCCCGGGCCGCCGCCGCGACCTGTGGCGCGCCGCCGTCGACGACGAGCAGGTTGGGCGGGTAGGCGAACTTCCGCGGGCGGCCCACCTCGGCGGCCGGCTCCTGCTCACGCACCTGCTCCTCGCGGTAACGAACGAAGCGCCGGCGGACGACCTCGTGGATCGACGCGGTGTCGTCGGTCTGGCCGTCCGGACCACCGGCGATGGAGAACCGGCGGTACTCCGACCGCCGCGGCAGGCCGTCCTCGAAGACGACCATGCTGGCGACGACGTTCGTGCCCTGGACGTGCGAGACGTCGATGCACTCGATCCGCAGCGGAGCCTCCGGCAGCTCCAGCGCTGCCTGGATCTCCGAGAGCGCCAGCGACCGGGCGGTGAGGTCGCTGGCCCGTTTCAGCCGGTGCTGGGTGAACGACTCCTTGGCGTTGCGTTCGACGGTTTCCATGAGAACGCGCTTGTCCCCGCGCTGCGGCACCCGCAGCGACACCCGTGATCCGCGCAGCCTGCCGAGCCACTCGACCAGTGCCTCGGCGTCTGGTGGTTCCTCCGGGACGAGCACCTCGCGCGGGACGTCTTCACCGGCGCCGTACACCTGGGAGAGGAACTGCTCGACGAGTTCCGGCGTACCCACGTCCTCGACCTTGTCCACGACCCAACCCCGCTGACCTCGGACCCGGCCGCCGCGGACGTGGAAGACCTGCACTGCCGCCTCCAGCTCGTCCTGGGCGAACGCGATCACATCGGCATCGGTGCCGTCACCGAGGACGACGGACTGCCGCTCCATCGCTCGGCGCAGCGCGCCTACGTCGTCGCGGAGCCGGGCCGCACGCTCGAACTCCTCGCTGCCGGCGGCGGACCGCATCTCCGCCTCGAGCTTGCGGATCATCTGGTCGGTCTGGCCGGACATGAAGTCCACGAAGTCGTCCACGATCTCGCGATGCTCCGGAGCGCTCACCCGACCCACGCACGGTGCGGAGCACTTTCCGATGTAGCCGAGCAGGCACGGCCGACCGACCTGGCTCGCCCGCCGGAAGACGCCGTTCGAGCAGGTTCGGGCGGGGAAGACGCGCAGCAGCAGGTCGAGGGTCTCCCGGATTGCCCATGCGTGCGCGTAGGGGCCGAAGTACCGGACGCCCTTCTTCTTGGGCCCACGCATCACCTGCAGGCGGGGATACTCCTCGAACAGCGTCACGGCGAGGCTGGGATAGCTCTTGTCGTCGCGGTACCGGACGTTGAACCGCGGGTCGAACTCCTTGATCCAGCTGTACTCCAGCTGCAGGGCCTCGACCTCGGTCTGCACGACGGTCCAGTCGACCGCGGCGGCGCTGGTCACCATCTGCCGGGTCCGCGCGTGCAGCGCCGAGATGTCCTGGAAGTACGACGACAGCCGGCTGCGCAGGCTCTTGGCCTTACCGACGTAGATCACCCGCTGCCGCTCGTCGCGGAACCGGTAGACGCCTGGCCGCTCGGGGATCGTCCCGGTTGGGGGACGGTACGTCGACGGATCAGCCACTGCCCGAGCCTACGTCGGCCCACCGGCTCCGACGTACCACTGCCGCTGCGGCCAACTGGTCACTTGCAACAACAAAACCTGCCCAGGAAAGGCTGTTCGTGACCAGTTCCCGCCTCTTTCGACGGCAGCCGCGGCGGCCCACATCGTCCGCCGCGCAGCGTTGACGTCGGTGACGATGAGCCTGTCTGCATGCACTCCACGTGCACTCCGGCCCCATGATCATGGTCATGACCAGCAGGCAGGATAGGCACCGTGGACGAAAGCCGAGAGTTCATCGAGCGGGCCAAGCCATTCGCCGAGGCCATCGCACCCCTGGCCTCGGCGCTCAGCACTGCGGCGCTCGAACCGAGGCAGCAAAAGGCGTTGCGAGAGGCGATCGAACAGGTGATTCGCAAGTGCCATGATGCTGTGCTGCCGATCATCCGCCCGGCAGGAGCGAGTGCCTCGGCCCGCAGCCTGGCCACAGAACTGGCAGTCGATTTGGCTATCTTGCGCTGGGGCCAGGAGCCGCGAAACGAGCACAGGCAGAAGCTCTTGCATTTGGATCACATCACGCCGGTCTCATGGATTCGCGTGAAGTGCGTCGATGCCCCGTCGGCGTCCGCCATCCGGCAGGTGTTGCATACGTACCTGCACGCAGCGTGGATCACGCCGGCTGAGAACGCGGAGCTCAACCGGCTGAAATACCGAAGCAAGCGCCCCGACCCGAGGGCGGCGTACAGGGAGCAGGCATTGAGGTGGACCCGTGGCCGACCTAATCTGCCGTTACCCGAGTGTGCAGCTTGTCATCTCCTCGCCCATCAATGCGTTGACTTCCCCGTCATCGCCCTGGCGGTCAGTGGTCGGTGCAGGAGTAGGTACGTCAGGAGCCACCGCCTTTCGGATGATGGGACGGCTACCCCTCGCGAGAGCCAGGCGCGGGGACGAGCATCCAACCGGTCAATGACGACAACGAAATCTGCCCGGGAATGGTCATGAGTGACCAGTTACGGCTCCGGTGTCCGGGGAGTTCGGCGGCGCGAGCAGGGCGCTGACCGGTGGCAGCTGCCACCCGCACCGCATCCGGTAATCGTCGACGATGACGGAGACACCGAGCAGGTTGGCTGCGACTCGCGCACCATGTCGTCGACGCCGAGCGCCTGGCTACCGGTCTCGGCCCAGTCGTCGAACAGGATCGCCTGGTCGCCCGGACCCAAAGCGTCCCAACGGATAAGCAGCTCGTGCTCGTGCTTCGATTCCGATCACGGCGGCCAGCCCCGACGTCCGGACGGCCCAGCCAGGCCGCGATCCACGACAGCCAGCGCGTCAGCACAACGAAGAACCGGCCAGAGGTCGGCGTGGCCACCGTCCCAGCGGAACATCGACAGCAGCGCCGCGCGAGCCGTGACCACGGCACGCTCAGTCACGTCGAGCGGCAAGTACGCAGGAGCCTTCAGCGGTCGGGAGGTGCGGCCGGGTCGTCCTCCTCCGGCTCGAAGGACGATGCTTCACCCTCCCCCATCAAGACGCCGGTCTCCTCGGGGGTGTCGGCTGCCGGTTGCTCGTCGTCCGCCCCGGCTTCGAGATCTCCGTCAACCCAGCGCTCGGTCATGTTGGTCCCTTCGTCGTCAGGCGGTGACCCGCTTCTTGGCAGCCACCTTCTTGGCCGGCTGCGGGCTCGGCCGGCCCGTACTTGATGCCTTGGCGTTTCCGCTGTCGGCCACCGCGCGCAGTCCACTGCCGCGGGCGAGCACCGGCCGAAGGAAGCGCCCAGTGTGGCTCTCCGGAACCGTAACGATGTGCTCGGGGGTGCCGGTCGCCACCACGGTGCCGCCGCCGTACCCGCCCTCGGGACCCATGTCGATGATCCAGTCCGCGGTCTTGATGACGTCGAGGTTGTGCTCGATGACGATCACCGAGTTGCCGCCGTCGACCAGCCGGCTGAGCACGCCGAGCAGCTTGCGGATGTCCTCGAAGTGCAGCCCGGTGGTGGGCTCGTCGAGCACGTAGACGGTGCGCCCGGTCGAGCGCTTCTGCAGTTCCGCGGACAGCTTCACCCGTTGTGCCTCGCCGCCTGACAAGGTCGGCGCCGGCTGGCCGAGCCGCACATAGCCGAGACCGACCTCGACCAGCGTGGTCAGGTGCCGGGCGATCGCCGGGATCGCCTGAAAGAACTCGGCGGCCTCCTCGATCGGCATGTCGAGAACCTCGGCGATGGTGCGGCCCTTGAAGTGGACTTCAAGGGTTTCCCGGTTGTAGCGGGCGCCCTTGCACACCTCGCAAGGCACGTAGACGTCGGGCAGGAAGTTCATCTCGATCTTGATCGTGCCGTCGCCGCGGCAGGCCTCGCAGCGGCCGCCCTTGACGTTGAACGAGAATCTCCCGGGCTGGTAGCCGCGGACCTTCGCCTCTGTCGTCTCGGCGAACAGCCGGCGGATGTGGTCGAACACCCCGGTGTACGTCGCCGGATTCGACCTGGGTGTCCGGCCGATCGGAGACTGGTCCACGCCGACGACCTTGTCGAGCTGGTCCAGCCCGCCCACCCGACGATGCCGACCCGGGACCTGCCGCGCGCCGTTGATGGCGTTCGCAAGGACGTTGTAGAGGATGTCGTTGACGAGCGTGGACTTGCCGGACCCGGACACCCCGGTGACCGCCACCAGGCAGCCGAGCGGGAAGGAGACCTCCACGTCGCGCAGGTTGTGCTCCCGCGCGCCGTGCACGGTCAACTCCCGGCCCCGCTTGGGTCGCCGCCGTTTCGCCGGTACGGCGATCGTCCGCCGGCCGGTGAGGTATGCCCCGGTGATCGAGTGTGGGCTGGCCAGCAGGTCCTCGACCCGCCCGCTCACGACCACCTGCCCCCCGTGCTCGCCCGCACCGGGGCCGATGTCCACGATCCAGTCCGCCACCCGAATCGTGTCCTCATCGTGCTCGACCACGATCAACGTGTTGCCCAGGTCGCGAAGTCGCACCAGGGTGTCGATCAGCCGACGGTTGTCCCGCTGGTGCAGCCCGATGGACGGCTCGTCGAGGACGTACAGGACCCCCACCAGCCCCGACCCGATCTGGGTCGCGAGCCGGATCCGCTGCGCCTCCCCGCCGGCCAACGTGGCCGCCGGCCGGCTCAGCGACAGATAGTCCAGGCCCACGTCGACGAGGAACCCGAGCCGAGCGTGTACCTCCTTGAGGATGGGCTCGGCGATCATCCGCTCGCGGTCGGTCAGCTCCACTTCCGCCAGCCACCCTGAGCACTGTCCGATGGACATCGAAGTGACGTCGGAGATCGACCGCTCGCCGACCCGCACCGCCAGCACCTCCGGCTTGAGCCGCGCGCCGCCGCAAGCCGGGCACGGCACATCGCGCATGTAGCCCTCGTACTTGTCCCGCATGAACTCGCTGTCGGTGTCGTCGCGCCGTCGCTCCAGGAACGGCACCACCCCCTCGAACGTGGCGTGGTAGGACCGTTCCCGGCCGTAGCGGTTGCGGTAGCGGACATGCACCTGCCGGTCCTGCCCGTGCAGGACGGTCTCCTGCACGACCGGCGGCAGCTTCTCCCACGGCGTCGTGAGGTCGAAGCCGAGCGAGTCGGCCAGCCCGGCCAACAGCCGGGTGAAGTATTCGGTGGTCTGCCCCGTGGACCAGGGCGCGATCGCGCCGTCGGCGAGGCTCCGCTCGGGGTCCGGGATCACCAGTTCCGGGTCCACCTCCTTGCGGGTTCCCAGCCCAGTGCACTCCGGGCAGGCGCCGTAGGGCGAGTTGAAGGAGAACGAGCGCGGCTCCATCGCCTCGAAGGACAGGTCGTCGTACAGGCAGGCCAGGTGCTCGGAGAACGTCCGCTCCCGGACGGGGTCGTGCTCGTCGCGGTCGACGAAATCCAGCAGCACCAGCCCGCCGGCCAGAGCCAGCGCAGTCTCAACCGACTCGGTCAGCCGGCGCTTGTTGCTCGGCCGGACCGTGAGGCGGTCGACCACAACCTCGATCGTGTGCTTCTCCTGCTTCTTGAGCTTCGGCGGCTCGATCAGCGAGTAGACGACCCCGTCGACCCGGGCCCGCGAGAACCCCTGCGTCTGCAGATCCGCGAACAGGTCGACGTACTCGCCCTTGCGCCCTCGAATGACCGGGGCCAACACCTGGAACCGCGTACCCTCCTCCATCTCCAGCACCCGGTCGACGATCTGCTGAGGGGTCTGCCGCGAGATCGGTCGGCCGCAGACCGGACAGTGCGGCCGACCGGCTCGGGCGTAGAGCAGCCGCAGGTAGTCGTAGACCTCCGTGATGGTCCCGACCGTCGACCGCGGGTTGCGGCTGGTCGACTTCTGGTCGATCGAAACGGCCGGTGACAACCCCTCGATGAAATCGACGTCGGGCTTATCCATCTGTCCGAGAAACTGCCGGGCGTACGCCGACAGCGACTCGACGTACCGCCGCTGGCCCTCGGCGAAGATGGTGTCGAAGGCGAGGCTGGACTTGCCGGACCCGGACAGGCCGGTGAAGACGATCAGGCTGTTACGGGGTAGATCGAGGTCGATATCGCGCAGGTTGTGCTCGCGCGCGCCGCGCACGACGAGACGGTCCATGCTGGTGGTTGCTCCCTGATCCCAAGCCGTCGGGCACTGCCCGACAGCCACCCTACGACCGCCTGCCGACAAGTCTGCGCGGGCTACAGGTTATCGAACGAACGTTCGACAGGCTACTCCGGCGCACCGGGGGTCGAACACCAGGGCGGCTCCGTTCGGTCGGGGTGTGATGAGGCGGCCGAACGGAGCGGACCAGATGGAGTCGGGGATGAGGGGATGCACCGACGTTGTACTCGCATTGACACGCTCCGTGGAGAGCGGCCTGGTGAACTCGTTGTGACCGAAAAGCCCCGCCCGGCTCCTGAGGACCCGGGCGGGGCAGCCGATCGGACTGCTAGCGGAGCTGACCGCGGATGGCGCCGGCGGGGTAGACGGCGTTGTGCACGTTGACGTAGTAGTCCTCCGGGTTCTTCTTGATGTCCCGTGCCAACACCGTGTCCACCGGTACGCAGCCCTCGATGTAGCTCGGATCGCTGGTGGCGATCAGCGGAGTGAAGTCGACGACGATATCGCCGGCCACGCCCGCCGGAGCTTCGTGGATGTGCGCGCCGGTAGGCGGTTCGATGCCGAAGTAGCGGATGCTGACGCACAACTGGCTCAGCAGGGGTTCGGGCCGGACGGCTGCCCGGCCCAGGCCGTTCGGGTCACCGGGCCCCGGGACCTCTTTGCCTCCGGTGAGGATGGTCGAGGATCCGCCGGCCGGGGCCGCCGAGGCGACGGACGTCAGGCCGAGGGTGGCCACCGCGGCGAGGGGAATGGCGATGAGGGCGACTCTGCGACGCATGGAACCTCCAGCGATCGGGTGGACGCACGCTTCTCGTGCACTTCAGAGAACACGCAGCGGATGCCCGTCCGGCTCAATACGGCAGAGTCGTGCTCATGAATGTGATCAGCCGTGAGGTCCAGCTGGCCTCCCGCCCGCACGGCCCACCGACCGCGGAGAACTTCGCGCTGGTGGAGCGGGCGCTGCCTGCGCTCGATGAGGGGCAGGTCCTCGTCCGCAACCTCGTCATGAGCGTCGACCCCTACATGCGCGGCAGGATGAACGACACCCCGTCGTACGTCCCGCCGTTCCAACTCGATCAAGGGATGGATGGCGGCGCCGTCGGCGAGGTGGTCGAGTCCCGCTCCGATGCGCTCGACGTCGGCGATATCGTCCTGCACGGTCTCGGTTGGCGTGACTACGCCGTCGGCGCCGCCCCTGGCTTTCGCCAGGTCGATCCGAGCGCCGCCCCGCTGTCGGCGTACCTCGGCGTACTCGGAATGCCCGGACTGACCGCGTACGCCGGTCTGCTCGAGGTCGCTGCCATGAAGGCCGGTGACGTCGTATTCGTCTCCGGCGCGGCCGGTGCGGTGGGCGGCACCGCCGGTCAGATCGCCAAGTTGAAGGGCGCAGCACGGGTGATCGGCAGCGCGGGCTCGGCTGCGAAGGTCGAGCATGTACTCGGACTGGGCTTCGACGCCGCATTCGACTACAAGAGGGAACCCGTACGCCGGCAGCTGCGAGACGCTGCCCCGGACGGGATCGACGTCTACTTCGACAACGTCGGAGGCGAGCACCTGGAGGCCGCGATCGGTTCGCTGCGGCCGCACGGACGGGTGGCGCTGTGCGGGGCGATCTCGGCGTACAACGAGACGTCGGCTCCGCCCGGGCCGCGCAATCTCGGGCTGGCCATCGGCAAGCGGCTCACCCTGCGCGGGTTCATCGTCAACGATCACAACCACCTGCGCAGCGTCTTCGCCGACGAGGTGGGCGCCTGGGTCCGTGCCGGCCGGCTGCGGTGGGAGCAGACCTCAGTGCAAGGTCTTGAGAACGCGCCCGCGGCGTTCATCGGTCTGCTGCGGGGAGAGAACACCGGAAAGATGGTTGTCGAGCTTTCGGGAGGTACGTCGTGAGCGAATACACCGGGAACGTCCAGGTCGGAGGTCCGCCCGACACGCGGATGCTGCCTGACCTGGAAATCACCAAGCTCGCGGTGGGCGATATGGACAACAACGCCTACCTGCTGAGGTGTCCGACGACCGGTGACGGCGTGCTGGTCGACGCCGCGAACGAGGCCGGCCGGCTGTTGGACCTGGTCGGTACGACGCCGCTGAAGACGATCGTGACGACACACCAGCACGCCGACCACTGGCAGGCGTTGGCCGAGGTGGTCTCGCAGACCGACGCGCAGACGGTCGCGCATCCTCTCGACGCCGCAGCGCTGCCGGTGACGGTGGACGACGTTGTCGAGGGCGGCGGGACGGTCACGGTGGGAGACGTATCGCTGGAGGTCGTCCACCTGCGCGGGCACACGCCCGGGTCTATCGCGCTACTACATCGTTCCGCCGACGGCTCCACACACCTGCTCACCGGGGACTCGCTGTTCCCGGGCGGTCCAGGCAAGACGTGGGCGCAGGAGGACTTCACGTCGCTGATGGACGACCTGGAGGCTCGGATCTTCGGCGTACTTCCCGACGACACCTGGGTCTATCCCGGACACGGCGCGGACACGACGCTCGGCGCCGAGCGGCCGTCCCTCCCGCAGTGGCGCGAGCGAGGCTGGTGAGTGCTGGCGTCGTCCTGCACATCGGACCACCCAAGACGGGTTCGACGTATCTGCAGAACATCGTCTGGCGCAACCGGGACGCTCTTCGCCGTCAAGGCCTCGAGTACCCGGCCGCGCATGACAACGAACACTTCCTCGCCGCGTACGACGTACAGGGCGGGGCCTTCGTCCACGCCGACCTGCCCGAAGCCGCCGGGACCTGGGAGCAGGTCGTCGCGCGTGTACACAACTACCCTGGGCGTTCGCTGATCTCGCACGAGATCCTCGCGCTGTCGCGGCCCCGGCACATCCAGCGGATCCTCGAATCGCTGCATCCTGCTCCGGTCGACGTGGTCGTCATGGGGCGTTGCCTCGCCGACGTACTGCCGTCGACCTACCAGGAGAAGGTCAAGCAGCGTGACCCTGACGTGAGCTGGCCCGACTTCCTAGGCAACTGTGACCGCCCGGACGGCATGTGGGGGCACCGGCTGGGACCACTCGTCGAACGCTGGCAGGCCGCGTTCGGTGCGCAGCACGTGCATGTCGTCACCGTGCCGCCCCGTGCTGTGCCTCGACGGCGGCTGCTGGATCGGTTCGCCCGCGTGGTGGGCTTCGAGGCCGCCGGGCTGGATGTCAGGCCCGCGGACACCAACGACTCGTTGGACATGCTCGACGTGGTGCTGCTGCAGCACGTCGTACGCCGGACTCGGGCCACCCTGAGTTGGCACGAGCATCGGGACCTGATGTCGCGGCTGGTTCCGGTGTTGAGGACGGCCGATCGACCGCGCCAACGCCTGCTCATGCCGGCGTCCGCACGCCGCTGGATGAAGCGGGAGGCGGCGGAGTCCATCCGGGCCGTTTCGGAGTCGGGCTGCCGTGTCTACGGCGATCTGGCTGACCTGCTCCCCCGTGCAGAGTGCTTCAGTTCCACTGGCTCGGGCTTGGCCGCCGTGTCGACGGCTGAGGTGTTGGAGGCCGCTGTCGACGCGTTGCTCACCACCGCGTTTCGGGCCGATTCGTAAGCTCGTGCGATGGCGGACCTCGAGCAGCTGACGGCGCGGCTGGACCGGGTCGTGAGTGAGCTGGCTATCCGGCGGCTCGCCCACGAGTACTGCCATGGCGCCGACAAGCAGGACATCGCGCGCTGGGCCGGCGTCTGGTCCGAGGACGCGGTGTGGGCGCTCGGTCACGGGCAGGACGCCGTCGGCCTCGCCGCCATCTGCGACGCGGTGCGGGGGCAGTGGGGCGCCTTTCGGCAGATGCACCACTGGACCGCCAACCTGGTGGTCGAGATCGACGGCGACAGCGCCACCGGCGAGGCCGACGTGGACATCTCGGTCGAGCTGGCCGACGGCGTGTGGGTGCGAGGCGGCGCCACGTACCGCGACCGCTATGTACGCCGCGACGGCGCGTGGAAGATCATCCGGCGAGAGCCCGGCTCCGACTTCTACTACGCCCCTCTGCCTCCGGGTGTCGGCGGTGACCCTCTGCCTCCGAGTGTCGGCCCGCCCCCGCGAACGCCGACGGAGACTGACGGCTACGGCGCCAGCCTTGGCGGGTAGGGCTGGCTGTCCGCCTCGGTCGTGACGTCGGCGGCGTGGTCATCGACAGCCGCTGCCCTGGCGTCTGGGGCAGCGGTGTCCGGCGAGACCGACTCGCCGAGGGCACTGCTCGGGGCGCGATTGGCGGCGGTGGGCAGGTGCTTCCCCCACCACCGCAGGATGTGCTCGAACCGGGCGATCCGGTGCGACGGCAGGCCGGAGCGGCTCAGCTCGTGCCCTTCGCCGGGGAAGAGCAGGAGTTCGGTGTCGACGTCCCGCAGCTTCAATCCGACGAAGAGCCGCTGACCCTGCTCGACCGGACAGCGCCAGTCGTGCTCGGAGTGGATGACCATGGTCGGCGTCGCTATCCGATCAACGAACGCCAGCGGGTTCTGCGCGGCCACCCGCTCCGGGTCGGTCCCGCAGTACTCCTCGGGGAAGAACCAGCCGATGTCGCTGGAACCGACAAAGCTGACCGGCTCGTTCATCGCGCGTTCGCTGATCGCCGCCACGAAACGGTCGGTGTGCCCCACGAGCCACGTCGTCATGAAGCCGCCGTAAGAGCCACCCATGACTCCGACGCGGTTCGCGTCCAGGTCGGGCTCCTCCAACGCCGCGTCGAGAAACGCCAGGATGTCGGCGCTGTCACGGTTGCCCATGTCGTGCCGGATGATCCGACCGTGCGCCGAGCCGTACCCTGCCGAGCCCCGGGGGTTGCACATCACGACGGCGTATCCCGCTGAGGCGTAGACCTGCGCCTCGTCGAACAGGGTCCAGCCGTACTGCGCGAACGGGCCGCCGTGGACCGACAGGATGACCGGGTGCGGACCCTCACCGTCGGGCCGGACGATCCAGCCGTGGACCGGGTAACCGTCATCCGATGCCGTCTCGAACGCGGCCAGCTCGTGCAGCCTGCCGGTGCCCGCCAACTCTTCGCCGTAGGACGTCAGCACCCGCTCCTCGCCGCCGTCGTCGCGAACGGCGATCACTTCACCGATGTCCCCCGGTGCGGCGACGGTCGCCACGATGACTCCCGCGGCCGCGTCGTGCCCGCGCACCTGACGCTGGCCACCGAGGATCGTCGCGGGAGCGCCGCCGTCCCACGGATACCGGACCAGCTCGACCGCTCCGCGGGCGAGCCGGCCCACGAGCAGACCACGATCGGTGACGGTGATCCGCGGCGTTCCCTCGGACAGATCGTCGGCCTCCGGATCGGAGTGTCGGGTCGGCTCCGCGGACGCGTCCACAGGCACCGACCAGAGCCCGGACTGGTTGGCGACGAAGTCGCGGCCGTTCGGGCCGAGGTCGCCCGACCCGAGGAACCAGACGGTGGATCCGTCGGGGCTGAACACCGGCGTACCGGTAGCGGTCCGAGTGCGGGTGAGGGCACGAAGGTCCGAGCCGTCTCGGTTGCAGACGAAGACGTCTTCGGCCAGGTCGAATTCGTGTCCCTCGTGCCGGGCGGAGACGAACGCCAGCCGGCCGCCGTCCGGGCTCCAGGCGACGTCGGCGTGATCGTGGTCGCCGTCGGTGATCTGCACCGGCTCGGCGTCCTCGTCCACCGCATTGATCACGAATACGTGCTGGCGCCGGTCGTTCGTGAAGCCCAGATTGTCGATCCGGTACTTCACCGACCTGATCAGCCGTGGCGCCTCTTTGTCTGGACTGACCTTCTCTGCGGTGCCGTACCGGCCCTCCTCGGGGACCCGGGCGACGTAGCCGATCGCGGTCGAGTCCGGACTCCAAACCGGCGCGCCCGCGCCCAGCGGCTGGTCGGTCAGGCAGCGCGGATCTCCGCCGTCCATCGCCATGACGTGCAGCTGCGGCTTACCGCCCTCCACGCCCCGGAGGAACGCCAGCCAACGGCCATCGGGTGAGATCCGAGGCTCACTGTCCTTGGTTCCGTGGGTCAGCTTGCGCGGCGGCTTTCCGTCGGTGGGCACCCGCCACAGCTGTGAGCGGTACTCGTTCTCGTCGAGATCCAGCCTCGTCACCGCGACGACGACAATCTTGGCGTCGGGACTGAGAGTGGGTACGCCGGGGATGCGCAGATGCGCGAGATCAGCAGGCAACATGGCTGGCACCGTAACCCATACTCGTTAGCACTCCTAACGAGAAGGGCGGCCGGCACGCTAGGGTCCGGACTCATGACCCGGACCCTGTACGCCGGCGGGCAGGTCTTCGACGGAACCGGCACTCCACCCGCCGGCGCCGATGTGGTGGTCGAGGACGGTCGGTTCGTGCAGATCGGCAGCGGCCTTGACGGCGACGCGCGGATCGACTGCACCGGAAAGACACTGCTGCCCGGCCTCATCGACTGTCATGTGCACGTCATGTTCAGCGGAATCGACCTGCTGCGGATGGTGCAGACACCGTTCAGCTATCCCTTCTACGAGGCGATCCACAACCTGCGGGTCACCCTGGATCAGGGGATCACCACTGTGCGCGACGCCGGCGGCGCCGATCTCGGTGTCCAACAGGCCGTGGCGGACGGCCTCATCAGCGGCCCACGGATGCAGATCTCGCTGAACATGATCAGCCAGACCGGCGGCCATGGCGACGACTGGATGCCGTTCGGTGCTTCGCTGCCGCTGCTCATGGAACATCCGGGCCGGCCGAGCGGCATCGTCGACGGCCCGGCGGAGATGCGACGCAAAGTCCGGGAGCTGATCCGTAACGGCGCGGATGTGATCAAGGTCGCCACCAGCGGCGGGGTGCTGTCCGCGCGTAGCGACCCTCGGCACGGGCACTTCCGGGACGAGGAGATCGCCGTCCTGGTCGAGGAGGCCACCGCCGCCGGACGGTTCGTGATGGCCCACGCCCAGGCCACCGACGGCATCAAGCTCGCCATCCGCAACGGAGTGCGGTCCATCGAGCACGGCATCTTCCTCGACGACGAGGCGATCGAGATGATGCTCGCCGCCGGAACCTGGCTGGTGCCGACGCTGGCAGCGCCGCGGGCCGTCCTTGACCTCGCGGACGCTGGCGCCGGCTTGCCGCAGACCGTGATCGACAAAGCAAGGATGGTCGTGGATATCCACGTCGAGTCGGTACGCCGGGCGATCGACGCCGGTGTGGCGGTGGCGATGGGCACCGACAGCGGGGTGGGCACGCACGGCTACAACCTGCGCGAGGTCGCGCTCATGACCGAGTGCGGGATGACCCCGGGCCAGGCGCTGCACGCCACCTCGCTGTCGGCGGCCCGGCTGCTTGGGATCGACGACGAACTCGGCTCGATCGAGGTGGGCAAGCGGGCCGACCTCGCCCTCGTCGACGGCGACCCGCTGGACGTAGCCACGCTGGGCGCCCGCATCCGCAGCGTCTACGCCGACGGGCGGCTGGTTGCTGCCCCGGGTGCGGGTCGTGAGCGCCCGGTAGGACAGGGCGAAGCCGGCGAGTAACACCTGAGCCGGTGGGCTGCAGCCCACCGGTCAACCGTCACCCAGCGCGCGGCTGAGCCACCGCTCAGGACTCGCTGGGCCCCAACGGTGCCCTCGCCGCGCGGGAGCTGGCGGCTGCGGGTTCCTTGAGCTCGACGAAGAGCGCGTACGAGTCGGTGTCGCCGGTGTTCTGGCCGGAATGCTCCTGGGCGCTGACCCACCGCGCCTGCCCTGCCTGCAGCTCGACGTCCACGTGCCGGCCGTCGGCCAGTATCCGCCTGCGGAAGGCGCTCAGCGTGTACATGAGGCTGTCCGGATGAGCATGCCAGCTTGTGCCTTCGCCCGGCTTGTCCTTGTACTCGAGCACCCGAACCCGGTCGTTCTCGAAGACGACCGTGTAGTGATCGGGGTCCGTTGTCGCCGGGTCCCGGGTCATGACCGCCTCACCATCCCAGTAGTGCCGCGCTTGCCTGAGTATATATGCTACTGCGATACCATGATGTGATGCAAGTACCATATGAACTAGCCGGGCGCCAGCGGCAGAAGTCGCGCACTCGCGAAGCTCTGGTGGCGGCCACCCGCAAGCTGCTTGCGCAGGGTGGGACGCCGACGGTGGAGGAGGTCGCCGCCGCCACGGGCATCTCCAGGACCACCGCATACCGGTACTTCCCCAACCAGCGCGCCCTGCTCCTGAGTGCGCATCCGGAGACGCTGCAGCGGTCGCTGCTGCCCGACGACGCACCCGGCGATCCCGAGACCCGGCTGGATCTGGTCATGGAAGCCTTCATCCGCACGACGGTCGAGTGGGAACCGCAGTTGCGAGCGTCCCTGCGGTTGTCCCTTGAACCCGGCGCGGACCAGCCGTTGTTACGCGGAGGACGCGCGATCGGCTGGATTGAGGACGCCCTGGCCCCCCTGCGCGACACGAATCCCGAGGTCGACATACGCCGGCTAGCTGTGGCAATTCGATCCGCCACCGGTATCGAGGCCCTGGTGTGGCTCACCGACATCGCCCACCTGCCCCGAGCCGAGGCAACAGGGCTCATGCGCTGGTCGGCCCGTGCTCTGCTGCAGGCAGCGGTCGCCGGCCGCGCGCAGCTCGCGGCGGAGCGGCGCCCACCCAACTGACGGGGTTGCCTCCTCCACGACGTGGAATGACGCCAACCCGGCGCAACGTCCGTGGAACTGAGCGCCATGGCGGCCAGACGTACGGACGTAAGCGATGCGGCTACTAGCGGGTCGCGGCGTCCATTCCGCGCAGTTCCCGCTTCAACTCGTTGATCTCGTCGCGGAGCCGGGCAGCGAGCTCGAACTGCAGTTCGCGGGCAGCGGCGAGCATCTGATGGGACAACTGCTGGATCAGGTCGGCGAGTTCGGCCCGCGGCATCGCGGCCACGTCGAGCGCCGACGCCCCCTTGGTCATCCGCGAGGACAACCCGGGAACCGGCGACTTGCCCCGCGACTGCTGCCGCCCCGAACCGCCGAGCACCCGCTGGGCGGCCCGGTCGGCATCGGCAGCGTCGTTGTAGATGTCGTCGAGGATGTCGTTGATCTGCTTGCGCAACGGCTGCGGGTCGACCCCGGCGGCCGTGTTGTGGGCCACCTGCTTGGCCCGCCGCCGGTTCGTCTCGTCGATCGCCTTGGCCATCGACGGAGTGATCTTGTCCGCGTACATGTGGACCTGGCCGGACACGTTGCGCGCCGCCCGTCCGATGGTCTGGATCAGTGACGTCCCGGAGCGCAGGAAGCCCTCCTTGTCGGCATCCAGGATCGACACCAGCGACACCTCGGGCAGATCCAGACCCTCCCGGAGCAGGTTGATCCCGACCAGCACGTCGAAGTCGCCCTTGCGCAGCTCCCGCAGCAGCTCGACCCGCCGCAGGGTGTCGACCTCGGAGTGCAGGTAGCGCACCCGGATGCCCAGCTCCAGCAGGTAGTCGGTGAGATCCTCGGACATCTTCTTGGTCAGCGTCGTGACGAGCACCCGCTCGTCGCGTTCGGCCCGCACCCGGATCTCGTGCACGAGGTCGTCGATCTGGCCCTTCGTCGGCTTCACCACGACCTCGGGATCGACCAGGCCGGTCGGCCGGATCACCTGCTCGACGAACTCGCCCTTCGCCCGGCCCAGCTCGTAAGGCCCCGGCGTCGCGGACATGTAGATGGTGTCCCCGATCCGGTCGAGAAACTCCTCGAACTTCAGTGGACGATTGTCAACTGCGGACGGCAATCGGAAACCATGCTCGACCAGCGTCCGCTTCCGGCTCATGTCCCCCTCGTACATCCCGCCGATCTGCGGCACCGTGACGTGCGATTCGTCGATGACCAGCAGGAAGTCCTCGGGAAAGTAGTCCAGCAGGCAGGCCCCGGCCGAGCCCGGCGCCCGAGCGTCGATGTGCCGCGAGTAGTTCTCGATCCCGGAGCAGAACCCGACCTGCCGCATCATCTCGATGTCGTACGTCGTACGCATCCGGAGCCGCTGCGCCTCGAGGAGCTTGCCCTGACCCTCGAGTTCGGCCAGCCGCTCGGCGAGCTCGGCTTCGATGGTGCCGATCGCGCGTTCCATCTTCTCCGGACCGGCCACGTAGTGGGTGGCCGGGAAGATGAAGATCTCCTCCACCTCGCGGACGACCTCACCGGTCAGCGGATGCAGGAAGTACAGCCGTTCGACCTCGTCGCCGAACATCTCCAGCCGGAAGGCCAGCTCCTCGTACGCCGGAAAGATCTCGATGGTGTCGCCACGGACTCGGAACGTCCCCCGGGAGAACGACAGGTCGTTGCGGCTGTAGTGGATGTCGACCAGCCGCCGTAGCAGCCGGTCGCGGTCCAGCTCCTGGCCGATCTTCAGCCGGACGCTGCGGTTGAGGTACTCCGCCGGGGTGCCCAGGCCGTAGATGCACGACACGGTGGCGACGACGACGACGTCCCGCCGGGTCAGCAGGCTCATCGTCGCGGAGTGCCGCAGTCGCTCGACCTCGTCGTTGACCGAGGAGTCCTTCTCGATGTAGGTGTCGGTCTGCGGGACGTACGCCTCGGGTTGGTAGTAGTCGTAGTAGGAGACGAAGTACTCCACCGCGTTGTTCGGCAGCAGCTCGCGGAACTCGTTGGCCAACTGGGCGGCGAGGGTCTTGTTCGGCGCGATGATGAGCGTCGGCCGCTGCAGCCGCTCCACCAGCCAGGCGGCCGTCGCCGACTTGCCGGTCCCGGTGGCTCCGAGCAGAACGACGTTCTTGCCCCCCGCCTCGATCCGCTGCTGGAGCTCCTCGATCGCGGTCGGCTGGTCACCGGACGGCGAGAAGTCGCTGACCACCTCGAAGCGGCCGTGGGTGGGGATGAGTTCGGTATCGGTACGCACGCCGTCGACCATAAGACCGCCCACCGACATTTTCTTCCGCGACGGAGACGCGAGGGCGGCTACGGCGACGGCCGGATCAGCAGCGCCGCCCGCAAACTCTGCGCCACGCCGGTCAAGCGATCGTGCAGTGCACCGAGCCAGGCGGGGCCGCGCCCGCCATGGGCGGGACCCTCCAGGGCGAGCATCAGCCGGCCGTACGTCGCCGCGGCGGACAGTCGCTGCAGCGACGAAACTGCACGTTCCTCCCCGAAATCCAGGTCGGCGACCTCACGGTAACCGCGCAGCAGCGCCTGTCCGACCGCGGAATCGGTGGCCGGCCGATCCAGGCAATCAATTGGCTGCGCGTCGCGCACGGCCATCGCGGCGTCGGCCAGCGGCCACGACAACGCCATGTCGTCAAGGTCGAAGAACACCGGCCCTCCTGGTCCCCAGGCGGCGTTGTCCGGCTGTGGATCACCGTGTACGAGCGTCGTGGGAGGCCCCAGCAGAGCCAGGCAACGCTCGCCGGCCAGTCCGACAGCATCGAGCAGCTCGGCATCAGGAGCCACCGAGCCCACCCCGGCGACGACGGCGTCCGGCCACGCGGCGAGTGCCGAAGCATCGACCGATCGACCTGCTTGGTGCACCCGGGCGAGCGACCGGCCCCAGCGCAGCAGATCCGCCTCGCCGAGGTCGGCCAACTCCAGGTAACGCCCCGGAGCGCTGGCGATCAGGCTCGCGTGCATGCGGCCGACGTCGGGAAGCCCCGGCTCGAAGACCTCGACCAGTCGGCCTGACGTGCTGGGCAGCGGCGCCGTCACCGGGGCTCCCGCGGCGGCCAGTGCCGCCGCGACCCGCACGTTGGTTCGCGCTTCGCCGAGGGCGCGGTCACGCACCGGGGTCAGCCGCAGGTAGCCACCCGGCGTGGCGAGGACAAAGGCCGCGCTGGTCCGAACGTATCGGGCAGTCCCTGCGGGAACCGTCCAACGCAGGCCGGCCTCGTCGGCAACCGGGCTGCTGCCGTCGTCGCGCACCGAGGCAGCCAGCGCTGCCAGCCGGGCCAGCTGCATCATCAGATCGATTCTGGCCCGCGGTGCTGCATCGGGCACCCGAAATAGGCGATCGACGGCTCGGCTAGCGTTGGGATGCCCGGCCAGCAGGCTTCGGGAAGCTGGCGAGAGGACGTCGATGCAGGTCTGGCCCGGTACGGCGTACCCCCTCGGTGCGACCTTCGACGGAACCGGCACGAACTTCGCGCTGTTCAGCGAGGTCGCGGAGCGGGTGGAGCTGTGCCTCGTCGACTCCGACGGCAACCAGAGCAGTGTGGACCTGCCCGAGATGGACGGCTTCGTCTGGCACGCCTACCTGCCCGGCATGCACCCCGGCCAGCGTTATGGCTACCGGGTCCACGGCCCGCACAAGCCGGCGGAAGGCCTGCGCTGCAACCCGGCCAAGCTGCTGCTCGATCCCTACGCCAAGGCGATCCAGGGCGCCATCGACTGGGACGAGGCGCTGTTCGACTACCGCTTCGACGACGGCAGCGTCAACGACGACGACTCCGCGCCGCACACGATGCGATCGGTCGTGATCAATCCGTTCTTCGACTGGCACAACGACCGACCCCTGCGTACGCCGTACCACGAGACGGTCATCTACGAAGCACACGTCAAGGGCTTCACCCAACTGCACCCGGACATTCCTGAGGAGCTGCGCGGAACGTACGGCGCGATCGCCCACCCGGCGGCGATCGGGCACCTCCAGCGGCTCGGGGTGACCGCCATCGAGTTGATGCCCGTACACCAGTTCGTGCAGGACCACGGCTTGCACGAGAAGGGGCTGGCCAACTTCTGGGGCTACAACACGATCGGCTTCTTCGCTCCGCACAACGCCTACAGCGGTTCCGGCCAGCGCGGCGAGCAGGTCGCGGAGTTCAAGGGGATGGTGCGCACCCTGCACGAGGCGGGCATCGAGGTCATCCTCGATGTCGTCTACAACCACACCGCCGAGGGCAACCACCTCGGTCCCACGCTGGGCTTCCGCGGGATCGACAACAGGTCCTACTACCGACTGGTGGACGACGACCCCCGGTACTACATGGACTACACCGGCACCGGGAATTCCCTGAATGTCCGTCATCCACACGCGCTGCAGCTGATCATGGACTCCCTCCGGTACTGGGTCCTGGAGATGCATGTGGACGGGTTCCGCTTCGATCTTGCCTCCGCGTTGGCGCGAGAACTGCACGATGTCGACCGGCTGTCGGCGTTCTTCGACCTGGTCCAGCAGGATCCGGTCGTCAGCCAGGTCAAGTTGATCGCCGAGCCGTGGGACATCGGCGACGGCGGTTACCAGGTCGGCAACTTCCCGCCACTGTGGACCGAGTGGAACGGCAAGTACCGTGACACCGTCCGCGACTTCTGGCGCGGTGAGCCCGGCACCATCGGGGAGTTCAGCGCCCGGCTGACCGGTTCCTCGGACCTCTACGAGCATTCCGGGCGGCGACCGGTCGCGAGCATCAACTTCGTGACCGCGCACGACGGCTTCACGCTGGCCGATCTGGTCAGCTACAACGACAAGCACAACGAAGGCAACGGCGAGGGCAACGGCGACGGCGAGAGCCACAACCGGTCCTGGAACTGCGGCGTCGAGGGGCCGACCGACGATCCTGCGGTCCTGGCGCTGCGAGCACAGCAGCGCCGCAACTTCCTGGCCACCCTGTTCCTGTCACAAGGCGTACCGATGCTCCTGTACGGCGACGAACTCTGCCGAAGCCAGGCAGGCAACAACAACACGTACTGCCAGGACAACGAGCTGACGTGGATCGACTGGTCGGCCAAGGACGACGACCTCGTGGCGTTCACCGCGACGCTGGTCGAGCTGCGGCGTACGCACCCGATCTTCCGGCGTCGGCGGTTCTTCGACGGCAGACCGGTGGGCCGAGGCGAGGGCGAACCGCTGCCGGACCTGGCGTGGCTCACCCCCGGCGGTCACGTGATGACGCAGGAGGACTGGGGATCGGGCTTCGGCAAAGCCGTGACGGTCTTTCTCAACGGCCTCGGCCTTCGCGCGCCCAACACCCGCGGCGACCGGATCACCGACGACTCGTTCCTGCTGTGCTTCAACGGCCACGACGAATCCATCGACGTCACCCTGCCGCCGGCGGAGTACGCCGCCAGCTGGGAGGTGGTCGTGGACACCTCGCTGACCGACCACGACGAGACGACGTACGACGCCGGTGCGAGGCTCGGCCTACCCGGCCGTGCCCTGGTTGCGTTGCGCAGGACCGAGTGACAGGGGTGGTGCCTGTCTCGGCACCGAGGTCGACGTACCGCCTGCAGTTCAGCGCGGCCTTCCGGCTGCAGCAGGCCGCGGAACTCGTGGACTATCTGCGGGACCTGGGGGTCTCACATGCGTACGCATCGCCGCTGATGGCGGCGACGCAGGGATCGACGCACGGCTACGACACGGTGGACTTCTCGCGCGTCGACGAGGAGCGCGGGGGGGCCGAGGGCTTCGCCGCCTTCGATGCGGCGCTGCGCGACCACGGCGTCCGCCTAGTCCTCGACATCGTCCCCAATCACATGGGCGTCGCGGTACCCGACGTGAACCCCTGGTGGTGGGACGTCCTCCGCCACGGCCGGTACGCCGAAAACGCACCGGCACTCGACGTGGACTGGGACTTCGGCGACCAGCGGCTCCGAATCCCGGTACTCTCCGACTCCCCGAACGCGCTCGACGACCTGCAGGTGGAGTTCGGCGAACTGCGCTACGCAGACCACCGCTTCCCGCTGGCCGCGGACAGCGACACCGAGGGCGGCACACCCCAAGAGGTGCACGACCGCCAGCACTACGAGCTGATCAGCTGGCGGCGGGCCGACACCGACCTGAACTACCGACGGTTCTTCGCAATCAACGAACTCGCCGCGGTCAGGGTGGAGCGGCCGGAGGTCTTCGAAGCGGTGCACTCGCTCGTGCTGAGCTGGGTCGAGGACGGCGCGGTCGACGGGCTGCGAATAGACCACCCGGACGGTCTGGCCGATCCGGGCGGGTACCTGCACCGGTTGGCCGCTGCCGCACCTGAGGCCTGGCTGGTGGTCGAGAAGATCCTGCAACCCGGAGAGCTGCTGCCCGACTCGTGGCCGGTCGCCGGAACGACCGGCTACGACGCGCTGAACGAGATCGGCGGCGTCTTCATCGACCCGGCCGGCGAGCAGGCGTTGACCGATTTGGACACGGAGTTGGTCGGAGCGCCGGTCGAATACCCGGCGCTGGTGCGCTCGTGCAAGCGGGCGGTCGCCGACGGCATCCTCAATTCTGAGGTGCGCCGGCTGGCTCGCCTGGTTCCCGACCTGCCCGGCGCGGCGGATGCGCTGTCCGAGCTGCTCGCCTGCTTTCCCGTCTACCGCTCATATCTGCCGGACGGCGCGCACTACCTGCAGCAGGCCGTCGACTACGCAGTTACGACGCGCCCGGACCTGTCCGCGGACCTGGCAACCTTGTACGAGCGGCTACTCGTCGCGGACAGCGAGTTGGCCGTCCGCTTCCAGCAGAGCAGCGGCATGGTCATGGCCAAAGGGGTCGAGGACACCGCGTACTACCGCTGGAGCCGGTTCGTCCCACTCAACGAAGTGGGCGGTGACCCGACCCGGTTCGGGCTGACACCGGAGGAGTTCCACGCGGCCTGTTCACGGCGGCAGGAGCAGCACCCGAACGGCATGACCGCGCTGTCCACGCACGACACCAAGCGCAGCGAGGACGTCCGGGCCAGACTTGCCGTGCTCGCCGAAATCCCGCAGGCATGGGCCAACGTGGTGCGACGCTGGAACGAGCTGGCGCCGCTGTCGGACCGGCCGCTCGCGCACCTGCTGTGGCAGAACATTTTAGGCGCCTGGCCGCTGGACCGGGAGCGGGCGCACGCCTACGCGCGCAAGGCGGCCCGCGAGGCCGGTGTCTCCACTACCTGGGCCGATCCCGACCAGGACTTCGAGCGGCGGATGCACGAGCTGGTCGACACCGCCTACGACCATCCGGAGATGGGCGTGGAGCTGGTCGTGGACCGGATCAAGAACTTCGGCTGGTCCAACTCGTTGGGCATGAAACTGCTGCAGCTGATGATGCCCGGCGTACCGGATGTGTATCAGGGCACCGAGATCTGGGACCACTCGCTCGTGGACCCCGACAACCGGCGCTGGATCGACTTCGACCACCGGCGTGACCTGCTGCGGCGACTGGACGACGGCTGGCAACCGCAGGTGGACGCCACCGGTGCAGCCAAGTTGCTCGTCGTCTCCCGGGCGCTCCGGGTCCGCGCTGCCCGGGCGCTGTCGGAGTACTCGTCGGCCATCGCGCAGGGGCCGGCGGCAGCGCACCTCATCGGCTTCGACCGGGGCGGCGTCATCGCGCTGGCCACCCGGCTGCCGCTGCGCCTCGCTGCTGCTCAGGGCTGGGGGGAGACCGAGGTCGATCTACCGGCTGCCGACTGGTCGGATGCGTTTACCGGGACCCGGTACGCCGGAGGACCCCGGCTGGTCGCCGACCTGTTCGACCACTACCCGGTCGCCCTCCTCGTCGCTGAGTAGTTGAGCGGGCGGGTTCAGCGCTCGGACCTGTCACCGCTCAAGGACGGGGGTCGACCCGTGGTAGTCGCCGGTCGCTGTTAGCCGGCTCAGCCGACGACACGGGTCCGGGTCTGCGCGGTGTTGTTCGCCACGGCCGGGTCGTACCGCGAGGAATCGACCAGCGCGACCGCCGTGAAGCTTCCCGACGCGGCGCGCACCTTGCCTGTCACGGTGTACGTCACCTGGTCACCCGGCTGGATCACCCCCGACCGGAACACCACGCTCGACCCGCCGCCTGACGTCGGCGGTGCGGTCGAGGTGATCCGGAACGCCGAGGCCGGTGTGAAGCGCACCGTCGTCGCAGCCGAAGCTGGCAGCTCACCGTTGTTCATCACCGTCACGGTGTACGTTGCCTGCCCCTGCGCCGGCCGCTGAGCCGGACCGGAAACCGCCACGGACATGTCCGCTTGATCTTGCACCGTCTCGTTGAACGACACCCGCGCCCCGTCAGGGTTCCGGCCACCGCAGCCCGCGTCGAACACCGCATCCAACGCGTCGTCCCCGTTCAGATCACCCAACCGGAGATTCCCGTCCGTACCGGTCACCCGCGGGAAGTCGAACTGCGGCGGCGCGAACCCGCCCGCACCGTCACCCAGGAAGACCGCCCCACCCTGATTCGAGCTTGACGGCGGCGAACAGAACGCGAGGTTTGAGATAAACAGGACGTCGAGATGCCCGTCGCCGTCGATGTCCCCGATCTCCGGCTCGTTGTCGCAGCAGTTGGGCGATGGAACATACCTCGGCGCCGTGAATGTTCCGTTCGCGCGCCCGAGATACACCGCGAAGGACTCTGGGCCGCCGCTGGGGCCCGCCACGATGTCCAGGACACCATTTTCGTCCAGATCCGCCAGGTCCAGGTCGGACGGCCACGGGTTGAAGTCTCCGTCGTCGAATGGCAGGTCGATCCGGGTGAAGGTCTCGTCGCCGTTGCTGGTCAGCACGACGACGATCGGTTCGCCGGGGACGCCGCCGATCAGGTCGTCGACGCCGTCAGCGTTCAGGTCGCCCGCGTCGGACAGCAACGGCACCGCGAGAGATTCGACGCGCGGGAACAGACCGGTCCCGTCGCCGAACGCCACGACCCCGGGTAAACCGCCCAGAGCCACGTCCAGCTGCCCATCGCCGTCGAAATCTCCGGTGTGTGGCAGGTCGTACGTACTCACCCGGTAGGTCGCGACCGTGGTCACCGGCCCAGGCATCAGCTCCCCGGACCCGTCGTTCAGGAAGACCTGAAGCTTTCCCGCGAGGTCGGAGTCGAAGCCGATGTCGTGGAACGCCGTGACGTCGGGACTCCCGTCGCCGTCGACGTCGTCGACGGACAGGTAGCTGACCCGCTGGCTGAACCCCGATGAGTAGAAAATCGCCGGCTCGAAGGCGCCTGCGCCGGTCCCGAAGGCGACCGACAAACCGCCTGACTGGCCCGCGGCGATGTCCAAGGCGCCGTCGCCGTCGAAGTCGGCCAACTCCAGGTCGGCGCCATCGGTACCAGGCACGAAGCTCAGGGCCGAGAACCGGACGTCCAGCACGCCCGCCGAAGCCGACAACGGCTGCCCCACCACCACCGCCGCCACGACCCCGGCCACACCCACGCCACGCCACAACCGACTCATCCTCAACCCCTTGTCATTTTCCCGGGCAGTGACCACAGGCAGCACGTCCTCGACAGCTCTCGAGCAGGCCGGGGTCCGCAAGCTGATCGGCGTGGTTCGCGCGGTCCCGCGACATTCGCATGGGGTCGACGACCGATGGGTGGGTCCAAGGCCGCCACTCCGGGCCGCAGCGGCGTACGCCGGGGCGAGATCGTCCGGGCTCGGCCAGTCGAGGGACTTGCATAGCGCGGGATCCATCTGCACGGCGTGGGAGATGATCGACACGCCGAGTGCACCGAGCAGCTTCTTGGCCACCGATGCCAGCGTCGTCGCCAATGGCAACGTCGCCCTCACCTGGGCCGGGTCCACGTTCGAGGGGGCGGTCGACGTGCGCGACGAGTTCGAATCGTTCCAGTCCGACATCGGGCTCCGCGGATCCGTCACCCTGGAGCTGGCGGCCGAGACCGCGGGTGATCTCGGGGGACCCTGGAGCTGGCCTCCTTGGGCTTCCCCGCGTTCGAGATCGGCACAGCGTTTTCCAAGGCCGATGCCGCAACCAGCGTGCGCGCGACCACGACACCGACGTTCCTTCCGGAGGTCGGGCTGCCGGACCAATGCGCTGTCGTTCGATGCCACCGTCGAGGTGGAGCTGACCACGACCTTCCTCGTGTCGATCTCCGGCATCCCGTACGGCGGCCCAGTGCTCGCCGCGTCGTTGGGCATCGAGTTGGACGTCGACCTCCAGGACCAGCCGTGGTGGACCCTCGACGGGCTGGCCGGGTTGAAGTACGGGTGGTCGATGCCCGATCTGCTGGGCGCCCCGAACCGCCGCGGAGGATGCCGACAACTCGTGCCCAACAGCCGCTGGAACATCGCCCAGGCCTAAGAGGACCCCCTGGAGCCGATGTGTCGACCCGCTGGTCGCGGGCGTTCGACATCTCAACCAGGACCACGCCGGCGCAGTCCAACCGGTCGGCGACGAGTTCGTGGTCGTCGAGAACGACTCCAGCCCGTGGATGACGACGCTCGACGCCGCCGGCAACCCGACGTGGCAGCAGACCGACGACCCGGCCTCGGGAAGCCAGGGCAGGCAGGCGTGCGCGCACTGACGACGGCAGCCTGCTGGTGGCCGGCGAGCACGGTAGCGGCGATCTCCGCGTCGGTCGGTTCGCCGCCGATGGGACGCCCGAGTGGTCCAAGGAGATCCATGTGTCCGGCACCAGCGGCATGACCTCCAAGGACGGGTGGATGATCCGGCTGGATCGCTCGGGGATGCCGATGTGGTCGAAGAGCTACGTCGGTGACGGCGAGGACGAGCTGGTCGGGGTGGTGGCCATGGATGAGGGGATGGCAGCCTTCGGTCACACCCAGACGACGAATCCCGTCGGCAACGGGTTCCACGACCTGTGGCTGGTGCGGACGAACGTCGACGGGATGCTCCACTTCGACGCCGGCAGCGGGTTCGACACCGTCAACGGTGCCGTGCAGTGGACCCCCACTTCGGTCCAGGTGCAGCTCGGGCTCGCTCCGAGCGCCGTGTCGCCGACCGTGACGGTAACGGACGAGCCGACCGACGTGGACGCCGCCAGCTCCACGAACCTGTTGCTCACCGACTGAGGCGCCAGGTTCTCCGCCGCGTCCCCATCCGGACTCAACCAAGCCCGGGTGGTGACGGGGCCGGCGATGGACGCTACCGCTCGGTCCTGCCGCCACTGAAGGGCGGGGACAGACCGTGATCGAACCTCCGCCCGGGAACTGGACGGACGCGTTTCCCGGGACCGGCGATCAGGCGTCGGCGCTGTTGCTCGACGTCGAAGTCCACCGGCGGATACTCCGGGTCGAGGCCCGTCAGCGTTTCCAGCAGCAGTTGACCGATCGCCCAGTTGCGATACCACTTGCGGTCACTGGGTACGACGTACCACGGCCCTTGTTCGGTGTTGCAGCGTTCCAGCGCCAGCTCGTAAGCGCGTTGATAGTCCGCCCAGCGCCGGCGTTCGTCGACATCCCCAGGGTTGAACTTCCAGTGCTTGGTGGGGTCGTCCAGCCGCGCCAGCAGCCGCTCCTCCTGGCGCTCTGCGGAGATGTGCAGGAAGCACTTCACCAGCGTGATCCCGTCGGCGATCAACCGCTGCTCGAACCGGTTGATCTCGGCGTACCGTCGCTCGATCGTCTCCGGCTCGGCCAGCTCATGAACGCGTGCGATCAGTACGTCCTCGTAGTGCGAGCGATCGAAGACACCGACCATGCCCCGGAGCGGGAGCCCGCGGCGGATCCGCCACAGGAAATGGCGCCCCAACTCCTGCTCGGTCGGCTTCTTGAACGACACGATCTGGCAGCCCTGCGGGTTCAGCATGCCGACCACGTGCTTGATGACGCCGCCCTTGCCCGAGGTGTCCATCCCCTGGAGCACCAACAGGATCCGCCGGCTGTGCTCGGCGTACAGCCGCTCCTGCAGATCGGCCAAAGCCGGCTCCTGCTCGGACCTGACCGCCCGGGTCCGCTTCTTGTCCCCTGGTGCGTGGGGCGTGGAGCTGGAGGCATGCGTGCGGAGATCGACGGGTCCCGGCGGCAGGCGCAGTGCGTCGCTGATGTTGACTGCCATGACCGGGAACTGTGCCACCGAGGAAGGCCACCATGCACTTCGCAGTCTGGGCGCCGCGACCGGATCGGGTCTGGCTCCTTGTCGACGCAGCCACCCATCGGATGGCCCGCGACGACTGTGGCTGGTGGCGTGCCGACGTACCGACTGCTCGTCCGGACTCGAACTACGGCTTTCTGGTGGATGACGACGACACTCCCCTGCCGGACCCGCGGTCACGCCGCCAGCCCGGCGGCGTACACGGGTTGTCCCGGCTGTACGACGACGGCGCGTACGCATGGGGCGACTCCTGCTGGACCGGCCGGGCACTTCCCGGGGTGGTGATCTACGAGCTGCACATCGGGACATTCACGTCGGAGGGCACCTTCGACGCCGCCATCGAACGGCTGGACCACCTGGTCGATCTCGGCGTGTCCGTCGTCGAGCTGCTGCCGGTCAACGCGTTCAACGGCGTGCACAACTGGGGGTACGACGGCGTTCTCTGGTACGCCGTGCACGAGGCGTACGGCGGCCCGGACGGGTACAAGCGGTTCGTCGACGCCTGCCACGGGCACGGGCTGGCGGTCTTCCAGGACGTCGTCTACAACCACCTCGGCCCGTCCGGCAACTACCTGCCGCGCTTCGCCGGCTACCTGTCCGGCATCGGTGCGAACACCTGGGGTTCCTCGATCAACCTGGATGGCCCGGGCTCGGAAGAGGTCCGCCGATACATCGTCGACAACGCGCTGATGTGGCTGCGCGACTACCACGTGGACGGGCTCCGGCTGGATGCCGTGCACGCCCTCGTCGACGGGAGCGCGACGCATCTGCTCGAGCAGCTGGCGATCGAGGTGGCGGCGCTGGAGGCACACGTACGCCGGCCGCTCACGATCATTGCCGAATCCGACCTCAACGACCCGCGGCTGATCAGTCCGCGGGAGGCCGGCGGATACGGGCTCACCGCGCAATGGAGCGACGACTTCCACCACGCGCTGCACAGCCTGCTCACCGGCGAACGGCAGGGCTACTACTACGATTTCGGCGCCGGCATCGGAGTCCTCGCCAAGGTGCTGACCCGCGGCTTCTTCCACGACGGCACCTGGTCAAGCTTCCGGCGGCGGCCGCACGGCCGCCCGGTCGACACCGCCGTCACGCCGGCGTGGCGACTGCTCGGCTACCTGCAGGACCACGACCAGGTCGGCAACCGCGCGGCCGGCGACCGGCTGTCGGCGTCGCTGTCCCCGGGTCTGCTGGCCGTCGGAGCGACGCTCGTACTCACCAGTCCGTTCACGCCGATGCTGTTCATGGGCGAGGAGTGGGGCGCCGGTACGCCGTGGCAGTTCTTCACGAGCCATCCCGAACCGGAGCTGGGGGCGAGGACTGCCGAGGGCCGGAAGGCGGAGTTCGCCGAGCACGGCTGGGACACCGCCGACGTACCGGATCCGCAGGACCCCGAGACGTTCCGACGCTCGAAGCTGAACTGGGCCGAGCTCGACGTGGAGCCGCATCGCTCGCTGCTGGACGCCTACCGCCGCCTGATCGCGTTGCGCCGCGCGGAGCCGACCCTGACCGACCCGTCGCTGACGCGGGTGGAGGTCTGCTACGACGAGCGGGCGCGCTGGCTCGTCGTGCACCGCGGTGACCTGCGGATTGCCTGCAATCTGGCACCCGGCGAGCAGGAGATCGATCTGGACGGTCCGGTCATGGAGATTCTCTTCGCAACTGGTGCCACACCGTCCATTGTGGACGGTCGAATGTGCATCGCGGGCGAATCCGCCGCCGTCGTCAGGATGGTCTGATGCGCAGACTGCTTCCAAGCCCCGCCGAGAAGGTAGATCTCGAAGCCGAGTACTGCGTCGCTGACGCCGTGCCCTGGCACCTGCGGGTGAGCTTTGTCAGCTCGGCTGACGGGGCGATGACCGTGAACGGGCGGGCCGGCGAGCTGGGCAACGACGGCGATCGGCGAGTGTTCGGGCTGCTGCGGGATCTGTCCGACGTGATCCTGGTCGGGGCGGGGACGGCCCGGATCGAGCGGTACCGGGCGCAGCGGCCCACGGGAGAACGGCTGGACCGCCGGCGCCGCCACGGGCTGCCCGACGCGCCGATCATGGCGCTGGTCAGCAAGCGGCTCGACTTCGATCTCGACGGTGGCCTGTTCGACCCGCGCGCGCCGCGCTCGATCGTGATCACGTCCGATTCCTCGCCGGCGGACCGGAGGTCGGCGCTGGAGCGAGTGGCCGACGTCTTGGTGGTCGGTGGTGAAAGCGTCGATCTCAGCGCCGCCGTGGCCGCGCTCCGAGATCGCGGCTTCCGTCGCGCCCACTGCGAGGGCGGCCCGCACCTGTTCGCAACTGCCTTGAAGGCCGGCATCGTCGACGAGCTGTGCCTGACGCTGTCCCCGATGCTCACCGGCCCCGGCGCCGGCCGGATCGTGGCCGGCCCCGAGCTACCGATCCGCGCCGAGATGTCGCTGCGACACGTGCTCGAGGAGGACGGCTACCTCTTCCTTCGTTATGACCTCCGGCAGGAGCCCGCAGCTTCATGATCGTGAGTCTGAGCTCTGAGGTTTTACCTGATCTGGCACTCATGATCATGCTGGGGTCGTGGCGGAATGCCGAACGTGTGAGTTCATCGAGCGGCGGGACGCTGGCGGCGCCCCACCGTGGGATCTCATCCTCAGGACCTGACCGACAGCGAGGCCGGCGAGATCGGTCCGCTGATCAAGCAGGTTTCGCAGGCGCTGCGGCAGGTCATGGGATGCGT